>UMFO01051327.1_pt1 | contig 21122 bp, 15 predicted proteins | sample 1965051 | NCBI WGS metagenome assembly UMFO01 (sample SAMEA4836050, study PRJEB28245) | human gut metagenome | biome: gut microbiome; material: fecal sample | place: Denmark | collected 2008
TTATCCGCATTAAAAAAGGACGCAGGATTTCTCCCACGTCCCAATATCTACCTGATTTTATCTTCTCTTACTTTCAATGCTTCCATATGTACTGCTTTCTGCTTTACATCTTCCACACCTCTACTCTGCACCTTCTAATTTTAATGTTTTTCATAGTAGAATTTCTCATGTGCTTCGCTAATAAAGCGGATGTTCTCTTTCTTGTTACTTACTGCTCCTAACGCTGTGTTGTTCATAGTGAACCTCCTTTAAAAAATTTTTATTTTGCATATAAAAAAGGACTAAGTCCTTTTTAAGCCATAGCTTTAAGGATTTAGTCCTAATCGAGAGATATAAGAAAGGGAAGCATTACGCTTCCCTTTCAAGTTATATATAGATTTTGCAAACAATATCTTTAAATCGGTTCGCCTTCGTGTACTCAGCATGATATTTCATGTATTCATTCACATCATCCCTTGTAACGATTAGTGTCGTGAAGTAAAAATATTTACGCTCTTCTACTTTCCTGCATTGGCAATAGCTGCCTGTGCTGGGACAGGCCTGTAACGTACATTTATCACTTAAAGATTGCAGATGCTGTTTTTTTTTCCAATCGGAAGCATCTTGCTTATATACCTCATTACCGTATACCGGATTCAAATACCAGATAAATGCTCCGTGATCAAAAACAATCTGATCAACGAAATTATCAATCACAGTATCAGGTATCTTAGCCCTGGCATCAAAGGCAGTCATCTTGATAAACTCAGAAAGGCTATCTATGCGTCTGTCCTTTGCGCCATTATCTTCCAATTCTAAAACCCGTTGTCTGCATTCATCATTTAATTTCTCTAAGTTTGAAATCTGATCTTCTAATTTCTTTTTCTTGCTTCGGAAGACTTCTCTGGAAATATCTCCTTCAGAACACATATCAACCAGATTGGCAAGCTGTCTGTTCAGCTTCTCAATCTGACGATTGTTTGCTTCAAGCCGTTCTTTATCGTTTCTCTCAGGAGCCTTTACTTCAGCAACATCCTGTGCCATAGCCATAGCTTCCTTATAGATTGCATCTTTATTTCCAAGAAGCTTCTTAAAAACAAAATCGGCCTGAACCTCTAATTTCCATTCCATAAATGATGAGTTATCACAAATACCTTCGATATCAAGACCTTTTTTCAGTCTTCCTGCAGGAGTTCCTGTCCGTAACTGTCCATAGCACTGATAGATATAACTAAGAGTTCCATCATTAGCCTTATGAGCAATTCTTCGGTTCATAGCATGACCACAGGTACAAACAAGCTTATTGCCCCACAGATGCTTGCAAGGCGACTGCCCAATTGCTTTGCTGTTCTTGTCTGTCTTCACGGACTTGTGTTTTTCTCTTAACTCCTGTGCTCTGTCAAAATCTTCCGGCGAAACCAGCTTCTCATGCGAACCTTCTACATATACCTTATCAACTGCCCCATGATTATTGATTTTCTTCTGAACCAGATAATCCGGAACGTATTGCTTACGGTACACGATTCTGCCGCAATAAAAAGGATTTCTGAGAACTCTGTTGATGTTGCCAGACTGCCATCTGGTAAGGCCTGTGGCTGTCTTACGCCCTTCCTGTTCCATGATGTCCTGAATCTTACGAACACCATTGCCATATAGGACTCCATTCTTAAACGAAATCATCTGACCGGCTTTTACTCTCTGAGAAATCTTCTTGCTTTCGTTCTGGGCCAAGGTAGCCATGATAGAAAGTCTAAGCTCTCCATCCTCATCATTCATTGTCCAGATATTATCTTCTGTGAACCACACCTCCACACCATATGTTTTGAGGGTTCTGGTCTGCTGCAGTGTATCCACTGTGTTTCTTGCAAACCTGGATACCTCTCTGGTAACAATTAGATCAAACTTCTTTTCTTTTGCATCCTTGAGCATTCGCATAAAAGACTCACGTTTGTGAATAGATGTACCGGTAATACCTTCATCAATATATCTATCTACCAACGTCCAGTCCGCATGCCTGCTCAAAATATCATCATAGTACTGCACCTGATTTTCCAATGCAGATATCTGCGCCTCATGCTCTGTAGAAACACGGGCGTAGATGGCAACTTTTCTCGCCATATCGCACCTCGCATTCCTCAATCAAGCTGTACTAGATGAGATCTAGACACAGCTTAATTATATAATTATTATCTTGTTTACTCAACGGGTATATTGCGTTTTTTCGCGATATATCGCAATTCTTCGTCTGTTATCTTTCCTTCTTTGTTAAGCTGCTTCATAATGTCAAAAGCAGCATACTTAATAGCCATTTCCTCAGCCTCTGGAGGAAATGTAAGCTCTTTTAATTCCTTCATGACCATCCCTCCTAAAGCTTCTCAATGAAATAATTTTCCATGTAGGAAATCAATTCGCAATGAATACGGCTTGCCTTTCTCCTGACTACAGGAACCGTTACACCAGCTTCTTCAGCAAGTGTATAGTAGTCCTTCTCCTGCTTAAGAAGCGGAATGATAATCTCCTGCTCCTTCACGCTAAGTGCATGCAGGTGTCTTCTGAAAGAAGCGTATTCATCAGCCATCATCACAATGACATACTCTCTTCGCTTGAATTCCTGTACCAGAGCCGGATCTGATAAAGCATCCTCTGCTGAATTCAGTCCATTGATAGCTCCCTCAAGCATTACATCAAGAACCGCTTCATCCGCTGTAGGATTACTGTAGCTACCCAAATTCTGAATACGGACTCCAAGTTCATCTTTGTGATTGCTACACCTTCTCTCCTTCTCAGCCTTGATCTCGTAGATCAATCTCATCTTGCAATCCTCGATGATTCCCTGGAAGGAAGAGTAATTAGAATAGATCAGCTCGGCCCTCTCCCTCGCTGACTTGTCACCGTAGTTTTCATAAAAATTAACCTTAGTGGCCATATACACCTCCTATATTCAGTTGTGTCTATGTCACTAGGCTGCGCGCCGCTTCGTAACTTCTTTACATAATTCATTCTATTGAAACCGGGCTTATGAATCGTTAATGTAGTCGTGTACAAAAAGTACACATACTGTGTACCTTAGCCCTCAAGAATCTGAATCTGCCTAAGCATAGCAAGAGCAGACTGCTTTGCCTTTTCAGTCTTCAGATGGTTTAGAATCTCTATTGCTTCATTCACAATAGGATCAAGATTATCCGGCGTATCGCCGTTTAATATATAATCAGCAGATACATGAAACAGGCGACTCAGCTGGGTAAGCATTTCAGCTGAAACACCTCTGCTGTTGTTTTCATAATTAGAAATAGCAGACTTCCCCTCAAGATGAAGTCTTGCAGCAAGCTCCTCCTGGGTATAACCTGCATCTGTTCTAAGCTTTTTAATTCTTCCACCAACTGTTGTTACATCAATTGCTCCATTGTTTCTGTTTACCTTCTTCATAATCTGCACCCTTTCCGGTGCCTTCCAAAACAGAAGCGAACCGGAAAAAAAGCGCAAAATAAAAAGAGCACTGCAAAACAACTACTAAATCTCTTGGTATGTAAAAACATACTTCAAGTTAGCTTCTGTTTTGCAGGCCCTTTTTTATCTAAATAGATGTCTTATGCTCCCTGGCTGCATCTATCCGTAGTAAATACGACTCTCTTCACAAACTCTTGGCTACCAGACGTCACTCATTTGTAAGTCTTTTAACGCATCATATGTGCGACCAATCCAGTAATCTCCCTAATAACCTCATCCATATTTAATTGTTATGATATAACTGCCAAAGCTATTTAACGATTTCATTAATCTTGGCGGCATATCTGGTTAATCGAGCATGTCTCTTCTTAGCAAGCTCCTCCTCAGATCTAGTATCATCAAATACGGATACCTTGCCTTTCTTCACGCACACAACAAGGCGGGCACCGCATTCCGGGCAAACCATATACGAAGTTGTACTAGCTGACTCCATAAGAAATGCCCCACATCTGTGGCAACAAACCACACATTCCCCAGTTTTTTCCTCCGCAAAACTCACCAACATCACGCCTCCTTTGACTGATAAGCTGATATCTCTCATTCGGGAAAGGGAAAGAAACCGATATGATGAGTGTACATAATTCTCCCGACAATGACCTTTCCGTAAGTGTAGTCAACACTGCCATTATCAACTGCATGACTTAACTGATCTTTTAAACTGTTTAGCGCACATTATTCAAGGTTCTTAATGACCTTGACGGCTACACCCTGAATCTTACAATCCGAAACAACGATGTCCTTCATGGTCTTGTTCTCAGGATGAAGTCTGATCTTCTGATTCTCTTTGTCTACAAAATAGCGCTTCAGCGTGTTCTCATTTGCTACCAGGGCAACAACAATATCGCCATCCTTGGCTTCTGATTGCTTTCTGACAAGTACCAAATCTCCAGGAGAAATCCCGGCTTCAATCATCGACTCGCCCTTTGCCCTAAGTAAGAAAAAAGTCCCTTTGCCAAACATAGAAACAGGCAATGACACATAGCTTTCCGCGTACTCTTCCTCCAGTGTGGGAACGCCGCAGGAAACAGCACCAAGAAGTGCTACGCTTGTAAACTCTGTCTGAACCTTCTCGGTCTGCTCAGTAGAAATCTGCTGGCCATCATATCTGATCATGCCATTCTCATTCATGGCTAACAGATACTTATATGCAGTTCCTCTGGCAATACCGACCGCATCTGCAATCTGCGTTGTAGACGGTGAGTGGCGATATTTTTTGTAGTAGTCCTCTACAAAGGCCTTAATAGAACCCATAAGCTCTGTAGATTTGTGTCTCATACGCCGCTCCTTTCTAAAGGAAGCAATCTGCTTTCGTTACTTCCTGATTAAAAGTATAATACTTCGAACGCGCGTTTGCAATAACAATCTACAAAAAGTTTGTAATGGCCGATAAGCCGCGAAAATCGTGCACTCCCCCTTTTATGATTCTAATTGTAGCAAAAAGCCTGTCCCTAAAAAGGGACAGGCGCTAATGCATATCAAAAATGTAATGTATCTCATGTATTGATCTTATAAGCCATTTGTACGCTCTATAATATTCATTTTGTAACTGTCGTTCTTTCTCATAATCCAATCTAATTATCGGGTCATCCAGATTATTGTTCTTGTCAAATAAAAACCTATAATATTCAACAGAAGGCTCGCTTGAAGCATAAGGAATAATAATTTTTTCCATTTTGTTCAAATACTTCTTAATACTTGCCATTGAAGAATTATATTTTTCATCTGAAATAGCTAAAATTCCTGGGCGCTCATCCCGCTGCAAAGCCAGAATTGCGTCCTTTGCACTTATAAACAGCTTATCTAAATCATGAATTGTTTTTGCTTGTTCTCCGGTCGCATTCATAAATAAAGCTTTCAGGGACACCTCAACAAAATGTCTAAACTCAAACAAATATGGCATCACCAACTGTGTTATCAAATCTGAATAGTCCTTTTCATCCTCAAAACAATTTTTAATTTTCTCTTCTAATGTCTTTGTGGCATTCCAATAACTGTTAGCTATGTAAAATAACACTGATGCATCGTTTCTATAGCAATTCGTTTTTTCGCCTGCTGGCGTTTCAATATCATTTCCCGATAAATCCAGCAACACTGTCTTTTTTTCTTTATTAAATTCTCTTATCAGCTGTCCAGTTCCTTCTTTTACGATAGCCTTCTTACTATTTTTAGTATTTTTCATTTCAATTACACAATCCTATTCTTCATCTTCTCAACGAGGCCGCAGATCTCAGTTTTCTACAAAAACTTTTCGCTGAATGAGCTAACAACAAAATCCTTTCATAATAAGTCTGCATACCAAGTTTATTTGTAAATACCTAGTACCTACTCTCTGCACCACCTTCCATCACAGCGATAACTGCACCCTCTATGCTTTTGTCGGATTTAAGTACGACCATCTGGCCCTGTACAAATTCTGCCATATGTTACCTCACCACCAAAACTGTTCTATCTTCGATTTTTATTGAGATAAATACTTTCTCAATTATTCTTTGCATCTGTAATCTCTTGATATGCATCATATAGGTCCTTATTATATCTACGTGCTTCACCTAATAATTCTGAGTAAGTTTTTACATAAATACTCTTTGACTCTAAGGCTTGCATCATTGTTTCTGCGCCTGGACCAAACGTCATATTATCCGAAATCAAATAACCACTGATATGATTGATTGTCTGTGGGAACTTATTCTGTATAAATTCAACATACTCTGAAATTTGCTGCAATTCCTTCGCAGTTATCTTAATTTTTGGTCGTTTAAGTTCTATAATATGAACTTCACCGGAATCATTTGTGCAGAGGAAATCTAACCGTCTATCGCTCTCTGGTTTATCTGAATCGTCAAATGTTCGTTTCAATAAGTTTGTATATGTCACTTCTCTTTCAAACTTTTCCATTTTAGGATCTAATAGCCAAGGAAATTCCTCTAAAAATTTCTGAATAACTTTATTTTCGGACGCATTATTTTGAATATATTTATCAAACTGTTCTATTGTTGCCATACGCCCAGTTGCAATTTTGGCATATTCCTTTGCTTCAATTATATTCCAATCCGTGAGTAACTTTATTGCATCATTATTTCCAAGCGATTCCATTTCATCTAATTGAGCTGTAAAATCTCTGAAACTTTGAAATCCGTACATATCTTTTATATATCCAACATATTCATATGCTTGTTCCTCAGAAATAGAATCATTCTCTATAATTGCAGTAGTAAGTTTTCTTGCCAAAGGCTGTTCAGCCTTATTAAGGCTCTTCACCCACTTGTCTATATCATGACCTCTATCAGATATCTTTTTCTTCTTTGCCTCTTTTCTTTGCATTCGCCACTTTTTTTGTGCTATAGCAACAATACTTTCCATCAGCTCCGTCAACTGAATCAAGGCGTCGTTATCACTATTATCCCAAGCCAATGATTTTCGATCAGTTGAGCAATTATCGATTTCCAAATCCTCATCTATAAAATCAACATCAAAACTTCCTGTCATATATGAGAAAAAATTATCATTTCCTCGCTTATCAAAGGTTTTATTCTCCTGTACAAGTTTTCCTCGGGAAAATAATACAATACCTTGAAGCTCTTTTCTTAACGGTGTTTCAGCTGTACAAATATGACCTGAAATTCTATTGGAAGAAGCAAATTCCATTAATTCATTCGATTTGGTTTTTAACTCTTCTTCAAAATCATCCGGAAAAATCCATGTAAATTGATAAGACTCATCCTCTGCCTCTGGTGTATCAATTGTAATTTCATCATTAATATGAACTGCAAAATCAGATGAAAAGATATGAAATCTTGTTCGAAGCCCATTTTCTATCGAAGCAAGATCAAAATTTGCTTTTCTTCTTATCGATTCTATTAAAATTGTAGTTCCTGAATGCTTCTCAATTGGTTCCTCCGTTCTGATCATTTCTGGCTTATAATTTGGTTCAGTACTTATAAGATCATAGTCCATCTTAAAGCTTGTAATCATATTATCCTTAACTGATGAAACTGTTATAGATGGGCCAATACCAAACATTGATAATTTACCCAATCCCTTTTTACCTAGAACTTTTCTTCCATCTGCAGTTGTATCTTCATTCAGTTCAATTCTTCGATTCCTTCCAACTTTAAGAAATTTATCATTTAATTCATCAAATGACATTCCTACTCCGTCATCGGTGACTTCAATCTTCTTATCCTCGTTAGACACTCGAATCCAAACATTATGGGCATCTGCATCCCAAGCATTTGAAACTAATTCAGCCAACATAGGTGGTATTGTTGAATAAAGTTTTACCCCAAGATGATTAATAGTATTTATATCAAATGACAATTCAAGTTCCCTAGCCATTTTTATTACCTTCCCTTCATTTTATCTGCTCATAAAATTCTGGCGCATTAAACCTCCGTGAATTCCTTTTCAAATATCAACTTTGTAAACACATCATCCAGCTGCTTAGCTATCTTCTTAGACTCAGCCAACATACCAAGCTCTATGTTTCCCTGTTGTCCGTGATATGAAAGATTGGCTGAAGTAATCAACGTTTTCTTCTGATCAACAGAGATAACCTTGGCATGTAAAGCAGCCATCGAATCTTCCTGTTTCTTGTAATTATATATTTTAAGAAATCTGCCTTTATATCTTAGTAATTTTTCAAAGTTCTCCTGACTATCTATGTCGTTCACAAAGAACTTCACAAATACACCGCTCTGACTCTTTTGTATTATAATATCCACTAAATCAGCAAAGTATGAAGATAAAGAATACCCTGTAATTAGTATGCTACTATTTGCCTCCTCAATCATTGATCTCACAACATTCATTGTAGTCCTAGCATTAATTGAAAATGAAGGTGGCGCAGTAACTACTAACGAAATTTTGTCAGAATCATCCTGTATTAATGCTTGGCCAAATAATGAAGCCAAATCATCACAGGAATCGCCAACTCCCGGAAATGCTTGTTTAAGCATTTCCGATGCCTTAGAAGTTCCATTTTCCTGATCTTCCTTTATTGTATTGAACAAAATGTCTGGATTTACAGATCTACCTGGCATAAATCATTCACCAACTCTCTAAAATATGCATTATCCTCTCTACCTGGAATAGGTACTACCAAACCTCTATCAAGCATTCTATTACCATTTTCACACGCCGTTTCCGAAACCATACAGCAAGAATGGCATGCCGCTCCATTGGAATTCTTTCCAGCCGGCATATTACTCATACATTCTGGATCATTTGTACATACTAATGCTTCTTGAAAAGCATCTCTCATAATACCTGTTAACTGAGAAATACTTCCTAACTCCACAAGTCCTCCTAAGGAACCTTCTTTATCCGCACTTCCTGTGTAAAGCAAAATTCCCGCCATATTATCGCCGAAATATATTCTCTCTCTAATCGCAGAAGAAGAATAACCTGACGACATAGACATCTGCTTAATCAATAAATGTGCAAAAGTATGCATTAACACATAGACTGCATTTCGTACAGAAGTTATTGTCCATCCCTTAGACTGACAAAAATCTTTATATGATTCGGCATAACGCTCTGAAATATCTTTTACAGCAGGTATTCCTAACCACTGTGAAAGCATCTCTTTATTGAACTCAATAAAAATTCCTTCGCCGTTGACTTCAGCAGCCGGTAACCATCTCTCATTTCTTCCTTTACTAAGACTCACAATATTAGGTTGATTATCTGGATCAGCATCCGGATCTGGTGCATCAACTCTTGTGAATCCTAATAATACTCTAACTTCACGTAACCTAGTCACTCTCACAATTTTGCTAAAAAACTTCTGCAAATATGAAGGCAAAGCATCTTCTTCCGCCTTAAAGTGCTTCTTATTCGATTGATAAGCAGGATCTGAGTGATGAATTATAGCGTTATATTCCATCTGCTTAATCTCAGTGAATTCTTTGATATTATTCATGCGTTTTGTAAGCGCTTCATCAAATTCTTCCCTAGAATAGTTAGCAAAGTACATCTCATAGATTTTTGAAACACCTTCATCACCGAACGCCTGCTTCGCAAACTCAATATTACGTATATGCTCATCTATTAAATTGTAAAGCGGATTAATCCATGGTGGAATTGATATTGCGCTTTTACTTACTGCAAAATAAACATTTGAAGCACCTCGCTGGGATGGAATTATCTGTTTACCACATTTTTGATTCTTTACATTAGGCCTAAACGGATGATGTCCAGGGCAAGTCAAACCATCAAAATTATCTTTTTGAGTTGCACCACTCATGCTGCGTTTTGCTCCACAACTACACTGCACCCACATATCAGCCAACGTAGATGTATTTCCTGTTGAGAACATTTTTAATGTCCCTTTACAGTCTGTATTTCCTCTATGTACCCACCAGCTCCATGGAAAATCAGCCATATGTCCATTTTCGCACATTGTTATAAATCTTGCTGGATATGCTGTTCTATGACATTCTGGGCACGTAACACCATATCTTATGTATTTATCTACATCAAAATTTTCTCTCGCATCAAACAATCTGCCACATTTTGAGTTTGAGCATACATGCCAATATGGGAAAGAGACAACAGGTACATCCCCATTTGAACTCGTTCTTGGCATATAAAAGCAATCAACACCAAGATACGATGCTAATCTTCCATCAATAATCTTTTGTCCTTTTTCCTTCCAATATGAAATATCTAGTACAGTAACTGAGTCTTTTACGGCATCTACAACGGATCCAGGCCCAAATGTAGTAATTATTTGATTAGGTCGTAATTCACCCAGCTTATTCTTATCATAAAAAGCCATCTTAATCCTCCGTGTAGTAATACATATTTGCCGAGCTTTCGACTTCTCTCATCGACTGAAGAGTAGGTTTTTCCGTATCGTTATGAGGCTTGTCATACGGATTCATCAACCTGTTATATCGCTCTGTTCCCACAACATAATATCGAAGTGGTTTTTCCTGTGCGGCTCTTAGTTTCCACCAATCAATAAACTGATCAATTTCATAACTAGCATCTTCTTTTGCTGCCGGCTTAATAATATTGAGCCTTTCAAGAATAAGAGCCTTAACCTCTTCGACTTGCTCTTTTGTAAGACTCGCTATGGCAGATGCATCAGCATTATTTGCTAGATTTGGATATTTCAATCTAATTGCAGAAATAACAACTGCATGCAAAACTCTATCTCTAGCTCTAGCTGAGAATGGTGTTGCCGTAGTTCCTTCAACAAACCTATAAAGCTGCGAATGATAGCCCGAGAAATTCTCATAATGAGATAAATCTCGTGGTCTATATGCGTTGTACAGTGTCACTACAAGTCCTGGATATTTTCTACCTATACGGCTTGTAGCCTGAATGTACTCAGAATTCTGCTTGGGTTGGCCAGTTACCACCATTAGTCCAAGTCTATCAACATCCATACCAACAGCAATCATGTTTGTAGCCACAGCAGTATCTAAACAATCCTTAGAATCGCATGTCGTTTCTAATTGCTTCAACTTCTCAGGAATTTGATAGGATGACATACGAGACGTAATCTCTACATTTCTATTTAAAAATCTCTGTTTATCAAGGCCATATTTATTCTTAATGCGCTTTATTCTCTTTGGAATATCGTCTTGTAAAAGACGTACTGCACCACCAAGCTCACGGATACTGTTAAAATATCCAACTAATGAATAATATGGATCAATTACATCTTTATATTCATCCTCTTGCGACAATGTATATGCAGACTGAAGGATAATTGCATAAATTCTGAGTAATGCTGTTTTTACTGATTGTCCAGGCGCACATACACCTACATATTTTCTAAATGGATTATCCTTTATAGAAAGCTCCTTAATAAAGAAGCTATCCCCTATTTCAAAACCATTCGGTGGAAATTGAGTTGTCATGTCTCGCCCATACAAGCATTTAGTCTGGGCAGCAGCATTCTTTATGGTAGCTGTTGAAACGACATATTTAGGTTTAATACCATCATATGTACACATATCCTCGATAATAGTTTCATATGCGCCATAGACTGTACCCAATGGTCCGGTAATTAAGTGTAACTCATCCTGAATAATTAATTCTGGCGGTAAAAAAGGTTTAACATCCACTAATGATGATGTAGGCAATGTTGCAGTCTTATTATGTCTTGAATGCTCAGCCCCCATTGCTACATATCCATCTCTGCTACATTTTCTATCTACCCTGCCAAAAAGTGCATTGGTATTTACATCCCATGGTAAGCGTGCAAATTTGTCAACTGTAGACAAAATGATAGTTGGACATTTTGCATATATCTCTTCGTCAACTAAATACACCGGAATAGGTATTCTATTATCTTTGTATCGATAAAATTCACAGTGCTCATCTGCGCAGTATATTTCAATTGACTTCTTCTCAGGTTCAATATTAAAATTCTCTTCTTTAAGAGGTTTTCCACAAAAAGGACATGTCAAAAGCTGCTTGAACACTTTATTACGTGCACTTCTTGCCGCAGAAGGATAATCTGGCTTCTCAATAAATTCATCAAATTTATTCGGAGTAACGCCTCCACCAACCCAGAATCCAATACTGATAGGTTCATTCCCATATTTTTCAGGCATCCTACGTCTAGTTAACTCTGCAGCAACCACCATTTTAGTAATACGATCTCTCTGCTGTGTAGTTAATAACCTAAGTGTATAACGAAGCATTACTGTAACGCCGCCATCAAGATTGTACTTGGTATTGTCATTAGCTCTTAATCTTCTATTCGCAATAACAAATGCCATTAATCCTAAATATGCCTCAGTTTTTCCACCACCTGTCGGGAAATATAAAAGATCTACTATTTCACGATCTTTATGTTTAGGATCTACTATTCCAGCTAAATTCATAAGAATAAAAGCTATCTGGAACGGTCTCCAACCAAAGTTGTTGTTGGGATCCTTTGGATTTACAAACTCCTTAAAATTGCAATCAATATCAGCACCATTTTTCTTAGAATAATTCTTAATGCTGTTCTGATAATATATAACCATATTCATAAAACAGAATGCCTCAAAAGCAATTTCATCTGTTTCAATCACATGGATTCCTTCTCTCATTCTTGCCAACGAATCTTGGCATCTTCCAATTACATTGTTACCAATCTTATCTACAAACTCTCTATCATTCATTCGAGAATTTGCTTTTAAAGTTTTTTCTATCCAATTGGCATATGAATCAGTAAGGGTATTTAGCTTTTCAAAAATCTCTTTCTTTTTACCCTTGCTTGCCATTAATGATGTAGAAAAATAGTTTTCGTCAAAACCATCTAAGGCCGCGCTTACACCTGGAAATTCATTTTCAGGTATAAATGCAGACTCCACACTTTTTGATTTGCCATTCACTGGTTCATCCCATACAGCAGCGCAACCTCTTCCTCTTCCCAGGATAGGTCTCTGTTCAAAATAAAACTCATCTTCTGCTAATATTTCTCTACAAATATGTTCAGCTAAGAAAGCATAGGATTCATCTTTCGTGTATGCTTTTAAATGCACCTGAAACATCATCCCCTCAGCCGCATTTTCTGGATTTTTTCTTTTATTCACTACATATACAGTAATTAATGAATACTGACCTTTTAATCCTATCTTTGACACATGAAGATGGACATTTGAATCAGCAATTAGTTTATACTCTTTCGTTCTATCGCTATCGCTAAGATCCAATTCAACTGTTTCTTGCATTGGAATTCGAGTATATATTGTCTTACTATGTTCCTTACCTTCTTCGTCCTTATATTTCTCTGACGATTTTGTATAGTCACCCCAAGACACATCAATACAGATTGATTTTGTTGTATTTTCAACATAAAAGCTTATACCCATCGATGATGGAATCTGAAAATGAGTTGTCATAATTGGTTCATTATCATCATCTTCACCAGCGGTATAGTCTTCTCCGTCCTCATATGCCATATCTGCATCGACTTCTTGTTCATCCTCAATGCCATTCTCATCTTTTTGTATATCAAGCATACCAACAAGATACGCAAACTTTGGACTTTCCTCTAAAACCTCTTCTTCTTCTCTAGGTCCAATAAGGTCCAGACGTATATCAGATATTATTTTCTGACGTACTTCTGAATACTTAAATCTATCAGGCATATCTACTTATCCCCCTGTCAAAATTTCAAAACAATATTTACAAGAATCACAGGATTTATCTCATATTGAGCATTAAAATCTTCGATTGACTTATCAGCTTCTTTTTTTAAGGATTTAACCTTCTTTTCTAATCCATCCTGTTGCTTATCAAGCTGTCTTTTCTTTTCTGCAGCCTTCTTCAAAATATCCTCTTTTTCATATTTATTAGAAGACATAGCTTCCTCAATCAAAAGATTTTCTATTTCTTTTTGAAGATCCTGCATTTTTAACGAAATTTGGTCTATTTGTATCTTGAACCAATTATCTATTTTTTCTTTGTTATAGTCCTTAATAGGTTGAACAGAGTCCTCATATTTTTTGCTCATTTCAAGCAACAATTTATCGTATATTTTTCGATAGTTTTCTTCCTCTTTTGGTGTAGGAGTAAAAAACTTAATATCAGAATCATCTGCATCTTCTATCGCTGTAACAATATCCTTCTCATCAAAATCAACATATTCTCCGTTCTCATCGCAAAGTAGTAACACAGGGAAAAGTATCTCCGTGTTATTACAAAAAGCGCCTAAAAACAAAGTTCCATGTGAACCCAAACTGTCTCGTCCCCAGTTATCAATTTGCCAATAATAGGTTTTACCATCCATTTCAGGTTCATTAAATTGATTCCAATATTCAACTTCTTTTAGATATTCAGATATCTCTGCCTTTGTTGCATCAAGAGACGCCTCTTTTGCATCCGGACTCTCTGTAATTAACAAATTTTGCAGTTTAACAGCTTGACTATTTAACTCTGAATCCAATTTTTTATCCAACTTATCAAACTCATTATCAAATTCATTATTTGAATCACATGATTGATATATATTTAAAACCTGTTGTTCAAAACCAGTTCCAGATTGCAGAGCACCAAGCGCAACATCAGACGCACCAAACACACCATCAAACAATTCAAACTTGTGCCTTAAAATCTCATAAACACGCCTATCTGCCTCATTTTCAGTATTTAGCAGATTAATCGCAACTACATCATGCTTTTGTCCATATCTATGACAGCGACCGATTCTCTGCTCAATCTTTTGAGGATTCCATGGCAAATCATAATTAATTACAGTATTACAGAACTGAAGATTTAAGCCTTCTGATCCTGAATCAGTAACAATGAGAATCTTTGCGTTGTTCTTGAAATAATCTACAATCGCATGCTTATACTCAACACTGCGACCATAATTAACATTTCCATAGTTTTTCACTTGCCAGGCTCTATAAATCTCTTTTGTCATTGAATCATCGAAATCACCATTAAACAGAATAATATCCGCTTCACTATATCCACTCTTCCTAAGTTCTGATGCAATATATTTCTGTGTTCTTTTTGATTCCGTAAAAACAACTACCTTCTCATCTATTCCTAGCTCTTTTTGATGTTCAAAAGCTGTTGAAATAGCTGTTTTAAGAGCTTCAACCTTAGCATTTTCTGTAATCAATACAGCTGTATCAATTATCTTCTGAACAAGCTCTATTTCTTCTTGGATTTCCTGTTTCTGAACAATGACATCTTCATCTTCTTTATCTTCGAAATCTGATTCATCAATCTCATCCTCAAGAAATTCAAGGAACAAATCAAATCCCTCTTGTGCGTTTGCTGACTTTGATCCCTGGTATAATTTATTAAGTCGTTCTTTAAACACTTCAAAGGTCTCTACCAATGCGAAACTAGAAGAAGCCAATAATTTTCGGATGACCAAAATAATTAAACTTCTATTATTAACAGGAATCGAATATAAAGTTTTTCTTTTAAGAAAAGCATTTACCTGGTTATATAATTCTGCCTCAGCATCACTCAATTTAAAGTCGACTGTAATACATGTTCTCTTTTTAAAATCCATGTATTTTCCAACATCTTTTCTAAGTGTCCTATAAAGAATCGGTGATAACTCTTCTTTCAATTCAGAGTAATCCCCTGACTCAACAAACTTACGATTGAATATTTTTTCTGGACCAAAAATTCTGTCATCAATAAATGATGCAAGACCATGTAAATCAGACAATCTATTCTGGAGAGGTGTAGCAGTTAAAAGAATCTTTGGTATTCCCTTTGTAATTTCATAAAGATTCTTTGCTCTTTTTGTCCCATGAAAAACATTCCTAAGATTGTGTGCCTCATCAATTACAATAAAATCCCACTTCACCTTAGGAAACGTCTTCATAAGCTTGGACGAATAATCATAAGACACAATGGCAATCTTTGTTTTGTTACTATTTTCAAGCCACGCTTTCCATGTTGATCGATCTTTATCAACAGTCAAACGGTCTAAAATGCTACTCTCTAAATTAAATTTCTCTTCTAACTCAATTTCCCACTGCTTTCTTAAAGTAGCTGGCAAAACAATCATTATATTTCTTGCGCCCGCATTAATCACATAATTAATAACTAAACCCGCTTCGATTGTTTTACCTAATCCAACCTCATCAGCAAGTATTATTCCACCCGTTTTAAGTGCTTGTACCGCAGCACAAAAAGCATTTACCTGGTGTGGATTAGGATCAATATGAGCATTCAACAAACAACTATAATGTGACTCTTTTAATGCTATTTTTTTATATCTGCTGTACTGTTCTAAAAGCAGATTGTTCTCCATATTCACTCACCCTGTTTCAATACAGTTAATATTCCTTCTGCTATTCCTTTTGCCATCAAAGGTGGAACTGCATTTCCTATTTGAACAAATTGTGCTGTTCTAGGCCCTTCAAAGAAATAATTATCAGGAAACGACTGAATTCTTGCTGCTTCCCTTACTGTTATAGATCTGTGTTGCTCAATATCGGGATGAATAAAATAATGTCCATCTTTTGAAATATGAGCCAACATTGTATGACAGTAATGATCTTTACCTTCCACAACCTTGAATCGATCCACAAATGAATGTCGATTTTTATGAGTCTTAAGCTCCTCAGGAAGGCTATTGTAATTCAATCTACTTCCTTTACCATCATTCCATGCTTCTATAGCTTTCTTATAGATTTCTATATCCCTTTCTTTATTTGGTCTTGCCTTATGTAATGTAAGAACATCATCATCTGAGCGCAACTTCATTGTCCTTAGATAATCACTATATTCGCCAGACCGATAATCGCTTATATCCTTACCTCCTCCAGGTACAAGTTTTGGTAAATCATTTAATAGATCTTCAACAAGCGCATCTGATGTTCGGTCCTGAAACTTAGGATAAGAAAAATTTGTCCCTTTTTTCCATCCGACAATAATCATTCGTCGCCTGTTTTGAAGGACTCCAAAAACCCTAGCATTCTGCTCCTTAGGTTCGATTTCATAACCAACCCTCCTTAACTGCGCTTTTATCTTTTTCCAGGTCTCCCCTCCATTTGCAGTCTCTATTCCCATAACGTTTTCAAAAACAAACATTTCTGGCTGATACTTCTTCAGAAATCTAGCATATAGTTTATACAAATCATTCCTTGGATCCTCGTTCATAGGAACCTTCATATGACTACTCTGAGCCCTACCAACCAACGAATATGCTTGGCATGGTGGGCCGCCGATTATAACATCCACGTGTGAGATTCCCTGTTCTTTCATAGACTTATCGATTCTTTCAAAAAGTCTAGGCAATGTTTCATTTGACATGGTTTCGCAGATTACAGACTGCAATAATCTTTCCGGTATATATTCCAGAAACTTCTCTCTGGAAATATTACCTTTAAGATAATCATAGTAAATATTAATCTTTCCCTGTTCCTTCAGGTAAAAATAACCTGTCCTGGTCTCAAGTGTCTTCGCTGCATATGGATTCATCTCAACATGCGCGATTGGTGAAAAACCAGCCTGCATAACCCCCTCTGAAAGCCCCCCTGCGCCAGCAAATAAATCTATGAAATTATAAGTTCTTTCTGAGGACTTATTCTGCATGTTCTAAAAACCTCTATTCTTCAAATTCTCCGTCTGTATCAAAAATATGATCTAATTCATCAGTGTTAATAGCAGACATAACCTTATTTCTTATTGATCCTTTGGCTAAGTCAAGACGTTTTAATCTATTCTTACCTGCTGGATCCTTTGACATTCTTATGAGCTGCATACGTCCAATTCGAGCCTCTTCTTCTGCATACTTAGCAAATCCCTTTGCCTTACCCAAATTATCTTTGAATTCAGGATTGTGAGGCTCAAGAATGTCAATCACATATCCAAGTTGGTCATCCTTACGCACAACAATAAAATCGGGATATGTAGCTTTTATTTCTCCATCAATTTCATATGGGATACATAATGACCACGACTGTCTTACTTGATTACGTAACCAGCATACAAAATCTGATTTCTTTTCTTCCTCTTCAATTACAGCTTTTTCCCAATTATTTAGTTTAATAATTGCTTTTCCATCTTCGTCTGCATAAAGATGATCTGTATAAGCATCGCCGCCTTTTTCTATTCTTGCACTGATTGTTTCCGGCAATGTGAAATTGTGTTTACTTACTTTATCTCCATCGGCAACAATGTCACTATATTGCTTTCTACACTTTTCCGACTTAGCTACAACATACTTTCTATACTTATCATTGAGCACGTGAAATTTCTTTTCAGCATAAGAATTCAATTGCTTCATGCAATCATCATCTGCTGCAAAAAGAATGCAATCCAACTTAAATGCATTCGGATTATCAAAATCCAAAAATCTTCTTCCATAAGCATATGGAAATCCATATCCACCAAGTTTCGCGTCTGCTGCTCTTAACTGTCGATCCAAGTCAGATTCGAGCGATGCGAAATAATCTTCAAGTGGATAATTCTTGACCTTTTCTCCAAAAACATCAAACACTTGGATAAGCAATTTCATTTCCATAACTTGTTTCACAAGACTATCGTACTTCCCATCCTCATGAAGCTTTTCAATATAAGAATGAATTAAATTGGTCACATCCGTCTTAATTTCATCATTTGCTTCAGGATAAATCATATTCTGTGTAAGTACGCCTGCTAAACTCAGTAATGATTTCAAATAACTGTTAATTTTTGTAAATCGAACCATATAAGTTAGATAACCCTGTTCGTTTACAAATTTAATAATTGATTCGCGATCTATTTTTTCAACAAATGACAATTGTTCATAATCATTACTTTGTTGCTCGCCAGTCGTTTCAGGCTGGATATTATCTACCGGCACCTGTACTATTGGAAGCGGATGCTCTTGTGGATGAACTTCTCTGGCCGTACCTGTGATGTTATTGCTATCGATATAGGTTCCTCCATTCGCAACATTCGTCTCATTTGTAGCATTATCAAAAGAGTTTGATGTCTGATTCAATTCACTGTTGGTAGCAGGACCGACTATCTGTGTATTTGATGTCGTATTTGAATTTTGGTAATCAAACATATTCATCTGTCCAGGGACTTGTTTTTCCTGTCTCTTATTCCTTGTATGAACAGTCCATGGAACAACTACTTGCTCCTCCAAAGATTCACCATCAATAACTGTTGGAATTTCTCCACCTTCTTCACTCTGCAATTCTTTTATGACATCGTTTACAGTGTCTTTATTGAAATATGGAAGATATAATCTGACATCATTTAATGATTCATCAACCATTACGTGACACTGCAATGGCGTTCTAATCATTCTTCCAAGAAGCTGCGCAATATAAGTAACATCTTGGGCTTTCCTAAAAGACATCATAGTCTCTGCACGTGGACAATCCCATCCGGTGGATAAATTCTCCTTAAATAAAACCACCTTAATTCTTCGATCATCCGCAATATCTACAGGTTCAACATGCGGAACATTTAAACCGTTGATAGATATTGTGCCCGTAGAACCAAAGGTATGAACAACTTCATTTTCTTTAAATCTATCCCCTATTCTTTCTTCAACTTTAGCAATTACATCATCCAAGTTCGTATCTGATATTTTATCACCTGATCCTGCAAGAACTTGAATTACAAATACAGGATTAACATTTGCATAATGTTGCTCATAAGTGTACTGATACCAATGCTCACACTTATTCTTCCATTCATCTGTAGCGGCTTGAAGCAATACCATATCGTTATGCTTGGTAGGATCATCTGGATACGTAATAACAATACGATCCTTTAATAGTCCAGAAGCTCTAACCTGTGCTGCAGAAATAACAATTTTATAAAGCGTTGATGTAGTATCATTACCAACAAGAGCATTAAAACGTTCTGCTGTCGCACTCATTCCTATTACAACAGGGACCGGTGAAAGCTTATATGCATCACTACCCTTGATAAATCGTTGCATTATAGTTGTAGCTGTTCCCGCAGCTCTCCCCTGCATTCCTCGATGTGCTTCGTCGATAATAAAATATAAACGATCCGTTTTTGCTCTAGCAGTATTTTCGATGGTCTCCCAAATTGTATATTGGCGTGTATCTGAATGGTAACTCAGATTTCCACCTTTACCTAATTTTTGTGTATTCAAGAAGTAGATATGACCATCATCCAAATATTCTTGATCAAATGACTCATCAGATATAACCACACACTGATCCATACGAATTTTGTCAGCCTTATATTCTATTTTCTGCTTTGACTGCTCATTAAGTTGTGGTGAGTCAGATAGCCACACAAAAATAGCATCCGGCTGTTCTTCATAGTTCTCATTTCCAAAGAAAATATCTTCAATCAATGACGCCATAATAATCGTTTTGCCAGAACCGGTTGGTGCTTGGAGCGAAACGACCTGCGGAACTTTTAATTGTCTATAATTATTTAAAGCTACAGCCACGTGTGATCTAAGATCATTTACAGCCTGCTTTTGAAATGGAAATAATTCATTTATCACAGTTAATTCCTCCCATGGTTAATACGGAAATTATCTAAATAGTCACGGTATAGCTGGTATGTCTCTTTGACATTCATACTTCTAACCATGGATCTATAATTCACTTCATAATCAGTTACTATATATACGGTTTGTATGCTCGGATGTTTTTTAATCTCGTCACTAAACTCCAAGAAGGCATTCTCGTCTACTAAAACAGCAAATCTGTTTTCTGGCAAAATAAGCATTTTGGGACAGTTTTCTTTTATTTCTGGACATCTTCCCTTGGCCCCCGCCTTCATCCATAAGACAGGCAAAAGTTCTTTAAATTGCATTCCTAAAGCAACTGATGTTTTATCTAAAAAGCCAAGTTTAAAAAAAATGGCATTACTACGAAAACCATCTCCAACCTTAAGCTCAGCCAACTTTGGATATAGCGGTTCATTCTTTTTTATATATGCATTTATTGTTTTTGTCTTATCCCCTTCTACTACTTTTAATTTTTGTAATTCATATGTTTCTTTATCTACACCATAGTTACCCTGAAGGACGTTACCATCTATATCCCTCCCTTTTATGCACCCAACAATACGAGGCCAAGTTACATAGTTTGCTATTCCAAAATTTTCCCATTCCTCATCACCTGGTAAGCGGCCTGCATCAATAAGTTGTTTTTCTTCTTCAACTGACATTTCATTGTTAGTAACTAGTAGATTGAATAATAATTAACTGGCCATATTGGGGT
>UMFO01058204.1_pt1 | contig 20733 bp, 22 predicted proteins | sample 1965051 | NCBI WGS metagenome assembly UMFO01 (sample SAMEA4836050, study PRJEB28245) | human gut metagenome | biome: gut microbiome; material: fecal sample | place: Denmark | collected 2008
TTTTTCTTCGCTGATAATGCTTATCCTCATAATCAAGAGAAGTTATATCTGTTTATCCGGCAACAAAAGTAATCTATCTATTACCGGATGAATAATTGCGTTTTCTGTAATTTGATTAATTGCGCAAAGTTTCTTCCCTGCATCTTTACTTGATGCCCCGCAGTGATAAACCAGTTCTGTCTCCTCACCATAATCAAGTACAATTAACCTGTCGTGGCAATCGGGATTAGGCTTAATTCGAAGAGAAGGATATTCATTTTGAAAATCTGTCACTAAAGATTTTGTAAGAAACCCCTTCCCACCTTTTCCATTTTCTGTGAACAAAACAACCTCCACACCATCAGCCTTCTGAGAAAGATGTTGTAATGACTTTGCATTCATATAATCATCTACAACATAGATTGATTTCTTTGCTTGCTGATAGATTTCTATGTAAGCAATGTCGGCTTCTAACTTCTGACCTTTATAAATCACAAAATTCTTTTTGTCTTTATCGGTAATAAAATTATCTGCTAAGATATTCACATCTTTTTGAATTGAATCTACCTTATTCTCCATTCGGTCCTGCCTCTCTGTTATCGTTCCAACCTTTGCCGTTAAAAGATCCATTTCATTTCTGGTAACAAACTGCTGATTCTGCCTAATATAGTGACGCATCTCCCTAAAAGTACGCATAATAAATATACTCTGTTGTTCCGCTAATTTTCCACGAAGAACTGTTGCAAGCATATAAATTCCTTGCTCTGTAAATGCATATGGTAAATATCTACGTCCGCCTTCCTGTCCAGCAAAAAAATCTTTTTTCCGTGAGGTCACAATTTGTGACCTCACGGAATCAATTTCACTATTAGATAGTCGAAACATAAAATCTTCCGGAAATCTTTCTATATTTCTTTTTACTTGTTGATTTAACTTTTTTACTTCATAGCCATAAATTTCTGCCAAATCTTTATCCAGCATTACCTGCTGTCCACGAATTATATACACTTTACTACGAATATCATCTGTAGTAATCAATTCTTTTGTTTCTTCCATTCTTCCTCCAAACAAATCGGTTGCAATTTCTATAAGCTACTTATATCGTTCCATTATCGTGAAGCCACAAATTGTGATTTCACAGGTTAATCCTCTACTATGCTCTCCATCTGTTCCAACTTCTGCAAGGCTTTCATATACGCCATCAATCTTTTATACTGCGCATCTCCAAGGCTGTGAATCTGCTTTAAAATCTTAATATCCGACCTGGTAACTTTATAATCCATATCTGCATCTTTATATTCCGGATCAATTCCTTTTCCAGTCAAAAGCTGTTCGGGAGTAATCTCTAATGCATCACATATAGACAACAGACAGTCCGCTTTTGGATTTGTCTTTTTCTTCTTCCAGTCACTAATATTACTTGTTGCAATCCCGGTCCTTTTTGAAAGTTCCAACTGGGTCATGTTCTTCTGCTCCATCACATAAAAAATTCTTTCACTTATAATCATGATTTTTCCTCCATCAACATTCCGTATATATATCCGTATTTATAAATTTGTATATCCGTCTATACGGTTATAGTATCATGCTGCAACTTTTCTTTCAATAGAGATTTTTGTATTTCTGAACTTTGTTATATTCTTCTCTTTATATAGCTCCGTGTACAACTGTCTTATTCTTTCCCTACGAAGATAAAAATCCGGATCCGGCAAATTATCCAAGTCCATTGATTCTGCATACTTTGCTACCATTTCTCCAATAAAATTTGCTAAATTGCTCCATACATCTCTTTCTTTTAAAACCACTTTATTCTTAACCATAATTTAAATCCTTTCTGACATTGTCATGAAATCCACCATATCCCATCCATAGTGATGTTTCTTCACTTCCAGATAGAATAAGATAGATATTATTAAAATTATGCTAATCTTCTATCAAACCTTTACAACAATCTGTCCAATGTATATCTTGCACTAAAAAAAGCTGATAAAGCGACCAAAGCCTTACACAAGGCATTTGAGATAAGAATTTCATATGCCGACACTGGCATAATTGAAACGCACGATATGCTCCAGCAGATGCTTAATCTTGTAAATATGCTGATACTTGCTGATGATTTAGAGCTTACACGGCTTGTCCTTAATCAATATGATGCTATACTTGTTGTTATCTTTAGGGCATGAAAAAAGCAGACACATGGAATATTTCCACATATCTGCTTCTTTCATTGCGTGTATTCAGTTTTATATATTTGCAACTATATACTTTTATAGTAATCCTTATGGATTAAGCCACTACTCCATATCCATATTACTTAGCTGCCTGATCTGGTCTCTCCTGCTATAAATAACTGCTGTTACCTGAACTCTGTTATTTTCATCATCAACCCAATAATAAATCAGGAAGTTTTTAACAACAATCTTGCGTACTCCCTCAGTCCTCCATGGCTCTTCATCAATCAAGGCATGTTTTTTCGGAAAACTCGACAACTTAGTAATCTCTGCTTTCATCTTGTCAAGCAGATTGTCTGCTGCATCCGGTGCCATTAGATCATTTGAAATATAATGAACTATCTCTTTCATCTGCTCTAATGCCTGCCTTGTTACCCTTACCTCATATTCATTCATGCACTATATCTCCGACTTTAATTGATTAAAAGCCTCATCAACAGATACAGAATCGTTCTTTTTTGCCTGTGCAAGCCCGGTCTGCATCATCATATCAAATTCAGCTTGTGTTATAGAATCTCTTGTAACAAGTTTATCCGGAATATCAAGTGAAAATGGTACTCCATCACGCATAATAACCTGTCTGTAAGTCATATCTATGAATACAGATACAGGAATTCCAAGTCTGTCAAGAATTGCCTCTGCCTGCTCTTTTATATTCGGTTGAATTCGCGCTGTTACATTTGCAGTTTTTGTTGCCATAGTATGCACCTCCTGTTTCTTATAGTGTACCACCATGTATTGCTTTTTACAATACAAATATTTTTAACTGCTGCCGTCACTTTTTAATGGCAATTATGATTGCTGACATCACTTATAACTGCCATGAATAAGGCAAGTGAATCAACATTAAAAGAAGCCATTATGGACTTTGTGTCCGAGTACGGTATGCTGGGACTTATGACAGCACTTCCCACTACACCGGACTTTATTACATATGAAGCAGTCTATCTGCCGAAAAATCATTTCATCAGAGAAGAAAGTATTTCGACGGAAAGATATCTGTCCTGCTTCTTCCCTTTTGATAAGATTGATTTCCGCAAGAAAGGCATCAAATCCAGTTGGAGTACAGACAGCCCGGAGATGATTGCACTTATCATGACCATGAAAAATAAGCCACAGGCAGTGATGATGAGCTTCCAGAGGGAATATGCCGAATCCTACGACTGGCTGATTGAAGTATTCCGTGACTGGGCCTTTACCTTTTTCTCCAGCTTTCTGTACTATCAGGATTATGACAAACTGGATGAAAACGAACGGAATCTCTATCGTCAGGGAATGGCTGCATTTGGCGGCGTAGCACCCACCTATCACATTGAACTGCGTGAACGCCCTATCTTAGTCTGGATTTCAATTCCTTACTGTTATGCATACAGATGCTGTTTTCCTTTATGCTGACCGATGATAATTCCAGCCTGAAGGTATGTAAACACTGTGGCAAGGCATTTGTTGCCGCAAGACCAAATATGGAATTCTGCTCTCCACAGTGCAAGAATCAGTACAATGTATATAAGAGCAGGGCGAAGAAAAATAATACACCAACACAGGAGGACTGATTGTATGGGAAATTCAAGCATAATTATGTACACAACCGAAGATGGCTTAACCAAGATAGAAACTACCTTTGATGAAGATACTGTATGGCTATCACTAGACCAGATGTCAGAGCTGTTTCAAAGAGATAAATCTACTATCTCAAGGCATATCAAAAACATATTTGAAGGAGGTGAATTACAGCGAATTTCAGTTGTTGCAAATTTTGCAACAACTGCCGCTGACGGAAAAACCTACAATGTCGATTATTACAATCTCGATGTAATCATCTCCGTAGGCTACCGTGTGAAATCCCACCGTGGTACACAGTTCCGTATCTGGGCTATGGGAATCTTAAAAGAATACATGAAAAAGGGATTTGCATTAGATGATGACCGATTGAAGAGACTTGGCGGAGGCAACTATTTTGACGAATTGCTTGCACGTATCAGAGACATCCGCTCTTCAGAAAAAGTATTTTGGAGAAAGGTTCTGGAAATCTATGCAACCAGCATTGATTATGATCCCCATGCTGAAAGCTCTGTTCTGTTCTTCAAACAGGTTCAAAACAAAATACTTCCTTAAAACATCCCTCACTAGTTCACACTTATCTACATTTATCTCTTCTTTCACAAAAACCCCTCCTTTTTTAATTCTATGTCGGTTTTAGAACATCAATATTATATATCTATATTGCAGAACGAATCACATGTAAATAGCATCTGTTTTTTCTAATACGCGAACATTGCAATAACACTACCAATAATTTCAATTGTTTCTTTCATTCTCTAAAAAACGACTACAAAAAAGTGCTTTCAGCCAAAAGTGCTATTCTTTCCATAAATTAGCTATTTTTTGACATATCCACCTTTGTAAGCATTCCACGGACTCCACATGACTTGTGTGCTCAAAATAATCACTAAATTCTGCCAAGTACTTTTCCCTTAACTCTGCAAGGTATTTTATTGCATATTCCGCTTTCCATTCACCATCTTTCATTTTCATAAGCGGCGATAAACAATCTCTAAAATAGGCAAAAGGCTTATCAAATAGCTGATTCTCCAACTTCTCCTCATATTTCAGCAGGAATTCCGACCAATAGCATTCATAACCAAAATCATTATCTTCATTTACCCAAAACCTTCCCCTGGCAGATGTCAAATACAAATTTGCTGCATTTGCGAACTCAATATATGCAAGCTTTGTTGTCATTGTAATTGCCAATTAAATATTTCATTCAGTCTTTCCTCAAAGAAATATTTTATTATTGTCTATTTAAACCTTTTGGGGACTTACCTACATTCTATTCCATTTAGGAATACAGTTTCTATCATCGATATAAATATCGCAAATGTAACGAAATGTCTTTTCTGTGTAATGAAATATTTTTTTGCTTTCGGTTTTATACTTCCTGCCACCGACAACTTCTTACGAATGCATGGCAAGCAAAAGTAGGCTCTAATGAGCCTGCTCTGTAGTCTTAATTAAATTCAGCATTATTTCGTTTCAAAAAAGCAATATTATTTCCAAATAGGAGTGCCGTCTCCTCATCACTATTTAGAAATAATTCATACAAGTCAGGGGGAATTCAATTTCACCCTTTTCTTCCATTATTGTTTCTGGAATCTTAATCTTAAAACCAACCAAGGCATACCTAGCGTAACGCTTTTTTATTTCTCCAACAATACATTTTTTCTTATCTAGAAGTGCTTTATGAACATACTGCATTCCTGCAGCCTGCTGCATCAATTGCAAATAGTGTTCCTCTAATAATATAGGAGATGGTAATTTACAATTTGTACCTGTTCCAATCGCATAATTAGTTACCACAAAATAATCTACTACATTAGGTATTACTCCAATATACTCCGTGCCAAAATATTCTTCTAATATTCCCTCATGTTCAGCAACATACTGTTTTGCCCATTCCAACTGAGCATACGCTTTTTCCAACATTTCATCTAAATTGACTATATCTCTTTCTGAATCAACCGGAATCTTATACTTTAACTCCAACACCTGCAAATGATTACTATTTTTATCATAAACCAGCATATCCATCCCTGGTCTAATCTTCTGTTCCTTTGTCAAGTTCTTTGCAACCAAAAAACTTTTTCCTACAATTTCTTTTATTCTGTTTTTTTGCTCTACCTCGAACATATTTTGCTCTGTCTCATATAATTTTGACTGACGTTTTGCCAAAATTCTCAATGCATTAACCGCCGGTCTTTGCATATTAAATATTGCCTCTGATAATATTATTCTTTCGTTATCCAATTCAAAAAAATAATTTAATGACAGATCTGCATGTTTATCATCTATATCATATTTAAAAAATGCTATCATTTCTTCTACTTTTTCCTTATCTATCCCCGATACTTCAACTAACATATTAACTAAATCCACTTTTTTCCATATGCAAACACCTTCAATTCTAAAGCTTAATGCATAACGGTTAAACATTTTATTCATTATATAATTATTCAATGCAACAGAAAATTCTTCGTAGTCCTTTAATGAAAATTTTCCAAAATTAAAATCATAATCAAAACTGAAATCACTTCTATGAATAGTTTCTATTCTTTCGATTTCAGAAGCATCTACATTATTAAATAAACATTCTAAATATGCCTTCTTTTCGGAAATATCTCGATTTAATGTATCATACAGTACATGAACTTGATGGCTCTCCTGATTTATATAATCAAACTGTATGCTATTACCGTATATGTTGTAAGAGACTATATGTTTGCTATGATAAAAAGAATATTTTATAAATTCGTCATATGCGTATGCCAATCCCATTAGTTCATATACTTGATTTGCAAGTATTGTTCCATCATACTCGCTCTCATCAGCACAATATTCTGAACACCACCTACATATCCATTTTAGTGATTCTTGCAAAAAAGAAATCTCATTAATATGTGTAGCATTTGTCCTGATTAATTTTTTCATATACTTTTGCTTTTTATCATTTGTTCCTCTTGCGAACCAGAAAAACAATATACCTACTTTTATTATCACGCACTGAATTGCTTCTCTCTTACTTAATTTGAATAAATTATTTTTAGCAATTTCTTTTTCCAATAGTTGTTTCTTGTGATATAAATACTCAAATTTATTCATTGTTTCTCCTCTAAATACTACTAAAACTGACCTATCTAGACAAACTCACAAATATCTTGTTCTTGATATATTCAAACATGAGCTTCCTCAAACATCAATATTTCTAAGTTTATCTTTCTGTGTGTCCAAGCTATTCCCCTAACCTAGACTGACATTGATACTCGAATATATATGTAGCACTTTTATTTTTCAATAATCTAATCTCCAAGTTTATTCATTTGTTAATTTTCCGGACTGCTCAGCCAGTTTCTTTTCTTCTCTCTTTACTCTACGTTCTAATTTTTTAATATCTTCTGATGCTGGTAAATTTTCTGGCTTAATGCCTCGCTGCTCCAGCATATCTCTGACTGACGTATTATTTTCAACATGTTCAACTGTAATAGCTGTTTCTCCTTGTAAATCCTTTTCTTCAACATTATAATTTGTCATTTCAGTTGCAAGGTTCTTTGCAGCAATAGTAAGTGTCGGCAGGAAATCTGCCAGCGGTCTTTTATCTTGTACCCCTAAACGTTCCTTCATTTGTTTTGTAGTAAAACCACCAAATAAAGCCTGATCCCCCTTAGAACGGATACGACCAAATCCAGCGTCATCTACTCCACGTTCATATATATTTTGAGACAGTCGTTTTTCAGATTCTCGAAGTTTTCCTCTCGCCTCAGTTCTTTCGATATAAGAAATTCTTTCTTCTATCAATTCCTGTTTTCTGGTTTGGACTGCAAAATAACTTTGTGCAAAAGCAATCTGCTCTTTACGAGGATCCCCATTCTCTGCGATAAGATAACATGCATAACGGGTAAGCATATAATCTTCTACTTCACGGCGTGCCCCATTTCCAACTTCAATAGTATTATTAATTTTTGAAAAATGATTTGCTATTAAATTGCCATTGTTTTCACAAGAAATCATTGCTTTATTTACTGCATTTTCAAAATTTCTCCATTGCACATAGTCCAATAGCTTCATTAGTTCTCGTGCATACCAATACTCAATACTATCTGATTTGTGACGAATATCGTCAAATTTTTTTCTATACAGTTCTATCGTTTTCTTTTCCATTCATTCTATCTCCCATAAGGAACATATTGCTGATGTCAGCAATATGTTCCGTCTATTATTACTCTGTTGACGCAATTAATATAATATGAAATTTACACTAAAATCCTATATAATCTGAAACACCTTCAAATCTTCATCTCCTCCAGACGTTCTATCTTCTTTAACGCTTCCATATAAGCCATCAACCGTTTCTGCTGTTCTTTCTTAAGCCCATGGTAATCTTCAACCAACTGTATGTCATACGTTGTAAATCTGCTCTCTGGACTTGTAGCCCCAATCTCCTCTTCATCTTCAATCCCTTTCCCGGTAAGAAGCTGCTCTGGAGTAATCTGTAACACATTGCAAATATCCATAATCTTATCTGCACTTGGATTCATCTTTCTCTTTTTCCATTCGCAAATCGTACTTGGTGAAATACCCACCCGTTTTGCAAACTCCGCCTGCGTCATTTTTCTTTCTTTCAAAACTTTTAATATTCGTTCACTAATTGTCATTGTTTTGCCCTTATATTTACACTATTGAATTTATTAAATTTACTATATTGAATATAGTATCATATCAGAACCTCATAATTCAACATCAAAATTATGGATTATTTTGTATTTTTCTTAAAAACTTATAAATCTTTCCTTCCCGCCTGGAGAATCTGGCACTGACAGATTCTTACAGATGCATAGCGATAAAAACCTGGCAAATATCCACATCCACGCAGACACTTGCCAGGTCTATCCCTGTTCCTATTAGTTATTTAACAATATTTTTTCTTACACAAATCAAAGCAGCTGCAATCATCAGTAAACTACATCCCAAAAGATATATCTTTGTGGTATAGTTACCTTTTCCCATTGAAAACAAATAAAAAATACTTTCCTCCGGTATATTTTCTAAAATATTCAATAGAAAGTATCCTGCTGATGCAAGGTAACCCACAATAGCAGAATTACTCAATATGGCTATGGCAAAACCCAGACTTCCCAATGCCATTGCACTTACAATGGTTCCTGCGGCATAAGCCATAAATGGGAAGTTACAGTTTTTCCATATCATAATCCCCGCAAACAGACACACCAACAAAATCAGAAACAAGCTTGACATAGCCAAACGCAGCAACAAAATTTTCCAATGCTGGATTTTCCTCGTACAGACTACTTCCTGTATTGCTTTCGATTGTTCCGGCACATTCAGCGGAACGATGAGGAATATTCCTATGAGTATAACGGACTGCTCCAGACACTCCGCTGAATGAACCATATCCAAATTGGCAATTCCCCTTAGCAAGGGAATAGTCAACAGATAAGCTGCTGCTAATAATAAGTCAGTTCTTACTGATAAAATAAAATTTACCCTGAATATGCTTAAAGCCCCTGTTGTAGATATTCGCCGCATTTATTTTTCCTTTCCGCTTATAATTCAGAATCCATATTGACAGAATGACAAACAAAATACCAATTCCGGCCATTAGCAATCTGTTCATACAAATTATTTGCAAGTCCTTTTGGATTATTTCATAGCCACGCAATGTATTGTGCCTAATCATTAAAGTCGTGAGTTTTGTATCCCCAGATAGTCCCGTTACCCCTTTATCAACCATCCACCACAAAAATTGAAAGACAATAGCAATCAGAGAATCTGTAAGCAAAGTAAAAAACATTCCTATCGCACATACCAACATAACCTCTGGCAATAGCCACCATACAATGTATTTGATATACGCAAAACAGTCTACTTGGATACCATTCTTTGCTCCGAAAGACATAAGCCGTACAAGTGACTCAAGACTTAATAACAAAACAGGAATCAAAACCATAGTGATGACTGCTAAATATCTTGAAAGCACTAGTTTGATTGAAGATACTTTTCGACTGTAAATCAATTCTATCACATTGCTCATACGGTCTTTCATCCATATAATCACTACCAAAAAAACAGGATACAACCCCAATGCTAATCCCATATAATCGCAGAATAGCCGTGCAAATCCGCCAGTCACTTTATCTTGATTTATTGTTTGATTATATTCCTTCAGTGCTTCCTCATAATTCATTTCAGACATTCCAAAATAAGTAAGCATCATTTTGGGAGCATACTGAGAGCCTTTTTCACCAATGATGGCTTCCATTTTCCGCATTAGTTCTTTGAAATGTTCATAAGTGACCTGCGATATAAAATGCGCATATTTATTATCTTCGCTTTTTGTGCCTGTCCCGCTGCCCATTTCCATATTCAGATTTCCGTCTTTATCAACATTCATTGCGTCAAAAGAAATAATCGTCCCTGTGACTGCGGGAAAATAATCATCTGGCAAATTCTTTAGTTCTTCCTCTGTTAATCCAGTTATTTCACATAGTATTCCAAGAACTTGCTTTTGCTCGTCACCACTTAATGTAATTGCCTTATAATACCCAAGAGGATATGTGGCATAACTATTAGCTTCATATTCCGACAGCAATGCTCTTGTAACGCCTGTCATAATTGCTTCTGGGTTATCTTCCGAAACCTTACTGCCGAAATAATCATCTTTTTCAGACGGTTTGAAAAGCAAGGGACGCTCAAAGCCTATATCAGCAGGTGCGATTCCCTTTGCCCAATTGATTTCCTTTTGTGTCACTCCATGAAAATTCTGAAACCAGCTAAAAACCAAAATAGCAATAAAAAGATAATAGACAATACTTCCGGCAATTTTTTTACACTCTTTTCGATATAACTTCATTGTTTACCTCCATCCGTCCGGATCAATAGATACATATACCCATCTTCCAAAGTGGGGGCTTGAAGGATATGATTTTCTTTGGGCGTTGTATCTGACAACACTCTGTACTGTGTGTCTGCCCCGGAAGCACTGATATTTAAAACAGTATATTTTTCCTTAATACACTTATCCTGCTTTTTCGCTACTGAAATAAGATAGACTCTGCCTTCCGCCTGTTTTACCAGTTCTTCCGTACTGCCATTCCAGATTATTCTCCCCTTGTCTAATACGCCTATATTTTCGCAAGAAGACTCAAGGTCGGAAGATATATGAGTAGAAAGGATAACAATTCTGTCCTCTGCAAATTCACTTAAGAGATTGCGGAAACGAATGCGTTCCTCCGGGTCGAGTCCTGCCGTGGGTTCGTCCACAATAAGAATTTGCGGATTATGCAATAGTGCCTGCGCAATCCCAAGCCTCCGTTTCATCCCTCCCGATAAAGCCTTTATTTTCGTTCTCATATCCGCTTTCAAGTTTACCTGTTCAAGCAACTCCGATATCCTTTCTTTGCGGATTTTATCCGGAATATTGGATAGTAAACCGAGATAATCCATGGCATCATAAACGCTCATATTTCTGTAAAAAGAAAAATCCTGCGGAAGATAACCTACGATTTCCCGTATTTTCTCCGTTTCTTTGATTGGAATACCATTCATGCTGATTTCTCCGCCTGATGGGACAGAAAGCGTTGCCAAAATCCTCATCAGGCTTGTTTTCCCTGCACCATTACGTCCAAGAAGTCCGTACATCCCGGAAGGAATGGTAAGAGATACTTTTTCGAGAGCTGCCCTTTTTCCGTAGTTTTTGGAAAGATTATTTATTATAATTTCCACAATAAAAAAACCTCCTTACCTGTGTTGTAAGGAGATTTTATAATGTAAAAGTCAATTTTACGAAAAATGCTAACATATATTCAGTTTTGCTGTTACACATGCCCCTGTTTTATTGTTAGAAATGTCTAACCGTCCGCCGTGTTTCTCACAAAGTATGCTGCAAATGCCAAGACCGATTCCAAAGTGCTGCCCTTCTTTTTCACTGCTGTAAAATACCGTAGCTGCTTTTTCCAAATCCTTCCCGGCAAAGCCTTTTCCATCATCCTCTACCATAAGCATGAGAAAATCCTTCTGCTCTGAAAGCTTGATGTGCACTTGTTTTCTGGCATATCTTAATGCGTTCTGCAACAAATTTTCTAAAATCCGGAAAAATACAGCTTTATCCAGACAAATCTCATCCATTGTCATATCACTTGAAATAAAGACTTCTTTTTCTGCGTCCAACTGCTGCACATTACTTCTTATTTCATCTAAAAGCATGTTCACATTTTGAGGCTGTTTCTTAACTTCAATACTTTCCATTTTCTCAACATCCCGGACGCAGTCCACATATTGTTCCAGCCTGCTTACTGCCCCCTGCATAGATAATATCGTATCCAAAAGCATATCTTCTGTGAGCTTATCCTGCGGTATATCTGTTTCCAGATAATCCAAATATCCTTTCAGAACCGTAATCGGCGTTCTTATATCATGGGCTACGGAAGCATTTAATAATTTCCTTTGCTCCAAGGATTCCCACAATGCTTTGTGCTTTTGCCGAAGTTCTCTACGCATTTTTTCCATGGAACTGCATAACTGTCCTAACTCATCAGTTCCGCTGTATTCAATGCAAAAATCAAGATTATCTCCCTGTATTTTTTCCACTGCATTCTGAAGCTGTGCAATAGGAAGCCGGAGTTTCTTTCTATAATAGATTGCCGCAGCCGCCCCAATGCCAATCGCGGTATAAAGAACAGGCAAGCCAATCATGGCAGCATAAGAGCCATAATAAGCTATATTGTCTCCCGCACTTAAAGGCTGCCAGCTAATATGACTGCCATCTACATCCAAAACATAATTTCCTGTATTTTCATCCATTTGAAATTCAGGGGAGCTTATGGTCAAATAGCGTTTTTTCAATATTTCCTGCTGCAACTGGTTTGCTGCAAAAATTGTAATAGCAGACAGCACGGCAATGACACATATCGTAATAAAGAAGGTTACTGTCATAGATGTTTTCAGTGATTTTGTTCTTACTTTGCCCATCTGTACCCAACTCCCCATACCGTTTCAATATAATTTTTATCCGTATAGGCGGACAGCTTATTTCGTATCTTTCGGATATGCTCTTTTACTACAATGCTGTCCCCTTCTCCATCATAGCCCCAAAGCTTTTCATAAATAGTTTCCCTGTCAAAAACCATTCCAGCGTTTTGAGAAAGAAGTCGGACAATCTCAAATTCTTTATTGGAAAACTCTAACTGTGTTTCTCCGTAAAACACCGTATGGCTGTTGTAGTCGATAATCAGTTCTTCATCAAATCTCATATTCGATGCCGCACTTTTTCTTTCTTCCCGCCGAAGATGTGCCGAGATTCTTGCCAATAACTCATCCATGCCAAAAGGCTTTGTAATATAATCGTCTCCCCCAACAGACAAGCCCCTTATCACATCCTCTTCCGTCACCCGCGCCGTTAAGAAAATGATAGGGCAGGATATGTGGCTTCGTATAAGCCGGCAAAGTTCCAATCCATCCATTTCCGGCATATTGATGTCCAGCAGGATAATATCCGGTGCTACATTCAATAACTCCAGTGCTTTTTTAGCACTATCCGCTGTATACACCAAAAATTTATCTTTCAGGCACTTCTCCAGCATAGAAAGTATCATTTCTTCATCATCAACAACCAATATTTTATATTTCATAAGCGATGCTCCTTGTAGCTTTTCATCACTTTATCATAAGAGACAAAAGACTATTTTTCGACAAGTCCTTATTGCTTTCTTCCGATTGTCTGCTTTCATTCGCATCACCCTAAGCTGCCGATTTTGCGGCACAATTTTGCCACAGATTCGACATGTGTCGATAGGGTAATTGAGATGCACTTTCCAGAGTTTTCACTGTTCTCTGGGCGTGAAAAATGTTGCAATCCTCTGTGACGAGGCTGCAAAAAATTGACATGATGCACTCTCTTATGTCCCTGCATAGAAAAAGATTGCATTGTATTCTAGATGTAAGCCAGATCAGCTTACGATTGACTCTGCTCTTTCTCTATGATCCAATACTTCCAAGATTTCTTTCATATATTGTATCACAGATCATTTTGTTTTGGAAATCACTTTCCTCCCAAATGGGCAGAAGAAAACCTCCAAATCTGTTTTGGACTTGGAGGCCTGATTCCAACCATTTACTTTTATTATCTATAATTCATTTTCTATCTTGTCTTTGATAGTCTTAAATACATCATCAACGGTACGAAGTTATCCTGCTTCTATAATCATCAATTTCTTCAGCAGGATAAGAAAATACTGTTTGTCCTAAGAGTCAGCTTGTGTTTTAAAATATAGGAATTCTCCTTATTTTCCATTATAAATTTTCTTAACAAATGGATATCCTTTTTTCCGAAATCCCTTTCTCAACCGTTTACATCTATCCCAGTTATTATAATAAGCAACCTCCGGCAATATTTTTTGAAGTTTACTCCATTCATCTTCTGGGAATGCCTGTACTGCTAATAAGTGATTAACAATCGAAAAAGAAAACTCTGCAATTTCTGTTTCCACCATGTAATCTTCCATAAGACAAAAAGGCATCAAAAATTTTGCTAATAACTCATTTTCTTTTTCTGAACACTTTTCTCTCCTAATTGTGTAATAAATAGTAATTATATTATCATTGTTCAGTTGTTTAGCTGTATACATATATGGATCAACTAGGCTTATCAAAAGAAGTAAATTATCTCTATATTTTAAATTATCTAATATTTGTTTGACTCCACCAGTCGCATCTTTTTTAAGCACTTTTTTTATTCCATCTATCCATTTTAATTTTAAAGGATCTAACAAATATTTCCAATATATTGGAAAACATTCATTTTTATACACTGCATACAAGTCAAGAGACAAATCGTAGTCACTTATACCTAAAATGGTTTCAATAATCTCTGCATCCAAAAATTCTTTTTGTTTACTAAGACATGCAACCATCCTTTTTTGAAATCCAATCCCTTGTTTCCAAATATCTTCACATAAAGCAAATTTATTCCTAATGCTTATCAATGTGCTGCAACCTTCTAATTCTAAATCTGTAAACTCTGCAAACTTCTCAACAGAAATTGTATCTGCATATGCTTCAAGATATACTTCTACTTCATATTCTTCATCCTGATTTAATATCTGTTTAAATAGCAGCTTTGAGCCTAAAAAATCTGAATTATATCCTTGTGTTATCCAATACTTAATGTCGACTGCCGATGTATTTAACCATGCATTTTTAATAAAAAATGATATCGCTTCATTATAGTTCTCCGTTCCCAACCAATCGGAAAAGTACTGGTTACCATATAGTCTCATTATCTCATTACAAATCTTCTTTGTATCGCCAAAAATAGCCTCTGCCAGCTCTAATAATTTAATTAGGTTAGTATCGTTTGTATCTGCTTTTGCGCCTACATATAATTTTATAAAAGATGATAGATAATCATAATGTTTAAAATCTTCAGAAAATCCTTGCATAAATTTTCTAAAAGTGAGCATCCCATCCTTTTCTATATTGTCATAAATCTTTTTTACCCATAATGGATAGTTTTTAATAACAACTTTTTGTGTTGCCTCAAATGCTTTTTCACCTATAAGCATCTTACTTCTGGATATTTTGTGAGGAGCAATTTGAAATTGCATAATCTTTCCATCATATCCTCGAAGTGAAAAAGAGCCCGTGCAAAACGCAAAATTTTCCTCTAACAAATCATGTTGTGATAGAAACAAGAATATTAACTCAATCTCCAAATTTGTAGATGCATCATCAAATACTACTAAAGGAGCCTTGTTTCCCCATATACACCATATAAGATATTTTAGGTTATCTGCATCATATTCTACTTCATTGCAGTGTTGAACTTTTAGTGTCTGTCTATACTCTTCTAAATCACTATTCGATTCAGGTCTTCTAAACAGATTAATAACAGCCGGCGCTATCATTTTACTATTGCATGCCAAATCCTTTGCATTTATTATTATGGAATGAGTCCATACACACCCTGGTCTTTTCATTTCCTCTGCGTACCAGGTACATGCTAATACAATTCGTTCATCAGACAAACTATATCCGGTAAAATATCTCTCAAATCCTCCTATGAATTCGTTCCCTGACAAATCGCTCAACATAAGCATTTTTTTTCCATCTTGTTCTGGCAATTTACAAGATGTCTGTAATAGCCTATGTCCATTTGAATAACCGTGTAACGTCTGTTCAACGTAAAACTCATCAAGCATTTCATAATTCTCCTGACATTTCCAAAATAATTGAGGTTAAATCGCATGAATTTTCTTTCTTATCATTAATGATTTTAATGCGTTTTATCGGTTCTTCAATATCCAATAGTTTTTCACTTTCATCAATTTTTCCTCCCAACGCACTTACACCCCAAAGTTTTGTATGATATACATTTTTATTTGCCTGCAAATATTGCCATAGCATATTCATATGATTTTTTAAATATAAACCAACATTATTTTGTTCTATAGAATCGACTAAATCCCATGCCGAAAAAATGATGGCTAACTTGACATCTTTTTTTATATCTAGTATTGCTTGCAATAAATCTATCATTTGTACCTGCGTTGGATCATCCTCACTTGCTTTTCTTTCTTTCGATTTTTGCCCTTCCGAACGATATTTCGGATCTATTTCGGAAATAAATTCTGAAGTATGGATATCGCTTACATTTACAAAATACAATATAGAATCAGCGTTTTCTATTTTCTGTTTCAATTTGCCTGAAATTTCTCTTTTATCATACATATCTCGAAACGTTTCCCCTGATAAATCCGGGAACTCCAATTCTAACTTTACATCATCATTATATAATAAAATAGTTAAATTTTCTTGTTCTTGTCCCATGACAGTTCTTCCTAACTTCTCCACCTCTAACCATTTTTTCTCTATTCCATGGAGATAATTTACATTTCCTGCCATTCTTTCTAAGGTTAAGTCTGTATGAACGTCTTTTTGGTTTATACTATGCCACAATGCAGCTAAAAATGTACTTTTACCTGCATTCGGTGCACCCATAATAAATAATTTTTTATTCATTTGCTACTCCCATTATATTTAAAAAATAATTTATCATACTCGGATAAATTTTCAAAATCCGTAAGCTTTTTGGGAACCCAACTGATATATTCTCTCTTCTTACACCATCTTTGTAATAATTCACTCAGTCCATAACCTACTTGTATGTCTTTTGCAGAACTTGGCATAGCTGCCACACAATAGTATTCTATATTTGCACTTAATTCTTCTAAGTAACCGTTGATTTGGTTTTTTGCTCTCTCAATTATTTCTGCGTAATTTTCCTCTTTAATCAATAAGTCATACTTACTAAATACAATTTGTAAAACACATCCCTCGCCAAGCACGCCTGAATCTAAGAATGTCCTTAATAACTGTATTATCTCACTCACAACACTATTCTTTGTTTTCTTATTACACAATTTTTCACCATCAATTATTCCTATAACGAAATCCGCTCTTTCAGCAAAACTAAATTCTTTTTTTACACTATCTACTTTTCCTATATTTTCCGAAAATGCCTCGCCTGATATATCCCAAAAAATTAGGTTAGTTGTTGCATCATTATCTCGGTTCCATAATCTCAAATGTAGGAATGTTGGTTCCTCATCCACTTTTGTACGTGGTGTATCTGGTAAACTACCTTTTGATTTGATTCTTGTATAATAAGCTCTTTGTTCAAACCCCTGCAAGCTCCTTGATCCTGCAAAATAATAATTTTCTACAGGTTTCTCTTGAAATAATTGATATAAGCTTGTCTCTATTGTAGTTTTGCCACTTGCAACCGGTCCTAGCAGCAATAACATCTTGGTGCTTTCTTTTGCTGCAATAGTATAAAATTTATCACGGCTAAGTGCCTCACCAGAATTAATCTGATATGTGTCTGGCAATGCAAGAGAGCTCCGTTCATCTTTGTCTGGTTCGTTTCCGATGTCTACCTTATCATTTAAAATATCATTAAAGTTATCTTGGCTTTCAATTTTTTTGACAGTATCCATTCTCTACCCTTTCAAACTAACAGTTGCTAATCATACATTCGAAATATATCAGTTCCGCCCATTTTCTCAACTCATATGTCTCATTATCGGAGTTAATTTTCCACTTCTTTTTATACGCAGGCACCCATGCTTTTTTTTCATCAACGGTCAACGATGCTTTTACAGCCGATAATATTGGCAGATTTCTTATGTCTGCTTCCTTGCAATAAGTTTTTTCTATCTGTTTTCTAATTTCTTCTGGCTGACTGTCTATAAACTCTGTTAAAGAAATTTCGGTTGTTTCTTTTTTACATTTGGTTAACATTTTATTTAAAAGTGAACTCGCCGCATATGGTCCTGGTATATCAACCAACTCTGCCAACTCTACCCCTAAAACCAAGGCTCCTTCAACATCGTTTATTTCGCTTAATGGTTTTTTTAGCAAATCGCTCCACTCGCCAACTACCCAACTTAATACCTCAACCTTTTCTTCACACAATTTATTTTTTTCAGCAAGTGAATTTGCGTAGCTAATGACCTTAATAAACTGATTCTTAATAGTCTTCAACAAGTCTACATTAGTTTGTGATGCAGTGGCAGGCTCATTTCCATCTTCATCCACCAGTTCGCTCTCCCAGTCTTCTTTCCAAGAAAGAATAGGGCATTCATCCATTTGCATATCCATTCTTGTCTGCGCTTCAATTATCTTGCTTGCAGTCTCAAACAGCTCCATAACTTTTCCTTCATAAAATGGTTCAAGAACTTTAATTGAATATGCAAGTTGAACATCTTGATTAGTATGAATCATGTTGAGCAAAGTGCATCCTGCTAAAATAGTTATCTCCTCTGCATTCTGTTCATCAAATGTCTTATCCTCTCCGTAAAAACAATTAATGAATTCTTCTTTAATTTCCGAGTCACATTCCAAATTGAAATACAGCCTTACAATTTCATTAATCTTAGCATATGAGCTAAACTCGTCCATAACGGCCTTTATTCCATTAATTCTGCTGTCTATTCGTTCATCTGTAATATCCATGCAAATTTTTTTATAATTATTAATAAAGACTTTTTCAAATTCCATTCTCTTTTTCTCCTTTTCTATAATTTTGCATAAATCAAGGTTTTCATTTGCTCTAAACAATTGTTGTCACGAGCATCTTGCAAAATTGATTCTATAATTTCTACATAACGTTTTCCAGCATATTCACTTCTTAACAATTTTAGTTCATTCAACACCTCATTTTGTTGCACATATGAGAGTTCAAAAAAATTATAAACTATATCCTTTTCAATATCTTGCCGTACCATAATATCGTCATTTTCTTCTGCAACGTCTTCATTCTTATTTTCTGAACCATCTTGCAAATTTCTCTTTCTCTTCTCATCAATATTAAGCGAATAGTCAAAGAAAATCTTTCCTTCGTTGCAACTTTTGTCATCACACAAAAATCTGTCTCTGTCTTTAGAAAGTACTCTTGGATATGCCTTTACTTTTATAATCCGATCACCATTAACACATTCACAATCAAAAGTTATCCAATTATATCCAGGCAACCAATCTGTGCCCCTCACTGGTTGCGTAGCACCTGCATTTATTACAAGTCTTTCTGGCAAGGCATCTATTGCTTGCTGGTGCATGTGTCCATATAGTTGGACATCTACGCGTTTATCTAATTTGGGTAGGATTTGATCTTTGAATTTCCAAAATATAGTAGGATGGTGACAGATTAATACCCATACCACATTTTCTTCATATGAAGGGATCTGATTTTGCCCAATGACCATTTTACGTGCATTTAATACATCCTGGTCATCCCCTCCATCATGATCCTTATGACTAGAAATAATACATGAATTCATTCCTAGCAATTTCAATTTCATATTATTATCTAACGGGAATTCCTCTGTCCAAACAATCCGGTTTTGGTCTATATTACAACCATACGACACTGCAAAATCATTATATTCACTAATCGGCTTGTATAACAAATCCGGACATGCCTCATCTGTAATATATTTTCCAAATGTATAATCGGCGTTATCTATCGTATTAGCTTCTTCAATTTCCGACTGAGCATTAAGAATTGAATTTGAATTTCTTATTAATACTTGATTGACGTCGTGATTTCCCGGAACGCAATAGACACTTTTTTCATCTATTTCTAACTGCTCTGTCATTTCTTTTAAAAATTTTCTCGCAAAATCATACTCTTTTTTTTGCCCTGCAAATGCAATATCCCCGCCAACTAATATGCCTTTTATATTTTTTAGTGTTGATTTTGCATTTATCTTTATGTCCATCAGAATCGCATTTCTTAAATCTGCATCTATATCTACGCTACTACCACTTGTTTTTCGAAAATGAATATCCGATAAATGAATAAATGATATTTCCACCCCTTATCCTCCTAAGCTAATGGCAACATTCTTACCATATATTTGCAGTTCACACCTGGCTTTTTATGAATTTCCTATTCAGATACCAAATGCTTTTATTTATAATATTTTATTCTAATTTTGAAGATATATTTTGTCAAGTTACCCCAAATACTAAAATGATTATTACACATGTCCTAATTAGGTATAGAATTGCTTGTGTATCACTTAATTTCGAAACAAACCAGAAAAACAAGCAAAATATAAAACCCTTTTCAAGATAGGGCATTTTATTTTTAAAGAGCGCAGTAGCTATAAACCCATGTATAAAATATTTAAGTCATTTTGCCAAACTAATAAACAAAAGCCTTCAAGTCATTAAACTCAAAGGCTTCTCATTTTGATAAAATTTTTCTTATTCCTATGCAAGTGCAGGTTCCTTCCCTGCAATAATCGCTTTCACTTCTTCTATATCCTTATCAGTAGCCATAGCAATCTGCTCTACAGTAAAACCATTGTTATGCATATTAAGAATAATTTTTTCTTCCTTTCTTGCCTCTCCAATCGCAATACCATCTTCTTTTATTCCCTGACTCAAG
>UMFO01053896.1_pt1 | contig 20525 bp, 19 predicted proteins | sample 1965051 | NCBI WGS metagenome assembly UMFO01 (sample SAMEA4836050, study PRJEB28245) | human gut metagenome | biome: gut microbiome; material: fecal sample | place: Denmark | collected 2008
GCAGCTTTTCCAACTCCTGCAGCACCGCCGCGGCCACCAGTGCCAGCGCCGGGAGCATCCCCCATATCAGTCCGCCGCGCAGCCGGTTGCAGCGGCGCTTGGCATCCCGCAGCACGTCCTCCGGCAGAGGCTCCGGCTCCGGCGGTTCCTCCGGCTCCGGTTCCTCCTCCGGCTCGTCGAACAGCTGCTCGGTGTCCTGAAAAGCCGGACGGCGCCTCTTCTCCGCCGCCGGACGGTGGAACCTCTCCAGCACCGCCGCAAGACGCTCCCGCAGGGGCACCGGCTGGGCGATGACGCCGTCATCCTCGTCCTCCAGCACCGCGTCCACCGTCTGGGACATGATATCCTTCAACGCCACCCGATCCGGCGCGGGGGACTCATATTCCGGCTCGTTTTTCTCCGGGGCAGCGGGCTCCGACGGGGCCTCCGTCTCAGATGGCGGTACTGCCTCCGATACCGGCACGGGAGCCTTTTCCTCTGCCGGCGTCTCCGGTATCGCCGCTTCCTCCGTCGGGACAGGCTGACGCCCACCCTTGCCGTACTCGGCAAGGATGGCCTCCAGTGAAAGCTCGTCCTCCTGCTCGTCGAACGCGCCGTATAGTTCCTCGTCCCGTCGCCTTCTCATGCTGTTCTTTCCTGTTTTCGTCCTGTTCCGCGTCGCTTTCCGTTATCCCCGCTGCCGCACAGCCTCGTACAGCAGTATGGCCGCCGCCGCGCTGGCGTTCAGCGAGGATATCTTCCCTTTCATGGGAATGCTCACCAGAAAATCGCAATTCTCCGCCGCCAGGCGGGTCATACCCGCCCCCTCGGAGCCGATGACAATGGCCGCCGGCCCCTTCAGATCGGCATTGTACAGCGTGGTATTCCCGTCCGCCGCCGTGCCGAACACCCACACGCCCTGTTTTTTCAGGTCCTTCAGCAGCGCCGGAATGTTGGGCACCCGCGCCACCGGGATATAACTCACCGCGCCGGCGGAGGTCTTTGCCACGATGGCCGTCAGTCCCGCGCTGCGCCGCTTGGGAATGATGACCCCGTGGGCGCCGGCGCACTCGGCGGTACGCAGGATCGCGCCCAGGTTGTGGGGGTCGGATATCTCGTCGCACACCACCAGCAGCGGCGCCTCGCCCCTGTCGGCGGCGGACTGCAGGATCTGCTCCACCGTGGCGTATTCCCGCACGGCCGCCAGAGCGATGACCCCCTGGTGGGCATGGGTGCGGCTCATGGCGTCCAGCTTCCGCCGGTCGGCGTCCACCACCACGATACCCGCGGCGCGGGCCTTGGAGGCGATGTGTCCCAGCGTCTTGTCCGTCTCGCCCTTGGCGATGTAAATTTTATCGATAGCCGTCTCCGTCCGCAGGGCCTCGATGACCGCGTTGCGGCCCTCGATGATGCCGTCCGCCTCGGCGTCGGGCAGCGGCCGTCTGTTCTCGGTGTCCTTTATCTCTCTCATGGGGCATACCTCGCGATCCATATAATTGTCATCAGTATACCACATCCTTTCGTCAATATAAAGGCACATTCATAGAAATTTTACAGGAAAACCCTCTGCCTTTGCCTTGAGACTTTTGGGCAGGTGTGGTATACTGATTAGAAATTATATTCCCCTCACAAGTCAAACGGAGGATAAATATATGTCCAATAACAACAGCAGCAACAATAGCAACCGCGGCGGCAAGAACGGCAAAAACGGCGGTTTCCGCGGCGTTCTCACGCTGATCGTGTGGGCACTGGTGCTGACGGTGGCGTTCCAGTATTTCAACGCCTACAACAACAACGCCGCCAATAAGAGCACCAGTCACGAGATCAAATACAGCGACATGATCTCCATGATTGAAAAGGATCAGGTGAAGGAGGTCCTGTTCAAGGACAGCACCATTTACGTCACCCCCGTGGACGGCTACGTCTTCACCGAGGAGGTCACCTCCGGCAGCAAGACGGAGACAAAAACCTACACCCAGTCCAAGGACTCCGGCCTGACGCTGTACACCGTGTACCTCTCCAACGCCGACCTGCTCCCCCTGCTGGAGGCGCACAATGTGGCCTATACCGGCTTCTATAAGGCCGAGATGAGCCCCTTCCTGATGATCATGATCCAGTATATTCTGCCCACCATCTTCATTGTGGGCGCGTTCATGCTGGTCATGCGTCTGATGAGCAAATCCGGAGGCGGCGGCTTCGGCGGCATCGGCAGTGTGGGCAAGGCCAACGCCAAGGTCTACATGGAGAAGTCCACCGGCGTCACCTTCAAGGATGTGGCCGGTCAGGACGAGGCCAAGGAGTCTTTGGAGGAGATCATCGACTTCCTGCACAATCCCGGCAAATACACCGCCATCGGCGCCAAGCTGCCTAAGGGCGCGCTGCTGGTGGGCTCCCCCGGTACCGGCAAGACCCTGCTGGCCAAGGCCGTGGCCGGCGAGGCCGGCGTCCCCTTCTTCTCCATCTCCGGTTCCGACTTCGTGGAGATGTTCGTTGGCGTGGGCGCCAGCCGCGTCCGCGACCTGTTCAAGGAGGCCGCCAAGGTCGCTCCCTGCATCATCTTCATCGATGAGATCGACACCATCGGTAAATCCCGCGACGGCAACCGCTTCGGCGGCAATGACGAGCGCGAGCAGACGCTGAACCAGCTGCTGGCCGAGCTGGACGGCTTCGACCCCAGCAAGGGCGTCATCGTGCTGGGCGCCACCAACCGCCCCGAGGTGCTGGACAAGGCGCTGCTGCGCCCCGGCCGCTTCGACCGGCGCATCACCGTGGACCGGCCCAATCTGGCCGGCCGTCTGGCCACATTGCAGGTCCACACCCGCAATATCCGCCTGGCCGAGGACGTGAACCTGGAAAAGATCGCCCAGGCCACCGCCGGCTGCGTGGGCGCCGACCTGGCCAACCTGGTAAACGAGGCCGCCCTGCGCGCCGTGCGTAAGGGCCGCCGGGCCGTAAATCAGGACGATCTGCTGGTGTCCTTTGAGCTGGTCATCGCCGGCAGCGAGAAGAAGGGCACCGTCATCACCGAGGCGGAAAAGCGCATTATCGCTTACCACGAGGTGGGTCACGCGCTGGTGGCGGCCAAGCAGAAGAATGCCCAGCCCGTCAGCAAGATCACCATCGTACCCCATACCCAGGGTGCGCTGGGCTACACCCTGCACCTGCCGGAGGAGGAAAAGTTCCTCATGTCCCGCGAGGACATTCTGACCGAGATCCGTACCCTGCTGGCCGGACGCTCCAGTGAGGAGGTGGTGTGCAACACCATGACCTCCGGCGCCGCCAACGACATCGAGCGCGCCACGGAGATGGCCCGGAACCTGGTGGCCCGCTTCGGCATGTGCGACGAGTTCGACATGATGGCCCTGGGCAGCGTTCAGAGCCAGTATCTGGACGGCGGCTACTCCATGACCTGCGCCCAGGAGACCTACGCCGCAGCCGACCGCGAGACCATCAAGATCCTGCGCCAGTGCCACGAGGAGGCCAAGCAGATCCTGCGGGAGAACCGGGAACTGCTGGACAAGATCGCCGCGTACCTGCTGAAGAAGGAGACGATCACCGGCCAGGAGATGATGGCCATCATCGAGGGCCGTGACCCGGAGACCGTGGACAACTACGGCGCCAGCAAGAACAGCCAGCCCGCCTTCCGGCCCAGCGTGCCGGAGACCATCGAGGCCCCCGCCAGGCACATCAACATCGTGTCCGAGCCCATCCCCATGCCGAACTACGATGAGAAGCCGGAGGATAAGGACCCGGAAGGCACCCCCGCCGAAGACAAACCGGCGGAGCACGCGGACGGCGACCCCGAATAAATGCAAAACAGCCCTGCGGCGCTGCCGCAGGGCTGTTTTCTTTTTCAGTTTTCCGGCAGCTCCCGCACCCGTTCGCACAGCAGCGGCAGCGCCTTTTCAAACTCCACGCCGTACCACCCGGCCTGCGGGTCCCGCGCCGTGGCGTCGATACAGGCAAGTACAAATTCCACCGCCAGCGAAGCCGCCTGCTCCAGCGTCATGCCCCGCATGAGCCCGCCGGTGACGACGGCGGCGAAAATATCCCCCGTGCCGTGGAAGGAGGCCGGGTTCCGCGGACCGAGACAGGTGAAATACGTCCCCGCGCCGCTGTCATAGCCCATAGCGCCCAGCTTATCCGGCGCAAAGGACACCCCGGTGAGGATCACCTTCTTCGCCCCCAGCGCAGCCACCCCCCGCAGCAGCTCACGGGCAAAGCCCTTGTCCACCTCCTCCCGGTACGGCGTACCGGTCAGCAGACAGGCCTCCGTGATATTGGGCAGCGCCACGTCCGCCCGAGCCGTCAGGCGGGCCATCGCCGCCGGGAAAGCGCCGTCAAACCCGCTGTACAGCTTCCCGTGGTCCGCCATGGCCGGGTCCACGATCAGCAGCGTATCCGGGCTCTTCACCGCGTCGAAAAAGTCCATCACCTGCTGCACCTGGGGCGCGGAGGCGATGTAACCGGTATAGAGCGCGTCAAAATGCACCTGCTGGGACCGCCAGTGATCGGCGATGGCCGGCAGCTGGTCGCTGAGATCCCGGCTGACAAAGCCCGGAAACGCCGTGTGCGCACTGAGCACCGCCGTGGGCACGATGGCGCACTCCACCCCCATGGCGGAGATCACCGGCAGCGCCACCGTCAGCGAGCACCGCCCCAGACAGGAGATGTCCTGTATGGACGCTATTCGTTTCATAGAGCCGCCTCCTGTTCATCATACCAAAAAGGGAGAGGCACATGAATATGTGTCTTTCCCTTTTTGGTGCGGGCGGCGGGACTCGAACCCGCACGCCTGTTGGCAATGGAACCTAAATCCATCGAGTCTACCAATTCCACCACGCCCGCATATCCACGCCGTATTGTAGCACACTTCACGTCGGCGTGCAAGGAATGTTTTGCCTTTTCCCTCCACCCTATGCTATACTGTCATCAACAGTACACGAAAGGATGGTGCCCCATGAGCGAAAATGCCCTCGCCTTGGCGCGTCAGCACGCGCCCTGCTACATTTACTCCCGCGAGATCCTTACCGCACAGGCAGAGACTCTCCACAGGGCCTTCCCCGGCTTTGATATTCTGTTCTCCGTGAAGGCCAACCCCTTCCCACCGGTAATACGGCACCTTGCGGCGCTGGGCATCGGCGCGGATGCGGCCAGTGCGGGTGAGGTCTGCCTGGCCGCGGAATGCGGGATCGCGCAGGAGGATATCTACTTCTCCGCAGCCGGCAAAAGCGATCGTGCACTGGCCGCCGCGTGGGATAACTGCCATCTGATCGCCGATTCTATCGGCGAGGTGCGGCGAATCGCCGCTATGGCCGCTGCCCGCGGCGAGACAAAGGCCATCGGCCTGCGCGTGAACCCCGCTTTCAGTATGGACGGCGGTGCGGGCGGGACATCCAAGTTCGGCATCGACGAGTCCGACCTCCCGGCACTGAAAATCCTGCTGCAAACGCTGCCGATAGCCGTCTGCGGCCTCCATATTCACCTGCGCTCCCAGAACCTCTCCGCGGACACTCTCGCCCGCTACTACAAAAACTGCTTCGCGCTGGCCCTCCGCGTCCGCGATATTCTGGACTGTGCCATCGAGTATATCAACTTCGGCGGCGGAGTAGGCATCGTTTACGACCCGGCGTGCCAACCGCCGCTGAACATGAGCACCTTGAAGCAATGTACGCAGGCCGTGGCAGAGGAAAACGCCCGTACCCTCCGCGCACGGCTGCTGGTGGAGTCCGGGCGGTTTCTGACAGCACAGGCGGGAACGTACTATCTGCCTGTGGTAGACAAAAAGACATCCCACGGCACCACCTATGTCATCGTAGAAAACTGTCTCAACGGCTTCCAGAAGCCCTCTCTTGCCGCCATGCTGCGTAACGCCGCCGGAGAAGGCCCCCTTGCGCCTCAGGAACCTCTGTTTACCGGCGAGACCGCCTTCCCCATCACCGCCCTGCCTGCGGAGGATACCGGCATCACCGAGACCGTAGACATCGCAGGAAACCTCTGCTGCGCCGCGGACGTGCTGGCTAAGAACTTCACCGGTCCGGCGCTGGCGGTGGGAGATCTTGTGGCCGTGGGGAACACCGGGGCCTACGCCAGAACGCTGTCGCCGCTGCTGTTTTCCTCCCACGACGTCCCTGCGGAATTCTTGATCTGAAAAACAGGGCAGCCCATTGGGCTGCCCTGTTTTCTTATTTCTCCCGTCTGATGGGCCGGATATACTTGAAGTACTGCCCCGGCACAAAATAGAAATACGTCTTGACGCCCTGTTCACTTTTGACCATACCGATCTCTCCCAATCCAAAGATATAGCGATCGAAGGGGTGGATGCGGGTGCGGAGCACTACGGGGCGGGGCCGGCGGCGGTAAACACCGGGGGTAACGCCGTAGAGCGCCTTGAAGGCGCGGGTAAAGGCCTCCTGCCCGGAAAAGCCGTAGTCCAGCGCGATGTCCAACAAAGACCGGTCGGTATCGCGCACCTCCTTCAGGGCAAAGGCCAGGCGCCGCTGGTGCAGGTAGGTACGCAGGGACATACCCGCGATCTCGCGGAATTTATGGGTGGCGTGGTACTCAGAATAGTGCAGACGTGCCGCCAGCGCCCGCAGTGTCAACGCCTGATCGTCCCGGCGCATAATGGCGTCGTCCATCTCATTGACGACGGTCTGGATCAGCTGCTGCCATTCGTACATAGGCTTGCTCCCTTCTCTCGCTGTGAACAGAATACACCCTTTCCGCCCCAAATGTTTGATACGAGTTGCTGTTAAAACAGGGACGGCTCCCGCCGTCCCTGTCCGCTTATTCCACTTCAGCAGCCTCCGCCGGCTCCTCCTGCCCCTGCTTGGGCAGCTGCTCGGGCCACTTGGCCCAGGTCTGGCGGATATAGGGGATCATCTGATCCCGGGGCATATCCAGTGCCGCGGCCAGCTCGCCGTAGAGCTGGTCCTCAGCCCGCTTGAGATAGCGCTCATCCATCTGGCTGACCTTCTTACCATGGCGCAGGGCCCACGCCCGCTTGCGGCAGATACCGTGGATCATGGCGGCCAGCTCGGCGCAGTCACAGCGGAGCACCAGCTGGTGGTAGAAATCCTTGGCAGCACGCATACCGCGCTCGGCGGGCTTCTGCTCCGGCAGGGCCGGCAGCGCGGCGATCAGTTTCAGCGCACAGTCACGGCTGATGATGGGACGCATGAGAACACCGGTGTCCACCGGAGTCATAACGGTGCCGCCACGGTACAGGGGAGAAAGATGATAGTAGACCTTGTCGCCGCCGTCATAGGCCAGACCGGATGGCCCTATGGACTCCACCCGGCAGACGCCCTCGCCGCCGTATACCACCAGATCACCCGCTGCAAACATCACACACGCTCCTTATCCGCAACATACATACACACATATACACAAAAAGGCACATGGCACACGACCATGCGTTCCCCTTTTGCTCACCATTACCTGACATCAGTATAACATATTCTGACGAAAAATGTAAGCACAAATTTTACCGTGACTGTCGATTTTCCCGGAAAGTTGTGATACAATGCAGGAAAACTTTTGCGAGGTGCAGCCATGAAAAAACCTGTCATCCATCCCTCCGCCTTTGTGGCGGACAACGCCACCGTCCGGGGCAGCGTGACCCTGGGCGCCAACAGCAGCGTGTTCTTCGGCGCGGTGCTGCGGGGCGACCGGGCACCGATCACCATCGGTGCGGGCACGAATATCCAGGACAACTGTGTGGTGCACGTGGACTACGACCATCCGGTGACGGTGGGCGAAAACGTAACGGTGGGCCACGGGGCCATTCTCCATGGGTGCACCGTGGGTGACAACACCCTCATCGGCATGGGCGCCATCGTGCTGAACGGCGCGAAGGTCGGCAGCAACTGCCTGATCGGCGCGGGGGCGCTGGTACCGCAGAACGTGGAGATACCGGACGGGTCTTTGGCCTTCGGCTCCCCCGCCAAGATCAAAGGCCAGCTGGACGAGGTCGCCATTGCCGAGCTGCGGCAGGCGGCGCTGGACTACCAGAAGGAGGCCATTGCATACAAGACCGAGCAGGAACAATAAAAATATGCGCTCCGACCAAGAGCCGGTGCGCATGGCTGAAAAGCGGCCCCCGGCTGTGCCGGGGGCCGCTGACCGTTTAGACAACGGCAAAGAACTTGATGATAAACAGCAGGGAAATAATGTAGGTCAGGACAGACACATCCTTGGCACGGCCGGAGAACACCTTGATCACGGTGTAGGAGATCATGGCAATACCGATTCCGTGGCCGATGGAGCCGGAGATGGGCATGGCCAGCAGCATCAGGAACACGGGCACTACCTGGTCCAGATCGTCGAAATCCACGTTCTTCAGGCCCTGGAGCATCAGGATGCCCACGTAGATCAGGGCGGAGGAGGTAGCGGCAGCGGGAATGACGGCCGCCACGGGCGCGATGAACATACAGGCCAGGAACATGAACGCGGCGGTCAGGCTGGTCAGGCCGGTGCGGCCGCCGGCCTCCACGCCGGAGGCGGACTCCACAAAGGTGGTAACGGTGGAGGTGCCACAGCAGGCGCCGGCCACGGTGCCCACGGCATCGGACAGCAGGGCCTCCTTCATGTTGGGCATATTGCCGTCCTTGTCGGTCATACCGGCGCGGGAGGCCGTACCCACCAATGTACCGATGGTGTCAAACATATCGATCATGCAGAAGGTGATGATCAGGCTGATCGCCGTGAACCAACCGATATTAAAGAAGTCGGTGAAGTCAAATTTGAACAGCGTGGTCTCCACCATGTCGTGGAAAGGCGGCAGGAAGGACGCACCCTCCAGAGAGGCAAAGGGGTTGGTACCCAGGAAGATAAAGCAGCCGGCCCAGTAGATCACGGAAGCTACCAGCATACCCACCAGCACGGCGGCCTTGACGCCCTTCTTGGCCAGCAGGATGATGACAAACAGGCCGATGAACATGGTGACGACCGTCAGCACCATCTGGCTGTACTCGGCACCCATGTGATCCTTGATCACGCTGGGGGTCATGGCGCCGAAGAAGTCGCGCATGACATAGAAGGGGGAGGTATAGCCATTGCCCTCGGCATAGATGCCCACGTTGGAGCCCAGGCCGATGTTCATCAACATAAGGCCGATGGCGGGACCGATACCCAGACGGACACCCAGAGGGATAGCGGTGACGATCTTATCACGAATGTTAAAAATGCTCAGCAGCAGGAAAACGATGCCCTCCACCAGAATGATGCACAGCACCGCCTGGAAGGCGCTGGTGTAGTCGGTGTTCAGCATGGCGGCCACATTGCCGGCGATGACGGCGAAGAAGCTGTTAAGGCCCATACCGGGTGCCATGACAAAGGGCTTGTTGGCCAGGAAGGCCATGACCACGGTGCCGATGGCACTGGCGATGCAGGTGGCCAGAAAGACACCGTTCCACAGCGGAGTGCCCACGGCAAAGTTGGTCAGCAGGTTGGGGTTCAGGGCGATGATGTAGGCCATCGTCATGAATGTGGTGAGACCGGCCAGGATCTCCGTTTTGACGGAGGTGCCGTTCTCTTTCAGATGAAAGATACGCTCCATGTGATTTTCTCCTTTGTAAAATGCTGCGCGTCCTCCGCGCAAGTATCATCTTAACGCTTTTTAACGGGAAAAACAAGACTTTTTGTCAGGTCTTCTGAAATTTTTTCAGATGCCAGTCAAAAAAGCGCCCCCGGCGTGGCCGAGGGCAAGGAGGTGGGGGTGCCTCCTTCTGTTCTCAGGAGGCTGCGTCAGCCAGGGTATAACTGACACGATGCTGATGAGATAGCCGCATGGGGTACCGACCGGGGCAGGTCAGCTTTCCGTCCGCATCCGGGGGCGCATGACAGGGGGCGTTTTTTCAAGGAAGCTTATTGGGCCGCGCGATCGGCCTGAATGAGCCGCTTCAGGGCCTCGACTCCCACCTGAACGGCGGAGGTGGTGTCCTCGCTCATATCCTGGTCCAGACCTGCCTTTTCCCGCTCCTGGTTCCAGACCACATGGAAGCAGCTGCCGCAGCGGCAATTCAGGGCATCGGCCACCACAAAGAGGGCGGCGGACTCCATTTCACTGGCCTTGACGTGCAGGCGCTTCCAGGCCTCCCATTTGTTGAGCAGCTCATAGGATACAGGCATACGCTCGGGGCTGTGCTGGCCGTAGAACGCGTCCTTGCACTGAACGACGCCCACCTGTGTGCGCTTGCCCAGCGCCTTGGCCGCCTGGACCAGCGCGGTGGTGACCTCGAAGTTCGCCACCGCGGGGTACTCGATGGGGGCATATTCCCGGCTGGTATGCTCAAAGCGAATCGCGCCGGTGGCGACCACCACGTCGCCGCTGCGGACATCCAGCTCGATTCCGCCGCAGGTCCCTACGCGGATAAACGTGTCAGCGCCGATGTTGTGCAGCTCCTCCATGGCGATGGAGGCGGAGGGTCCGCCGATACCGGTGGAGCAGACAGAGACCTTCTCCCCCAGCAGCGTACCGGTATAGATGGTGTACTCACGGTTCTGAGAAACAAAATGCGCGTCGTCGAACAGCTCCGCGATCTTTTCACAGCGGCCGGGGTCGCCGGGAAGAATAACATAGCGGCCCACGTCGCCTTCGGCGCAGTGGATATGATACTGCTTTTCCAGCTTCTGCATGATATATCGTCCTCCATCTATGTTCAAGTCGTTATATCCTAAGCAAATAACACGGTTCGTAATCAAACATTTACCCATCGCTGAGGTAGAAAAAATCATATCATGGTTTTTCGGAAAATGCAATACTTCCGCCACAAAAGATACGGCTTCTCCTGTACAAATGATGCAAAAGGCAAAAAGTGTCGGGGCTATAAAACCGCCCGCGGCAAAACCTACGTTTGGCGGCGGCTGTTCTCCGCGCATGTGCGCGTGTTTTGCGCGGGCCAGCCGACGCACATGGGAAAAGGAGGAAAAAAGATATGACAGATCGACTCGCTGCACTGGCGGCGGCAGTGATGCTGGCGGTGACGCTGGCGGCCTGCGGCGCGGCAGACGACAAGACAAACGGCAACGCGCCGGACACCACGCCCAACGGCAGCATCACCACACAGCCGGACACCAACGGCACGGACACCGGCAGCGCCAAAGATGACCTGAACGGCGGCCACAACGAAAGCGGCCGGGCGGATGAGGACGGACAGATGGACGGTACCGTGGAGACGCGGCGGTATGACCGGGCGCTGGCAGCGTCGCTCAGTCAGCTGATCCTAAACCGGATCGGCGAATGACAAAAGCGCGGCGGGCACAGGATGTCCGCCGCGCGGTTTTTACCGGCAGGACTTGCATTTTTCAAAAAATGGGATATTATATAGGTGAAAAACGTTCCCGCCCCTCTTTTTCGTCCTCTGAACGGCGAACGCGGGGCACGGAACAAAATTTACGCCGCAGCGGGCGGCAAAGAAAAGAAGGTTTTTACTATGACAAAGATCGACATCGTTTCCGGATTTTTGGGCGCAGGTAAGACGACCCTTATCAAAAAGCTGCTGGCCGAGGCCTTCCCCGGCGAGAAGCTGGTACTGATCGAAAACGAGTTCGGCGAGATCAGCATTGACGGTGGGTTCCTGAAGGACTCCGGCGTGCAGATCAGTGAAATGTCCTCCGGGTGCATCTGCTGCTCTCTGGTGGGCGACTTCAACAAGGCGCTGAAGGACGTACATGAGCAGTTCCACCCTGACCGCATCCTCATCGAGCCCAGCGGCGTGGGCAAGCTCAGCGACGTGATCGTGGCGGTGGAGAACACCGTGAAGGACGTACCGGACATGAAGCTGAACAGCTTTGTGACCGTAGCGGACGCCACCAAGGTCAAGATATACATGAAGAACTTCGGCGAGTTCTACAACAACCAGATCGAGTCCGCCGGTACCATCATCCTCTCCCGCACCCAGCGGCTGAGCCAGGAGAAGCTGGAGGCCGCCGTGGCGCTGCTGCGGGAGAAGAACCCCAATGCCGCCATTCTCACCACACCCTGGGACCAGCTGGACGGCATGACCATTCTCAGCGCCATCGAGAAGGTCTCTCTGGCGGACGAGCTGCTGGCGCATATGCGCGCTGAGCACGAGGCGGATGAGGCGGAGCACGAGCATGAGCACCACCATCACCACCATGACGAGGATGAGCACGATCATGACCACTGCTGCCATCACCATGACCATGATGATGACGATGACGATGACGACGACCATGAGCACTGCTGCCATCATCACCACGATGAGGACGAGCATGACCACGATCATCACCACCATCACCACGACGGCGAGGAATGCGATGATCCCCACTGCGGCTGCCACCATCACCATCATCACGCCGATGAGGTATTCACCAGCTGGGGCACGGAGACGGTGAAAGCCTACTCCGAAGCGGAGCTGGAGCACATCCTGACGGCGCTGGACAGCGGCGAATACGGCGCGATCCTGCGGGCCAAGGGTATCGTGGCTGCCGCCGACGGCGGCCAGTGGCTGCACTATGACTTTGTGCCCGAGGAGCACCAGGTGCGGCGCGGTCCGGCGGACTACACCGGCCGTATCTGTGTGATCGGCTCCCAGCTGAAAGAGGATAAGCTCTCTCAGCTGTTCGGACTGTAAGGAGTGGCTGACATGGATATTCCTGTTTACCTCATCGCCGGATTTCTGGACGCCGGTAAGACCGAATTCATCAACGGCATCCTGCGGGACGGCTTCGCCGCCGAGGACCGGACGCTGCTGCTGTGCTGCGAGGAGGGTGAGAACGGCTATGATCCCAAGGTACTGGGCAACGTATTCACCTATACCGTGGAGGACGAGGACCAACTGACACCGGACTTTCTGAAGAAGCTGGAAAAGCAGTACCGGCCCAAGCAAGTCATCGTGGAGTACAACGGCATGTGGAGCATGGAGAAGCTGTACCGCGAAGGACTGCCCGCCAACTGGATACTCTATCAGATCATGTGCCTGGTGGACGCCACGACCTTCGAGATGTATCTGAAGAACATGGGGCAGCTGATGATGGAGAAGATCACCAACTGCGATATGCTGATCTTCAACCGCTGCAATGAGCAGCTGCGCGCCCAGCTTCGCAGCCGCAACCTGCGGATGGCCAACCGCCGGGCGGATATCTATCTGGAAAACGAGGACGGCACCAGCGAGGAGTACGTCACGCCGGAGATGTCGCCCTTCGACCTGACCGGCGGCAAGCTGGAGGTGCCGGACGAGGACTACGGCATCTGGTATGTGGACATGATGGACAACCCGGGACGCTACGAGGGCGTGGAGGTGTCCTTCAAGGCGCTGATGTGCCACTCTAAAAAGTTCAAGGGCGTGCACTGCCCGGGGCGCTTCGCCATGGTGTGCTGCGACAAGGATATGCAGTTCCTGGCCCTGGTGTGCCGCGGCGAAGGGCTGGAGCAGTATAAGGACAAGCAGTGGGTGAAGATACACGCCACAGTGAAGAAGGAGGCCTGTGACGCCTATCAGGGCGAAGGCCCCGTGCTGTACGTCACCTCCATCGCCGCCACCACCAAGCCGGACCCGGAGATGGTGTCCTTCTGATCGCGATCCGTATATTTTCACCGCACAATTGCAGCGTGTATAGAAAAAGACCCGCCGATGGCGGGTCTTTTCAACTTGTTTCGGCCTCAGCGGACCAACTGAATGGCAGCGGGGAGGTTTTCGATCTCCACGCGGGGCGCACTGGGGCAGTATTCACCGTCCAGGGACCAGGGGAGGTTCTCCTCGGTGGTCAGGGTGACACACCGGACATGGCGCAGTATCACGCCGGGATAGTCGTACTGCATACGGGTCATGACGGTAATGAGGTTCTGCAGATCCAGTGCCGTCTTTGGCATACGGAGCAGCAGCAGTTCGAATTTTCCGTCGTCCATCCGTACACGGGAGGGATCCAGCTTCACCAGGCCGCCCAGGGAGGTGGAATTGCACACAGCGCCGAAAATGAACTCCCCCTCAAAGCGCTCACCATCGGCATCCACCGCGCAGCGGTAGGGCCGCAGGGAGTCAAGGTCACCCAACCCCTCCAGAATGTAGGCAAAATGACCCAGGGCGTTCTTGGCCGCCTGGGTGGCGGAGTAGGAGGACCGGGTAAAGGCCCCAAAGGAGGCCACATAGGCGAAATAGCGGTCGTTATGCCGCCCCACGTCCAGGGGGCAGGGCGTGCCGGTGGCGGCCGCCTCTGCCGCGGCGGGCAGCATGGTGTGAAGATGCAGGCTCATGGCAAAGTCGTTGGTGCTGCCGCAGGGCAGATAGCCCAGCAGGGGCCGCTGCTCCAGCTGCATAAGCCCGGACAGCGTCTCGTTCAGCGTGCCGTCGCCTCCGGCACAGACCACCATGTCGTACTGCCCGCCCCACCGGGCGGTGATATCGCGGGCCTGGCCGCCCGCCTCGGTGATATAGACCCGTACCAGATAGCCGGCACGGGAGAACTGCGCCACGGCATCGAACAGCGGGGCGCGGGATTTTGTCTTTCCCGCACGGGGATTGACGATAAACAAGAGCTTTTTCATAGGGACACCCTTCCATACCATCGTAATTCTCGCATTTTGCGCGGGGTTGTCCGAGTATGATACCACAGTTGCGGCGGGATTGCAATACACATTCCGCCGCGGGTGTTTGTGTTCGAAAATTGTTGCAAAACGCCGCGCATACGGGTATGATAGAAAAAACAGCAGTGGGAGGTCCTGCCATGAAGCGAACGCAGTATTTCAAATGGGGACTGACGGCCTTTTTGACCGTATGTGCCGTGCTGGTGTTCTACGACACCTTCTATCAGGCGGGAACGCTGCAGCAGTTCGTGTCCAAGCTGGCATCCATCCTGGCACCGGTGCTGTATGGCTTCGCCATCGCCTATCTGCTGACGCCCATCATGTCCTGGCTGGAACGGGCCATTGCGGCGCTGTGGAAAAAGCTCTTCAAAAAAGAGCTGAAGCAGCCGTCAGGCGCGCTGCGGCTGGTGAGCATCCTGCTGACCGAGGCCGTGGTCATCTTCCTTCTGTACCTGCTGATGAGCGTGCTGGTGCCCCAGGTGCTGGACAGCGTGACCACCCTTATCAACAACGCAGAGTCCTACTACCGCAAGGTCTATCGTTGGGCTAATGACCTGCTGGAGAGCGACAGTGGGATCGGTGTCTGGCTGGCGGGACTCATCACCGAGCGCTATACCGACGGCATGGCCTTTTTGACCGACAAGGTGCTGCCCTGGGCCCAGAAGGCCATTGTGCCGCTGACCAACGGTATCTGGAGCGGCATCCGCGGGGCAGTGGGCTTTGCCCTTGACCTGATCGTGGGCATTATCGTGTCCATCTACCTGATGGGTATGAAGGAGAAAAGCTTGGCCCGCTGCTGCAAGGCCGTATACGCCGCGCTATCGGAGGACAAAGCCGACGCGGTCATGCGCGGCACGCGGCGGGTGAACGCTATTTTCTCTGGCTTTGTCCGCGGCAAGCTGCTGGACTCCCTCATCATCGGCATCCTGTGCTTTATCTGCTGCTCCATCCTGAAAATGCCCTACACGCCGCTGGTCAGCGTGGTGGTGGGCGTGACCAACGTGATCCCCTTCTTCGGGCCTTTCCTGGGCGCGGTGCCGTCGGCATTCCTGATCCTGCTGGTCAGCCCTAAGCAATGTCTGGTGTTCGTGATCTTCATCGTGATCCTCCAGCAATTTGACGGCAACATCCTGGGGCCCAAAATTCTGGGCGACGCCACGGGCATCTCCAGCTTCTGGGTCATCGTGGCCATCCTGGTGGGCGGCGGCTTCGCCGGCGTGCTGGGTATGTTCATCGGCGTGCCGGTGTTCGCCTGCATACAGGAACTGCTGAAATTCCTGATGGACCGCCGGCTGCGGAAGCGGAATATGCCCACGGAGGCCTACGCCTATGTGGGTCGGGCCAAGGATTCCCCGCCGGAGGATACGCCCGCGCCCGAACCCGAAGACCCCGCGTGATATAGCAGGCAGGCGGGCACGCAGCCCGCCTGCCTTTTCTTTGAAAGGAGCACCCCCCCATGACAAAAGACCTCTACGATAAACTAATGGTCTTCGGCAACGACCGGGAGCCGTTTCTCGCCCACAACTTTATGCGGACCACCGACCTGGACGACGGTACCGCCACCGTGACGCTGCCCATGCACACCGAAAGTCTGAACCGCTGGGGCGGCGCCCACGGCGGCATCCTGTTCTCGCTGTGCGATGTGGCCATGGGCATGGCCATTATGACGCTGCGGCAGGAGATGGTAGTCACCGTGAACGCCACCATCGATTATCTGTCCGCCGCGGCCGCCGGCAGCACCCTGACCACCGTGGGCAAGGTGGACCGCCTGGGCGGCAAGCTGGCCTTCTGTTCCGCCGAGATGACCGACGAGACCGGCAAGGTCATCGTCCGCGCCCACTGCGTCATGTGCTTCACCGGCAGGGTCCTGCCCCTATGAGCCGCCGCGCCCTGTGCCGCTGGTGTATTGCGCTGGCGGTGTTCTTTGCCGCGTATTTCGCCCTGCGCACCAGCCGCGCGGCCATGACTGCCCTGTGGTACGGCGCCGTGCTGCCGGTGGAGCAGTGGCTGGGGCGGCTGTGTGGGAGGTTGACGCTCTCCGTAGGTGAGATCCTGATCTTGACGGCGGTGTTCTGCGCCATACTGTGGCTGGCCAATGTGCCCCGGCGCATCATCGCCGCGCGGGGCCGCCGTTGGGGCATGGCTCTGCGCCTGACGCTCACCGCCCTCTGCGCCGTGCTGACAGTGTACGCCGGCTTTTGCCTCACCTGGGGCATCGGGTACAATACCGACAGCTTCCAGGAGAAAAGCGGCATCCATGCCCGGCCTTCCACGGCGGAGACGCTGGCGGAGGTAACGGCCTATTTTGCCGGCAATCTGGCCGCCTGCGCCGATGACGTCCCCAGAGATGAAAGCGGTGTCTGCACGCTGGACCGGCAGGCGGTGCTGAACCGGAGCGCCTCCGCGCTGGATGTGCTCTGCGGCGAGTTCCCGTTCCTGCGGGCGGAAACGGGCGGTGCCAAGGGCTTCGCCTGCTCCCGGGCGCTGAGTGCCCTGCGCTTCACCGGGTTCTACTTCCCCTTCACCGGCGAACCGAACGTCAACATGGACAGTCCGGCGGCCTTTCTGCCGGCCACTGTATGCCATGAGCTGGCGCACCAGCGGGGCGTCACGGCGGAGGAGGAGTGCAATTTCATTGGCATACTGGCCGCTGTCCGGTCAGAGGATGCAGGGTACCGCTACTCCGGCTGGCTGACGGGGTTCGGGTATCTGTTCAACGCTCTGTACAGCGCCGACCGGGAGGCGTGGCAGACCATACGGGACGCACTGCCGGACACGGTGGTGGCCGACTTGCGGGCGGACAACGCCTACTGGGCGCAGTTCCGCGGCGTCGTCTCAAAGGTCTCGGACACCGTGTATGACGGCTTTCTCAAGAGCAACGGCGACACGGACGGCAGCAAGAGCTACGGCGTGGTCACCGACCTGCTGGTGGCCTATTTCGGATAAAAAAATCTCCCCTCCGGGGAGATTTTTTATTGGCCCGTTTGGTCCGGCGAAGCCGCCGGTCTTTCTATTGGGATCATTCCACAGTAAGCTTCTGCAGCACGATAATATGATACAGCTCTTCCGCATTGGACGCATCGGCATTTCGATATGTCAGCCATATCCGAAGCGTCTCCCCGTCCGGCGTGTGCCAGAGCAGCGCCGAGGCGTAGGCATTGCCGTTTTCATCGGATTGCATTTCGACCTCTACATCCGTTCCCGGCTGCGCCCTCCCGTTGACAACAGGGAACGTCGTCTCATAGCGCCCGTCTCCGGTGCGGAGGGTGACCTCGCCGTTTTCCAGACATATGCTCCCATCTATCATGCCGTCCCGGTAGCCCTCGACGACATACACAGCGTCTCCCTCACTGATCCATGCGCTTTTGCAGATACCCTGCGTATAGGCCGCCCGATACTGTCTGACATCATGGATATCCGTGGGCCATCTTGCTCCGTCCACGGTCCACTTTTCTTTCCACGTTGAAAATTCCAGATTGTTAAGGCCCTCCGCCCTGCTGTCGCATACAAGCCGGTGGTAGGTATATTCATCGCCGTGCCTTTGAGTATACTGCCATGTCGTATCATTCCAATCAACAGAGGGATCTCCACTCTCATACTTGCTGTACCAGATATGCAGGTTTCTCCCCAGCTTAAGGATATCCATCGCATAGATAAAGGGCCCCAGTGTTTTCCCGTCATAATCGATGTCCCGGTAGTAGGTATAAAGCTCGTCCTTGCGCACCATATCGCTGTAGGAAGCGTCGTAGGGCAGCAGCACGTCGTAGTAATACGGTTCTATGACCTCCTCGCAGAGCTGCCGCATCATGGTATCCAGCGCCAGCGCCTCCAGACCGGGGATGTCCTCCTCCAGCAGCGCCTCGCTGACCGCGTCCAGATAGGCGCACTGCTCCGCCGTCAGCGCGGCGCGGGGCGTGTTGTCCGTCACGGCGGCGCCCCAGCACGACAGGCCGATGGCCACCGCCGCGGCCCCGGCCACCAGCATGGCCGGAAGACTGCGGCGCTTCTTCTGCGGCGGCGCGGTGTCGTCGCGGGATATCTCGTTCCCCGGCGCGGCCCACTCCCGCGGCGGCGCGGAGAACTCCGGCCTCGGCGGAGAAAATTCCGCGGGTGCCGGTGAAAATTCCTTGTCGTTCATGGCTTACTCCCGATCCAGCTCCACCCTGTGGACGGGGCAGGAGAGCCCCTCCTCCTCAAAGGCCATGAACAGCGTGCGGTTCAGCAGGCGCTGCGCCTTGTAAATGTTCTCCTCGTGTGTCTCACCCGCCACCCGCAGCACAACGGCGCGATTTTCATAGTCCAGCGACTGTACACCCAGATAGGCCGGGGCCTTGCTGAACAGGTCGGGATGCTCCCGGTGCAGCTTCGGCAGTACCTCGCCCAGCACCTTCTCCGCCCGCGCCAGACTCTCCTTGTCATAGGGGACCGCCATGTCGCACACGGCGAAGGACAGGTCGTTGGATCGGTTGATCAGACTGCGGATATCGGAGTTGTTGATGATCTTCACGTTTCCGCCGGAGTCCATGATCTGCGTGGTACGGATGCCGATTTGTGTGACCGTGCCGCGGAAGTCGCCCACCACGATGATGTCGCCCACCTCGTACTGGTGCTCAAACAGCATGAATGTACCGGTGATCACGTCGGCGATCAAGCTCTCCGCACCGAAGCCGATGATCAGCGCCAGCACGCCGGCGCCGGCCAGCAGCGCCCGCACATCCACGCCCACGATAGACAGCGCCCACAGCAGCCCCACGATGATCAGCAGATATCGGATAGCGCTGTCCGCCAGCGTGAACACGGTCTTGCCGTGGTTGCTGCTGGGCGACACTCTCTGAAATACGGCTCTGGCCGCCGCCGAAAACAGCACCAACCCGGAAAACAGTATGATCAGCTGTGTGCCGATGTTCCAGATCTGCGTAAACAGGCCCGCGGGCACGGGCACCGCCGCCCGCGCTGCCAGGGCCGCCGCCAGCAGCACAGCGGCCAACCACGGCAGCACCTTTCCCGGTTTCTTTTTCATCTCGTTTTTTTCGTTTTCCATGATGTATTTCTCCCGTTTTTTATCCATATGATAAGCAGAAATTTAACAGAATTTCTACATACACAGAATACACCGCCTTGTCGAATGTGTCAATATATCGCGTGAAATATCCGAATATTTTGTCCTTTTTGCGCAAAAAGCGCCCGCCCTGCGTTATGCAGGGCGGGCGCTTTTCTATCACGGTTTACAGGCCCAGGCCGGGGATGTTCAGTCCGCCGGTGAGCGAGCTCATGGAGCTGTTCATGGCATCATCTGCCTGCCGAAGTGCCTCATTTACCGCAGAAATGACCAGATCCTGCAACATTTCGGCATCCTCCGGGTCGATGACGTCGGGCTTGATGGTCAGCTTGGTCAGCTCCTTTTTGCCGGTGACCACTGCCGTTACCGCGCCGCCGCCCACAGAGGCGGTGAACTCCGTTTTTTCAACTTCTTCCTGCGCTTTTGCCATATCCTGCTGCATTTTCAGCAGTTTTTGCTGCATCTGCGCCTGCTGCTGCATCATCCCGGCACCGCCGGTAAAGCCCCTGCGGGCGCTGTATCCCTTTGCCATATTCGTTTCTCCTTTATATCGATCTGTTCATTTTGCCAGTGTAAACTATCGGACATCTTATGTGCAGCATCGGTTTACCCATGTGTAATACCGATGCGCTCTTTGTGTAACATTGGTGTGTTCCATGTGAGACACCGGTGCGCTCAGCATGACCTGTCGGCTTATTTGATGCGAAAATTGTCCAGCTGTTTGGCGTTTTCCACCAACTCGTCCAGCTTGTCCCTGTGGGGAACCGGCACCTCCCAGGGCGGCAGGTCCGGCGGGGCGGGCGGCGCCTCCTCCGGCAGGGGCGGGCGCTCATAGTCGTCCGCCGGTGGGGTGGGTTCTGGCCGGGGCGCGGGGCGGACCGGGGCGCGCCGCACGGGCGCGGCGGGGCCGCCGCCTACGGTGAACTGCACCCGGAC
>UMFO01052735.1_pt1 | contig 20226 bp, 19 predicted proteins | sample 1965051 | NCBI WGS metagenome assembly UMFO01 (sample SAMEA4836050, study PRJEB28245) | human gut metagenome | biome: gut microbiome; material: fecal sample | place: Denmark | collected 2008
CTTTTATCAAGCCTCGCTCTTTAGAGCGGGGTAGTTGACGTTATTCGACAACTTCAACCACGGCAGACGATTGAACAGACTGCCGGGCACTTCCCAAGAAAATGCCTCGCTCAAGAGCTGCGTCTTCAAAATCGCACCCTCTGGCTAAAGCAATATAAGCTCCCTGAGCCAAACAGTCATGCGTCGGATCGAGCGCCATCCACCTGTTGTTGAGCCATGCCTGCACCCAGGCATGAGTGGCGCCTTCGCCTGCCATCAATCCGGCAACATATAAGGAAGGAATTGAAGCAAGTCTGAGAAGTGAAAGCAAGACGTGCGAATAATCCTGACAACCTCCCTTTCCGCATGACAGCGCCTGCTCAGCCGTTGTGCCGACATTCGTGACTCCCGGCATATAGACAAGGCTCGCGTGAGCCGCATGCATCAGAAGAAGGGCATCGGCCTGCACGTCTCCGGTCAAAGTCCTTTTGACACGCTCCCAAAGATTGACAATGCTCGGGCCCGGCGTTGTGAGCCGCGTCGGATAGACAAAGTAAGGAGCTGCGGGATAGCCGCTTCGATTGTCGTCGAAGCAGGTTCGGACAATGCCCGAAGATTCAAAAAACAACTCGTCGTGTGGTTCGTCCATGCGTCCGGTCAGAGTCAAATTGCCGCAAACGGAATCAAAAACCGAAGCCGGAGACTGAGGCAGACTCGTCGTGAGATGCGTTTGCAAGACTCTTTGTCCGGGCGTATCCGAGGGAAACGCCCGAATATGAAACACGTGTCCGGAAACGGGGGCAGAAAACCGATACGCCGTGGTAAAGGTGAAACGGCACTTCAAGGCAAAACTCTACTGACTCAGTGCAAAGCGTTGATAAGGTGCAACAGGTGTGCTCGGTTGCTTTCGAGCGCGGGCTCTTTCATGCTGCGCAATTCCTGCAGAATCTCACGATTGAGGAGCGCCTCCACACGTCTCGTATGGGAAAGCATGCGGATGAGAAGTTCATCGATGGCGTATTCCTGACAATTGAGTCGAATCATCAGATCCAATCGTTCGGAATACTTCCCGACTTTCAAAAGGTCGCGTCGCTCGACATCGACAACGCGATCGTCTACCGATCCCCAAAACGCAAGCAACAGATCGCTCACGCGCTGCGTTTCCAGAAAAGCGGACTCGGCGATGCTGCCCTGTTCCAACCGATCCAGGGCCAACTGAATGAAGGCCATCGTTTCGGTGGTGATGAAGTTTCTCAGTACGATGGCGTTGTCATAAGCCCGTGAAAGATTGGAATAAATCGAATCCGGATTGGTCGCATCAAACAAGTATTTGACTTCAAAATCGGCAGCATCCCGATAGATATCCGACGGAATCGACAAGCGCTTGCAAAACGCCACGTAGTCCTCTCCGTCCTGATCAATCATTCGATCAAGCGATTGATTGAAAATGCGAACCGTTGAAAACACGCGCTCCACATACCGCCCAAGCCAATACAGGCGGTCGGCCTGCTCGGCAGAAATGGCTATCAGCATCGGTTTCGAAGTCATCTGCATCCTCACTTTATCCTGTCCCTTGATTTCCGCCCGATTTCATGAGGCCTTAACCCATGTGTCCTTAAAACCTCCGCCTTGGGAGGAATTCACGACAAAACTGTCGGCAACGCGGGAAAAACGCGTCAGTCCGCTCGGCCAAACTTCAACCGAAGCCTTTCCGGTCAGCACGAAGGCACGCAGGTCCGCTTTTCGATAGACCGTCTCGTCGCCATCCATCACCGGCAAATCAACAAAATCGATCACTTCCTGCACGATGAAGCGCCGCGGCTCTTTGCGTATGCGATCACGCCAGTCCGCAAGCGTTTTGCTGTCCATATCGCGTCCGAAGACAACACCGTAACCTCCGGCTTCCGCCACGTCCTTAATGACGAGTTTTTCAATGTTGGACAGCACGTACTCACGATCTTTTTCAAAGAAAGGCAGATAGGTGGGCGCATTTTTCAGGATCGCTTTTTCTCCCAAGTAGTATTCGACCATTTTGGGAACAAAGTAATAAATGCCTTTATCGTCGGCCACGCCGTTGCCGGGCGCGTTGATGATCGCCACATTGCCCGATCGGTAGGCATCCATGATGCCCGGCACGCCGATAAGACTTTCAGGCAAAAACGTAAGCGGATCAAGATACTCGTCGGAAATGCGACGATACACCGCTCCCACACGAACTTTTCCTTGAGCGCAATCTCGATAGTAGAGGCAGTTGTCTTCCACAAAGAGATCGTCGTTGACAGCCAACGCAAAGCCGGTCTTTTCCGACAGATAACTGTGCTCGAAAAAGGCTGCGTTGTAGCGTCCCGGCGTCATGACGACGCAGATGCCGTCGCAAGCCACGCTCTGCATCATGCGAGAGAGCATCTCGGGATATCGGCGGTTGTCGATGATGTTTGCCGTTCTGAATGTCTGAGGTGAAGCGCGTCGGCAAATCTCGCGAGCAATCAGCGGATAGGATGCTCCGGACGGAATTCTCAGATTGTCTTCCAGAACGTACCAGCTCTTATCATGAGCCTGCACCAGATCAATGCCGGCAATATGCGTGTAGACGCCTCCCGGTGGTGTAACGCCGTCGCAGGCTTTTAAAAAGCCCGGGGAAGAAAACACGAATTCAGGAGGGATCACGCCGTCCGTGATGATTCTCTTTTTTCCGTAGATGTCCAGCAAGAACGCGTTGAGCGCTCGAACACGTTGAGCCAAACCGGCTGAAAGTTCCTTCCACTCGTCGGCTTCAATGGTTCTGGCAATCGGATCAAAAGGAAAGATCTGCTCGTGAAAACTGCCGTTTTTGTAGAGCCCGAATTTAACGCCGTAACGCGTAAGCATTTCATTGATGGAGGCACTGTTTCGAACGAGAGAATCCATGGCGAACTTTCCTGCGGCGAAAAACGACACAAACTTCTTGGATTATCACTCACCGGACAGACAAACCCGGCGTTGTTCAAACCCAATCCGCACAAATCTTGGCCGATGTCAGATTAAGTAGGCACATTGTTTTAGTAGAAAACGACAGCCGTCTTCCTCTCTTACGGAAAAACCAAGTCCTCCAAATGTCTGCCGTCCACGCCGCCCTGCAGCAGTCCCTCCGGACAATAGTGGCAATAACAGACAACCGTCGGCGTCGTGAACTGCGAACAGTATCGGCGCACGAATCGCTCTTGGTATTTCGTAAGTTCGGTGCGCAAAGATGCATACGCAAATTCCGGCTGCATGTCTTCGAGGAATTCCTCTCGCGTGCCTTTGTGAAACTTCATCGAAGTGAGGTTTTCCTGTTTAATAAGCGAACCAGACCAAGCGACGTCTGACGAAGTTCCGAAAAGCGTTCACGACATCAGAAACACAGACACTCATCGATTGTTAGCGATCGATTCAGAATACTCTCATGCCTAAAATTTAAGCACGCCGATAACCCTCTGATTTTTCTAGCCTTCTCAGGTTATACACAGCTGTTGTCCACACATCTGTGTAAAACCTGACAAAGCTAACGACTCGGCTTTTTAACGACGCTACCAGAGCAACATCTCCGGCTTGAGCAAAAAATCCAAAAAACCGATGTAGAAAATGCCCTCTTCATCGTATGCCGGTACAATCGGGCGACCGAGCACGATCATTATTTTTGAATCCATCACGAATGGCCATCAGCGCCGCCTTTTGTGCCCGCACTCCAACCTCACCCGACGAGTCATCGGCCACCTGTACGTAGATTCTGCGACTGAGCTGATTGGTTACGAAGCTGACCTCAAGCTGCTCTGCGAGACTCCTTCCGTTTCGTACCTTTCGCTTCAGCACGCTGCCGAGTTCAACCTCGTAACCTCGCATCCTCAGCTCGGTGAAGACAACATTCTCCAGTACCGCCTGATTGGGTGTCGTGTCAAACCCGCGTGCGACCCCGCACAAACCGACATCATCAAAGAAGAACTTCACCGGCGAGCCAAACCGCCTCTTTCGCTTGATGTCGTACCGACGCGCCGACGTGATCAGAAACGCATCCTCCAATTGTTTCAGATAGCAACCAACGGTATTGACCGTCACAGCCGCGCCTTTTTGTGGATTGCTTTGCGACCTGTGTCGGATCAATGAATTTTCCCATGCAAGAAGCCACGACACGGATGAGGGCCTCAAGTTCACGAGTCTTTCCGACACCATACTGACCAACCATGTCGGCCGCACATGCGTCCTTGAGAAAGCTCGTGAGCCGGGACCTCTTCTCTTCTTCCGACTCCAAGGCGACCACCGCCGGCATTCCGCCGTAGCGGGAATATTGCGCCCACGCCTCGTGAAGACCACCGTCAAAGCCGGACATAAATTCGGCAAACGACAGCGGAAAAACGTGCACCGCGTCACCTCTACCTCGAAACACCGTCGACACATCCGTCGCGAAGCCCGAAGCGTGACTCACGGTGACGTACACGTCCAGACGATCCTCACGGTTGAGAGCATTGAGAACTTGAGCTGCGTCGGAAAGATATTCGACATCGTCAAGCAAAAGGTAGCAACGACCGGTCTCGGAAGCCTCTTTTTCAAATCGGCAAAAAAGACGTCGGGACTGCACATTGAACGGTCTGATGAACGAGGAAATTCGTAGACGCAAATGTGGTCAGAAGCGACACCGCTTTTAATCAGATGGTCCCGGAAAAGTTTCCGAAGCAGATACGACTTGCGCAACCATGAATGCCCGTGAGAATCTTCACCAATCCGTTGTGCTTTCGTTCAATCCAACGATCCAAATACGTCTTTCGGGAGAATTCCATAAAGGCCTCTTTTAAGGATTTGGAGTCATTTTGCTCTTAATCGGCAATTCAGAGGCATTCCATCCCACCTTCCTGCGTTCGACTGCATCTTAACCATGCACCAATTTGATGCATCACAACTGCCTATAGCGCACCCAAACGGTGCTTTTCGCTACCGTTTCGCCCCGTCTTAAGCTTTGTCGTTTCTCTAGTTCCTTCGACCTAATCATCGGGCAATTCAAGACAAAACTAATCATTACCGATTAGCTTTCTTAATCACTAAACCTTAACGACTTAAGAAAAGAGCGAGGGTTCTCCCTATTACGTCCAAAACTGGCACGCTCCTTGCAACAATTAAAGACAAAAGGCGCGCACTCATCACGCGCACCGAGAACGATCACACACTCAAATAGGAGCCTGATATGAAGCACACTTCCCGCTTTGCCCTCGCAGCCGTCGCCGCCGCTGTTCTCGCCATGAACGCAGCCACCGCCGCGGAGCTCACCGGAACGCTCAAGAAGATTCAGGAAACCGGCTCGATCACGCTCGGCTATCGTGAAAGCTCCGTGCCGTTTTCCTACCTCGGCGCCGACGGCAAGCCCGTTGGCTACGCCTTTGAGGTCTGCCGCAAGGTTGCCGAATCCGCTCAGAAGGAACTCGGCCTGGCCAAACTTGATGTGAAGTATCAGGCCGTGACTTCGGCCAACCGCATTCCGCTCATCCAGAACGGTACGGTTGACATCGAATGCGGCTCGACCACCAACTCTCTGGTTCGTCAGCGCGAAGCGGCCTTCTCCGTGAGCTACTTCGGCATCCAGGTTTCGGCTGCCGTCTGGAAGAGCAGCGGCATCAATTCGATGAAGGACTTGAACGGCAAGACGATTGCCGTGACTTCCGGCACGACTTCCGTGGCGCTCATGAAGAAGTTTGAAAAAGAAAACGGCATTCGCGTGCGCTACATGATGACGAAGGACTTTGCCGAAGCCATGCAGCTCGTTGCCAACAAACGCGCCGACGCATTCGTGCTTGACGACGTTCTGCTCGCAGGTCAGATTGCGAACCTGAAGAACTCCGCCGACTTCAAGATTCTCGACGCCGCTCTTTCGGTCGAACCCTACGGCGCCATGTTCCGCAAGGACGATCCGCAGTTCAAGGCTCTCGTTGACAAGACGGTCACGAACATGATCAAGACCGGAGAACTCGAAAAGCTCTACAAGACCTGGTTCGAATCTCCCATTCCGCCCAAGAACGTCAACCTGAACTTCAAGATGAACAACTACACGAAGGAACTCTTTGCCAATCCTTCGGACAAGGGCATCTGATAGGGAAGTTTTATGCCGGGGCCGGTCTCAGTGGCGCCAACGTTGAGATGCCCCGGTCTTTTTGAAAATTCATTTCCCGCGGCTGCGGCAGTCCTTGCCCTTCACACGGGCTGCCGCACATAAAAAGAGGAAAGTTGAAAATGGCTCTCAATTTTGATCTGAACTCTCTGTTTGAGCCTGCGCTGCTCTCCGACGAGCCCTGGTGGTCGTACATTTTGGGCGGCGCCGGCTGGACGGTGGCTCTGATGCTCACCTCCTTTGCGCTGGCTCTCGTGCTGGGCATCATCGTGGGCACGCTGCGCACCTCCCAGAACAAATTCCTAAGCACGATCTGCGAAGTGTGGATCGAGACCTTCCGCAACATTCCGCTCATCGTTCAGATTTTCGTCTGGTTCTTCGTCGTTCCGGAATTCATTCCCTGGTACAAGGACTGGATGAACACGGTCGATCCCGTCTACTCGCAGTTCCTGACGGCTTTCATCTGCATGGGCTTTTTCACTTCCTCACGCGTTGCCGAACAGGTTCGCGCCGGCATCGCCTCCGTTCCGAAGGGCCTTCCCAATGCCGCCAAGGCTCTGGGCTTTACGCCGATTCAGACCTACGTCTATGTGATTCTGCCGCTGGCGATGCGCCTGATCGTTCCGCCGCTTACGAGCGAAGCCATGAACCTCGTGAAGAACACCGCCGTGGCTCTCACCATCGGTCTGCCTGAACTCACAATGCGCGCCAACGAAATGGGCGAAAACACGTTCCAGTTCTTCGCCGCCTACATCTGGGCCACCATTATCTACATCGTCATCGCCCTGATCGTCAACAACGTCATGCGCGTCGTCGAGAAAAAGAGCGCCGTTCCCGGCCTCATCCTTGCCAAGTAAGAGAGGAGATAAGCGATGTTTGATTTTTCCTCGATTACGAATTCCTGGGCCTACATTCTCGAAGGCGTCAAGTACACGATCGAACTGACGGTCATCACGGCCGTGGGCGGTCTGATTCTCGGTACGGGTCTCGCACTTTGCCGTCTGTCGACTTCCAAGATTCTTTCCGAGTTTTCCAAGCTCTACACCAACCTGATGCGCGCCGTGCCGCTCGTGCTCGTGCTCTTCTGGTTCTTCCTTCTGATGCCGGAAGTTCTCAAGGTTCTGCTCAGGCTCGATCATCCGGTCATGATCGGCGCGGAAATGACGGCCATCATCACCTTCGTACTCTTTGAAGCGGCCTACTTTGCAGAAATCATGCGTGCCGGCATCCAGTCCGTGAGCAAGGGGCAGATGTCCGCGGCCATGGCGCTCGGCCTTCGCTACGGTCAGACGATGCGCTACGTCATCCTGCCGCAGGCCGTTCGCAACATGCTGCCGGTGCTGCTCACTCAGACCATCATTCTCTTCCAGGACACCAGTCTGGTGTACGTGATCAGCGGCAACGACTTCATGGGCGCCGTAAGCAAGATCGCTCAGCGCGACGGTCAGCTCGTCTTGATGTACTCCTTTGCCGCCGTCTGCTACCTCACCGTTTCCGTGTCGCTTTCGATGCTCGTGCGTCGCCTGCAGCGCAAGATCGCCGTGGCCGCCCGCTAAGAGCACAAGGACATCGCACAAAACCGGATTTACAGGATTAAAAGAAAAATGTCGATGATTGAAATCAAAAACGTGAGCAAGTGGTACGGAGACTTTCAGGTTCTCAAGAACTGCTCGGTGAACGTCGAAAAAGGCGAAGTGGTGGTTGTCTGCGGGCCTTCCGGTTCGGGCAAGTCCACGCTCATTAAGACCGTCAACGCACTTGAACCCTTCCAGCAGGGCGAAATCCGCATCAACGGCATTTCCGTGGGCGACCCCAAAACGGATCTCGCGAAACTGCGCAGCCACGTCGGCATGGTCTTTCAACATTTCGAGCTCTTTCCCCACATGAGCATCCGCGACAACCTGGCGATTGCGCAGATCAAGGTGCTCGGACGCGACAAGGCCGAAGCCGAAGAACGCGGCTTAAAGCTGCTCGATCGCGTGGGTCTTTTGAAGCATTCGGAAAAATTTCCGGGGCAGCTTTCGGGCGGTCAGCAGCAGCGTGTTGCCATTGCCCGCGCCCTGGCCATGGATCCGATCTGCATGCTCTTTGACGAACCCACCTCGGCGCTTGACCCCGAAATGATCAACGAAGTGCTTGACGTGATGGTGGAACTTGCTCACGAAGGCATGACCATGATGGTGGTGACGCACGAAATGGGCTTTGCCAAGAAAGTGGCCGACCATGTGATTTTTATGGATGCCGGCGAAGTCATTGAAAATCTTCCCTCGGACGAATTTTTCAATAAGCCGCACACGGAACGTGCGCAGAAATTCCTCTCGAAGATTCTCAACCACTAACCAGAAAATTTTTCGATTGATCTTTTTAGCCTTTCCGGGGAACTCCTTCCCGGAAAGGCTTTTTCTTTGCTCTCTATAGCCACAAGTAAGCCATCGGCAACGCATACTCGTTCTCTCCGTACCGAAGCACATCCTGTCCCGTATAAAGAACGATTGACCAGATGCGACGGTCTTTGCCGAACTGTTCCTTAAACCACCGCAGGTTTTTGAAATGTTCGGCTTTCACTCCCTCACTGGCCTTCACCTCCAAACAAATCAGCTCTCCGTCGCGGCTTTCCAAAATAAAGTCAATTTCTTTTCCCGAAGTGTTCCTGAAATGACACAGCTTCCACTTGCGACCCAGATCCGTAATCGGCACCAGTTGCTGAAAAACCCATGTTTCGATCAGGTTTCCTACCAAATCTGTTCTTGCCTTGTCTTCAACACCAAGAGCCAAATCAACAGAACCGAGATTGGTCAGGTATGCCATAAGCCCGCTATCGCAAAGCATGAGTTTTGGTGTCGTTGTCGCACGCTTAATGATCTTGTTTTGCCATGCCGGAAGCATCTCTGCCAAAAACATCGTCTGCAAAGCGAATAAGTATTGAAGAACCGTCGGACGATTCACTTCCATAGCAGCTGACAAAGACGAGACATTGACCATTCGGCTGGAACTTGCCGCACATTGCTCCAGCAACATTCGCAAATACTGCGGTTTGCGAAAATCTCCCAATTCCAGCAAGTCGCGCATAACCAGGGATCCCACGTAAGCTTCAAACCAATAGTCGCGCTGCTCGCCTACCAAATGTAGGACATCCGGGAACCCACCTCGAAGAGCCTTTTCGAGAATCACTCTCTTACTGCAGTCCGCCACAGTTATCGTTTCAGAAAACTCAGCTTTGTGCACTCGCTCAACAAATCGAGACGGGCGCCCTTGAATCTCGCCTTCGGTCATCGGCCGCAGCCGCACCTCTCCCAAACGTCCAGCCATGGATTCGTGAATCGTTGGCATCGTCTTGTAATTTGACGAACCGGACAAAAGATATTGCCTCAGTGCCGGAGATTCATCAGCGAAAGCCTTGATCTCGTGAAAGAGTACCGGGACTTTTTGAACTTCATCAATCGCCAAACAGCTACGACCTCGGTATTGCTGCAAGAATCCGCCCGGCGCTTCTTCGGCAGCCTGACGGAAGTTTTCTTTATCAAGAGAAACGTAGACCGCGTCTTGCGGCAAAGACTCCTTCATAAGAGTCGTTTTGCCACATTGCCTAACTCCGGAAAAAATAACTGCCTTAAAAATGGTTTCTGCCAATCGGTATTCGGCCTCTGCCCAACGTCGTATATATGCCATCGCTCGTCCTTTGCACCGTTTGAAATCCTCACGCTTGGAAAATTGTAAAGTAGCTTTATAGTAAATTGTCAATTAGGTTTACAAAAATCTGCAAATCAGATTGACAGTTATTCGACTGTCCCGCCGATCAACGTCAGTACACGATCGAACACATTGCCACCATGTATCTTGATTTTCGAGCAAGTCCGTCCGACCGATCGAAAACAAATGGTCGCAGCAATGTCTTTGACAGGACATCGCCAAAAATCAGCCTTTGATTGAAAACTCAATCGGAAGATCCGTACTTGCCTAATGTTCCGTGTGACTGCCTGCCACCGCACCGATAACCGTCGGAGCCGATCGCATCGCAAAAAGAAAGCCCAGAAAGACGAAAATAGCAAGACCCCACAGGGACGCTCCGGCACCAATCACGGCCCCCAGCGCACCCATGGCCACCGGGAAGGTCGCCTTGCTTGAATTGATCAGCATCAGCCGAAGTCCGATCGCCTCCCCCGTGCGTCCCTTCGGAGCCAAACGGTAGACAAGCGACATCATGTTCGGAAGCGACGCACCCAGTCCCAAGCCCAACAGGAAAGCGCAGGCCATAAGCGGCAATTGACTTTCAAAGAAGGGAAAAAGAACAAAAGCGATCGCGGAGATCAGCAGCGTCAGCGCAATCATGATCCACTCGCGCATGTGCCGCATCAGGTAAGGCATCAAAAGCCGCACGGCAAAGGACGCCGCAGAGAAGCTTCCGAGCACCCAGCCGATGTCCGAAGGCGAAAGCTTGACAGATGCGCAGTAGACAGGAATCAGCAGATTGCCTACTTCCCAGGCTACTGAAACGACGACGGAACAAACCAAGACCGCTCGCATGGGCGGGTCCAGGAAAAAGTCCATCACCTTTTGAGGATGAGTACCTGCCGCTTTTCGGGCGCCGTTGCCGACTGCAGGTAGCACATGCCGCATGAACGGCAACAAACACATCAGACCCACGAAGATCGGAGCGCCCGCCACCCAACAGTAGAAACTGGCAAAGCCGAAGTGCTCAATCATGTAGCCCGTGATGATCGGCGTGAGCAAGCCGCTCAAGGCCGTCACAATCGAGAGAAGCGTAAAGGCCAATGCTCTCGTCTCGTTGGTGGAAACGTCACCGGTCAGACGCTGAACGACGGTGTTGGTGAGCATAAAGGCCGTGCCTACAAGGATGCAGGCCGAAAAGAGCGGCCAGAGACCCGCTGTCTTGGTGGGAAAAATGAGCGTCGCGGCACCGGCTGAAGCCGCACAGAAGATGGCTAAAGCTAGCGATGGTCTCGGTCCCGAACGATCCAGCCACCGCCCGGCGGCAATGGCGCCGAATGCAGGAAACAAGGCGACGCTGGCGAGCATCGCGCCCACTTCAAAGGAACTCGCCCCGTGCTCAAGTGCATCGAGCGTCACGCAAAAGCGCATGCCGGTCGTGCATGAATGCAAGATCAGCAATATGAACAGAACTCGAGCGAGCTTTCCGTACATTACGCCGTCACCATATGGATTCAGCCGGCATAACACCGACATAAAGGCATCTCTTACTGATGCTACGCCCGAATTCGAACGCGAGCAAAAGGCATTTGCCGCAAACAAAAAACCGAAGGCGCAACTCCAGCGTTTTAGCGCCGGATACACCTTCGGCATGAAACCATGTCAAATGCGGCAACTGCCGCCGTCACTGACAATCAAATTGAGTGCGTCAAACCAATCGAGGCAGCCGTACGGTTCGTGGTGTTTTCATCTTTGTTGAGCCAGCCTTCGCCCTTAGCCCAAGAGACGACAGCGTAGCCCATTGTGCGGTTGCTGAAATAGTAGTGGCAGCCCAGACCCACGGCATAACGCTTGAAGTCGCCGTCCTGACCTGACGGTGCTCCCTCGAACTCGCCGTCCTGGTACTGCACCTGAGCAAGCCAATTGGCCGAACCCACGGTGTAGCGGACACCCAAGAATCCGGAAATCGCATCGTACGCGTCCGAGCTCGTCTTCAGGAGATCCGAATCGAAGTCGTCTTCGTTCCAGTTGGCGTCGCTCATGCGGCGGTTGTTGGTGAAGTAGTTCAAGCCTGCATAGAGCGTCGTGGCACCGCCCCCCGGCGTCCATGTGGCAGCAAGCTTATAGCTGAAGGCATCTTCCCAGTTCTTCGTATCGTAATCGGTTCCGTAGTACTCGGAACTGTCACCGTAGAACTCGGCTTCAACCGCACCGATTACCTTGACGTTGCTGCCGTCCCAGCGCAGCGCCACATTGAGCCACTTGCTGTTGTTGACCCAGCGAACGTCTTCGTCGTCGGCTTCGTTCGTGAGCGAATACTGCACGCCGAGCTTGGCACCCGCAAACGTCGGCGACACGTAATAGATCGTGTTGCTGTGCACGTTCCAGACGTTGACCTGAGAGGCCTGGATACCGGCGTCGACGTAACCGGTTTCAAACGGTTCGAAGTCCCAATACCAGGACAGAGAGCTCATACCGGACGAAAAACCGCCGACACGACCGAAACCGAGCGTTCCCCAGTCGCCCGAGAGATAAATCTGCGATTCACGGTTGAAGATCTTGCCGTCCTCCCCCTGCGCACCGGTGTCGCTGTTGAAACCGGCTTCCAAAACAAAACCGAGCGTCAAATTGTCGCCCAGATCTTCGGTGCCCTTAAACCCGAAACGGGGACCGGCGTAGTTGCCGCTCGTCATGGCAAACGAATCGTCGCCGCCTTCGGTGTGCTGATAGGTAAAGCCCGTATCCACAACACCATAAAGCGTCACTTCCGTTGCCATTGCTGCACCGGAAAGCGCGCCCAAAACCGCAACTGCGGTGAGTGTCTTTTTCATGAAGTTTTGATCCGTGGAGTTGTTCTTCGCCTGCGAGCCCGTTCCAAAACGAAGCCCGCAAGGAAGATCAGGAGAAACAAAGGATGTGAATTATGAACGAATTACTTCAGCGTAGCCGGATCGAGCGTGCGCAGGAACTTGATGTCGTTTGTGTAGATGCGATCCTTCGTCACGAACGAAACGGTCTTACGGTAGGCGTTGAGGAACTTCGTCGTACCTTCGCCCACCTTCTTGCCGTCCTGCATGCGCATGTTCATGGCCTGCGTGGTGTGCAACACTTCATAGCCATAGAGCTCGTAGGCGATATCAGCCATCTTGCTCAGACGGTCAGCTGCCACGTTGACGTTGCTAAACGTCTCTTCGAAGCCGATGGAAGTCGGAACGCCGCAGCCCATCACGTTGTTGGTAAGAGCCATGGCTTCGGCGTAGAGGCCGGACATGGACTGAGCAATGTTAGCAAAGCCGTCGCCGCCCTTGTTTCCCTTGGCAACGAGGTACGTGGGCAGGTTGGACGCCTTTTGCTTCACTTCTATCAGTCCGTAGAACGCAAACTGTCAACAGCTATAAACGCATTTTTCAGGAAACGAACATAACGCATGAAACGAGATTCCTCGCGTGCGTTACAACTCCCACGGATTTGTTATGCGTCTTGCAACAAGAGTAGAGTTGCGCCCCGCGTGAGTGTTGATTACCACTCACCTGGCCGACCATCAGTGCAATAGGACCTCGCGCAACAGAATCATCTGCTCTTCCCGCCATGCCATCTTCTGCCATCAAAGCAATTTTCACAAAAACTTTTGTCGCCATCTCGCTCATCAACATGCTCGGTTTGGCGGGCTACTACGCCATTTTCGTAGTCAGCACACAGTTTTTGTCGGAAGTGTTTCATGCCTCTACCGCTGTCGCGGGACTCGCAACAGGCATCATTGTGATCGGCTGTCTTGTCGGACGATTTTTCACGGGCAGCATTGTCCGCTCGGCAGGCTATCGGCGTGTGCTTTTCTGCGGTGTCGTGCTGTACCTATTGACAAACGCAGCCTACTTTTTTGCCGACACGCTTGCATTGATTTTCCTGGTGCGTTTCGTCTCCGGCGTAGCCGTCGGCATCGTAGGCACAGTCACCGGCACGATCGTGGCGGTTGTTGTTCCTTCCCAGTTTCATGGCCGCGGGATTGCGTATTTCTCCATGAGCACGGCTTTGGCACTGTGCTTCGGTCCGTTCATCGGCATCGCTCTTGTTGACTCGCTCGGCTACGAAGGGATCTTTGCAATCGGTACCGCCATGGCGTGCGTCAATTTGCTGCTCGTTCCGTTCGTCAAGGTTACAGCCCAACGCAAGCTTGACCATCACAAACTCACGCTTGCCGACTTTATCGAACCCAAGCTCATTCCGTTCAGTCTTTTTGTCTGTGTCGTGTGTTTGGCCTGGGGCAACATTCAGGCGTTTATGGCAGCCTATGCGCGAGCCTTTGATGTCGTTGCGGCCGCCTCTTCGTTCTTCCTGGTCTACGCCATCGCGATACTTCTTTCTCGCCCGTTTTCCGGAAAAATCTACGATGCTCACGGAGCACCGATCATCCTCTACCCATCCCTTATTCTGCTGACGGCCAGTTTGGCGCTTCTGTGGGGAGTTCAGGAAGGCTGGTCCGTTTTGTTAGCCGGAGCTCTGGCCGGGCTCGGCTTCGGAAATTTCCAATCGATCGCTCAAGTCTCCGCTATCAGCATGGTGACGCGCGAGCGTTACGCGCAAGCCACCAGCACTTTCTACATTTTCTTCGATTTGGGACTGGGTCTTGCGCCGTATTTGGCCGGCCATGCCGCACCTTTTGTAGGTTACGACGGCATCTACGGCCTCAACGCCGTTGTTGTTGCGCTGTGTATCGTGTGGTATGCGGTTCTTCACGTGAGAGGTTCGCTTGCCAAGCGACCGTCGCTTGGCAAGGCAGTTGATTTTTCTAAAAACAAGTAAGCCACTGCCTGCAGGTTTCGGCAAAATCCGAAAACCTGTCAACCGATCCGGTCCTATCTCGAAACATTGTCAACCTAATTCAGGCAAGGTCAATTCCTGTTCTCGAATTGCATCTACTTTGCATTAAAATGCAACTGTACTTTATTTTTTATGCAAAGTTAACTTGCTTTTTTATGCAAAGTTGAGCAACTTATGATCTACAAAAGTAGAACTCTCGAGAAGGAAATCCTAAAGGCATCCGAGCGCTTCAAAGCAGTCATGGTGAGCGGCATGCGACAAGTCGGCAAAAGCACCATGCTCCAAACAATCTGCCAAAAAGGGCGCACCTACGTCACCCTCGATGAAATGGAAGCCGCGGAACTCGCCGCAAACGCCCGAAGCGTCTTTTTCAAGCAATATCCCGCGCCCATACTTATCGACGAAATTCAGCGAGTTCCGGAACTGTGCCTGGAAGTAAAAGTTCTGGTTGATAGTTCCGACAAACGCGGACAGGTGTGGCTGACAGGGTCGCAGCGGTTCTCGATGATGAAAAACGTCTCGGAGTCGCTCGCCGGCCGATTGGCCTGCTTCGAGCTTTTGCCGTTGAGTCTCTACGAACAGCAAAACAAAGCGTTCGATGCAAAGCCGTACATCCCGACAGGAGAATTGTCCCGCGGCTCTCTTTCGCCAAAAACACCGGAAGAAACCTGGAGAATTATCTGGCAGGGCTGCTGGCCCGAAGTCGCTGAAGACACGCCGAAAAACCGCAACATCTTTTTCCAAAGTCTTCTGCAGACCTACATCGAGCGCGACGTGATCCTGACCGGCATCCGCAATCTGTCGGATTTTCGCAAGTTCCTCACTGTGCTTGCCTCTCGCATCGGGCAGGAGTTTCAGCTAAACGCCGTCGCCGCTGAAGTCGGTGTTGCCACTCAGACGGCAAAACAATGGCTGTCGATTGCAGAAAGTTCTGGGATTATCTACTTGTTGCCACCATTCTTCGAAAATGTTGGCAAAACGGTCATCAAGCGACCGAAACTTTTCTTTACTGACACCGGATTTGCCGCCTGGTTGTGCAAGATACCTTCACCTGAAGCTTTGAGCAAGGTCTACAACAACGGCAGTTTCTTTGAGAACTTCGTCGTCATGGAACTTCTCAAGAGTTGGATTCACAACGGTGAAGAGCCGTATTTCTACTACTACCGCGACACGCGATTCAACGAAATCGACCTTCTGATTTTCGACGGCACGCACTATCACCCGATCGAGATCAAGACCTCCGATTCTCCCCAGGCCGGCATGATCAAGGCCTTCGATTGCATCAAAGGCAACACAGTCAAGCGCGGCAGCGGAGCACTGATCTGCTTGACTCCCAAAGCTCGGTATCTGAGTTCGGATGTCGTCGCCCACTCAATCTGGGATATCTGATTTCTGATTCTCGACGTTTGGCCTGTGCGCTATCCAGTGGAAACTTGCACAGGCAAACGAGGAGATCTTTCCGGTCTCACCAAATCCGGCACATAATCGCCGCTCCTCTTTTGCGTCTGCAAATCGTCCTTTAGTTGTGCGAAACAACTTCAAAAAGCTGCCACTCGAGCCAACAACCGGCTGCAAAGACGTCTGTCATGCGCGCACGCAAAGCGTCTGAGCCGTTTTGGGCCAGTTTATCCGCAATTGACACTGCCTTTCGTGCAGAAACATCGGACGCCTCCGAACCCATGCCTTCAACCCAATCTCGGAACGGATTGTCCTGAAGCTTGGCTGTGGGACGCAGTGCCTTTCCGAATTCGTTCCAAATCCAGAAACACGGCAACAGAGCCGCCATTGCAACTCCGAGATCGGCAGACCGTACGGCTCGCGCTTCGAAATCCTGATAGGCCAGCAATTCCGGCAAAGGAGCAATTTCAGACGGGTTAACCGATTGCCCCGTAAATGACTTCACATAGTCGATGGTCCAGACTCGCATATCGCGTGTTTCCTGAGCCCATTGTTTGAGCTCCCGAGCCTCCTGCTCAAAGCCTCGAATTTGAGACAAGCGAGCTGCGAGCAAATCCAGACAAGATGCGTAGTTGTCCAGATAACTGATGTTCTGGCAGAGATAAGCCGCAAACGTTCTTTTGGATAAGGTACCTTCAAATACTCCACGCAAGAAGGCATGCCGCTTGACAGCTTGCAGACTTGAACCTGCAGCTGCAAAAGCTTTCCGGCTCCAAGCCTCCTTGGGCTCTGCGGCAAAGGTGCCTCCGATGGGAAGAAGATACGCTGCGCAAAAGGCTTTCAGATAATCGCGTCGAGACAACATCAGTGAAAATTTTCCTCAGTCATAAAAATAGATCGAGTGCGATTATTAACCATTTTTCAGAATCTGCAATCGGTGCCTTTCAGTTTTTGCTTGCGAATGGGTGTTTTCATGAGTGGGATCGGTTGAGCTCTCTGCTTGGCGCGAACCCGAAATGGATTAACCTTAGAGATAAGGTGCGTTGCACCCCAGAGACCGCTGCCGACAAAACAATCGATCACGACCCCGATTATTTTGTCTCCCCAAAAGCAGCTCGCTCACAGGAGAAAAAAAATGACATTTCAGTACCCAGCCGTATCGCGGCGCAACTTGATGAAATCGGTTGCAGCCGCCGGTCTACTGGCTAATTTTTCACTCACACCGCTCAGTCAAGCCGTTGCAGCGGCCATGGATGATATGGAAACCGTTCGCTGGACTTCGTGCGTTGTCAATTGCGGCAGCCGCTGCCCGTTGAAAGCCATCGTCAAAAACGGTCAGGTGATCCGCATTGAACCGGAAAACACCGGCGCCGACTCCACCAAGATGCCTCTGGCTGTCCCGCATGTCCGCGCCTGCTTGCGAGGCCGCTCCATGCGTCAGCGCTTGTACTCTCCCGAACGCCTCAAGTACCCGATGAAGCGCGTGGGCAAGCGCGGCGAAAACAAGTTCGAGCGCATCTCCTGGGACGAAGCGCTTGACATCGTCGCCAAGCAGCTCAAATACACCATCGAGAAATACGGCAACGAAGCCATCTACCTGCAGTACGGCTCCGGTTCCTATCAGCTCGTTTCCACGCGCCGCACGGCCGATCGTCTACTCAATATGTTGGGCGGTTCTCTGGGCTGCTACGGCACCTACTCTTCGGCTCAGATCAACGGCGCCTTCCCCTACACCTACGGGCTCGGCGCCGGCGGCTCTCAGATGACCGAAGTCGGCAACGCCAAGCTCTACGTGTCCTTCGGCAACAACACGATGGTCACGCGCCAGTCGGGCGGCGGCCAAGCCTGGGAGCTCGATTGCGCTCGTCAGGGCAAGGATCGTCCGCGCATGATTATTGTCGATCCGATCTATACGGACACGTGTCTGGGCAAGGAAGACGAATGGGTGCCGATCCGTCCGGGTACCGATGCGGCTTTCGTTGAAGGCATGGCCTACGTCATGATCAAGGAAAACCTGGTCGATCAGGCCTTCCTCGACAAATACTGCGTGGGCTACGACGAAAAGACGCTGCCCAAGGGCGCGCCCGCCAAGAGCGACTACAAGAGCTACATTCTGGGCGAAGGCGAAGACAAGACGCCAAAGACTCCGGAATACGCCTCCCGCATCACCGGCATTCCGACGGAAACCATCATCCGGTTGGCCCGTGAAATGGCAAAGACCAAACCTGTTTTCTTTGCCCAAGGCTATGGTCCGCAACGTCAGGCCAACGGTGAACAAACTGCACGCGCCATTGCCATGCTGCCGATTCTGACGGGCAACATCGGTCTTCCCGGCACGAGCCACGGCGGCCGCGAGGGCGACATCGGCCTGGGCGACGTGGGCCTGCCTTCCGGAAAGAATCCGGTTAAGACGCTCATTTCGTTCTTTACTTGGAGCGACGCGATCGATCACGGCGAAAAGATGACCGCCACGGCCGACGGCGTGCGCGGCAAGGATAAGCTCGACGTGGGCATCAAGTTCCTGTGGACGCAGTGCTCCAACGTGAACATGAACCAGCATTCGGATCACAACGGCACGGCCAAGATTCTGGCTGACGAAAAGAAGTGCGAGTTCATCCTCGTCGTCGACAACCAGATGACCTCCACCGCCCGCTGGGCTGACCTCATCCTGCCCGACGTGATGCAGCAGGAACTCAACGACATCGCCGCCGACGGCTACGCCACGGGCACGAGCAACTTCATGGTCGCTCTGCAGAAATGCGTTGAGCCGCAGTGGGAACAGCGCAGCGGCTACTGGATCTGCTCTCAGATCGCCAAGCGCTTCGGCATTGAAAACAAGTACACCGAAGGTCGCACGCAGGAAGAATGGGTGCGCTGGTGCTATGAAGAAACTCGGAAGAAACATCCGGACGTCATGCCCGACTTCGACACCTTCTGGAAGCAAGGCATCGTCAAGGTGCCGGGTCTGGGCAAGGGTAAAACCGTTGTCATGAAGGCCTTCCGCGACGATCCGGTGAAGAACCCCCTGAAGACACCCTCGGGCAAGATCGAAATCTATTCCGAACGTCTGGCCAAGCTTGCCAAGGACTGGACTTTGCCTAAGGGCGACGTCATTTCGGCTCTGCCCAAGTTCTGCCGCACGTGGGAAATGCCGGGCGATCCGCTGCAAAAGAAGTATCCGCTGCAGTGCTTCGGCTATCACGGACACGGCCGCACCCACTCCACGTATCACAACGTGCCGTGGCTGCGTGAAGTGCAGCCCGACGAACTCCTGATGAATCCGATCGACGCCAGAGGTCGTGCGCTCAAGACCGGCGACATGGTGGAAGTCTTCAACGACCGCGGCCGCGTGCAGCTGCCGGTACACGTCACGCCTCGCATTTTCCCGGGCGTGGTGGCGTTCCCGCAGGGCGGTTGGTACACGCCCGACGCCAAGGGCGTGGACAAAGGTCCTTCCATCAACACGCTTACATCTCTCAAGAAGAGCCCGTTGGCCAAGGCCAACCCGCAGCACACCAATCTCGTCGAAGTCCGCAAGATCTAAAGGAGGCACATCATGGCAAAACAATACGGCTTTCTGATTGACGCCTCCCGCTGCACCGGCTGCAGAACGTGCGAGGTCGCCTGCAAAGATAAGAACAATCTTCCGGTCGGTCGCAACTTCCGACATGTCCTTTGCTTTGAGGGAGGCGGCTGGAGACAGGACCGCGCCACCGGCGCCTGGCGCACGGATACGTTTGCGTATTACGTCTCGGTGAGCTGCAATCACTGCGAAGATCCCGCCTGCGTCAAAGCCTGCCCCACCAAGGCTCACTTCAAGCGCAAGGAAGACGGTCTGGTTCTGATTGATCGCGACAAGTGCATCGGCTGCGGAATGTGCGCCAAGGCTTGCCCGTACGGCGCGCCGCAGCTCGATACGGTCGCAAAGAAGATGACCAAGTGCGACGCCTGTCAGGATCGTCTCGCCAAGGGACTCAACCCCGTCTGCGTGGACTCCTGCCCGCAGCGCGCCATCGAGTTCGGTGAAATGAGCGAGCTTTTAAAGAAGCACTCGGATCGCAAGCACATTGCACCGCTGCCCGATCCGTCCGTCACCAAGCCCAACCTGTTGGTGAAGGCGCCTCGCAACGCCAAGCCCGTAGGCGACAAAAACGGCACGGTTTTTGGAGCAGATCGTTAAGAGCTCAAGCTGACCTCTAAGGGCAACAACCCTGAACTCCCGATCAAATGATCCCTAACGGAGAACTTTC
>UMFO01016520.1_pt1 | contig 20172 bp, 15 predicted proteins | sample 1965051 | NCBI WGS metagenome assembly UMFO01 (sample SAMEA4836050, study PRJEB28245) | human gut metagenome | biome: gut microbiome; material: fecal sample | place: Denmark | collected 2008
TGTACGGCCTATGATCTGGATGTCCAGCGGCAGAACATGGCACAGAAGGAAGTGCCTCACATGGAGATGGGAGGCATGCAACCCCGGAACACGCGACGCGGCCTGTGGCCTACGCCAGCCGTCAGGAACTGTTCCTAAGTATCAGCAAAAGATATGGCAAGAGCAGCGACCAGCCCGCACAGGCGCAGCAGGCATCGACCACACAGAGAAAAGCGCCTCGCTCGGCCATGGGGCTCTACAGTGAGGACACAAGGCCATGAGCTACTTTGGAAGCATCTATGCAGATCAGGAGCTGTCTCATCGCGCCAGGACAGTCTATATGTACCTCAAGGATCGGTCTGACGCGGGGAATACCTGTTGGCCCAGCGTCCGCAGGATTGCGGAGGACTTGAAGCTGTCACGCCGCACCGTGCAGCGGGCGTTGACAGATTTGGAACGTCACGGTTTCCTGGAGCGCACCCATCGCCGCCGTCCCAACGGCAGTCTGACCAGCAACCTGTACCGCGTCAAGTGAGCAGGAAAAGAGCGCACCTCCCGCCAAGGGGGAGGTGCGCTCTTGAACTGTCATAAGGGTAGCGTCACCATGGCGCACCCGGAAGGACTTACTCTATCGGAGGTACTAAGACAGAGGAAAGAATGAGACAAGACTTCTTGTAGACGCAGAGTGAATGTGCTATACTCTGATCTGTGTGTTTGTCTACAGGGAGGAAAGTCATGTTCTATACCGACGAAGAAGTGTCTGTAATTACTGGTCTGCTCAACGCCTATTTGGTGCGGGAACACGCCAGTGAAAAGGTCAGAGAATCATATACCAGGATCAGCGAGGGACTCCAAAGCCGTGTGCTGACCAGGGACGACTATGCTTGGCTGGAGAACGCCCTGCTATTCCTCCGCCCATATTGGTGGAATGACCGCGAGGACGGGCGGATGCTGATGGATGCCCTCTTACATACGCAGACACTGGCAAGACGGGCACAATGAAATAGATCCTTGACGCGACAAAACACTGCCGTATACTGTCGGCATCGAGCCAAGGAGGTGTCTGAGATGCCGTTCCAATACCATGTCCGCGAAATGACGGCGGAGACAAGTGCAGAGGATTTCGTGGCGCACTTTGTCCATGTGGAGAAATTTCTGCCGTTCTGCCAGCAGTGCGGCAGCTACAATACCCGCTGGACGTGTCCGCCCTTTGACTTTGATCCCATGACCATCTGGCAGAGCTACACGGGGCTGCGGCTGTATGCCCGCATCTTGCAGGCGGATATGCCGGAGCAGCCGCTGGACGAGGCGTTGGCGGCACTGAAGCAGGAAAAGCGTCTGTACCGGCAAGAGCTTCAGCGGTGGGAGCGGGAAACGCCGGGGAGCCAGATGCTGCTGGCGGGCACCTGCGACCAGTGCGAGACGTGCGAAAAGGTACAGGGACATCCCTGCGGCAGACCGGAGCTGCTGCGCTACTCCATCGAGGCGCTGGGCGGCGATGTGGAGGGCTGTTTGCAGCACTACTTCCACCTGCCCATGCTGTGGGGCAGGGATGGCAAAGCGCCGGACTGCTTTGTGTTGGTGGGCGGTCTGCTCACTAAGTGACAACGAAAAATGACGGGTGTATCCGTGGATACACCCGTCATTTTTTCTCATTCTTCTTCGCGGCGTTGGCGGCGGCGCGGGCCTTGTCGCGGTTCTTGCGTTGAGCGACGAGATCGGCCTTGGCCTGCCGTTTCGCCTTTCGTTCCTGCAAGAGCTGCACCTCCTGCCGCTGGTACTCCTGCTCGTAGCGGGGATAGTGATGCTCCCGCGGTGGCTTGTACTGCGAGGGCAGCCCCGCAGCTTTCAGTGCCGCAGACCAGTTGCCGAAGCGCTGGGCGATGTACGCACCACCCACGACCTCGCAGGGTGCGGGCGTATAGGACACATCGACGCACTGACGTACATAGGCGATGAGGTCGGCGTCGCTGGCGGTTTCATATTCTATCGCAAAAGCCTCGTCCTGCGCTTGCAGGGCCTCGATGGTGCGCTTGACGATCTGCTGGTGCAGCAGGTTATCACCGTTGACCTGTGGCATTTTTATGTCCCTCCTGGGCATAATAAACTCAGCCAGATGGAGCGACATCCTTCGTAAATCATCATCATTCAGGAAAGCATTTTTCGCCACCGGCTATGGTAAAACCATAGCATTTGCGGCAAGGGAAGTCAAGTATGGCATCAATGCCCGGACGAAAACAGTCATTGGTTTTCAAAAGGTACGGTTTATCCGCCGAGCTTTTCCCCAAGGATGGATGATACGAAGGGTGTTCGCCGTCAAAAATCGCGTCAGGAGGAGTACGAAATGCCACGCAGAGGGGAGAACATCTATAAGCGCGGAGATGGCCGCTGGGAGGGCCGCTATATCCGCGGTCGGACGCCGGAGGGACGGGCGCAGTACGGCTACGTCTACGCCGCCACCTACAGCGCCTGTCGGGAAAAACGGCGGCAGCGTCTGCGGGAGCTGCCCCGCGAGATCACGCCCAGCAATAATATGACGCTGCCGGAAGCCGTGGACCTGTTTTTCGCGGAGCGAGGGCGAAAGCTGAAGGAATCTACCGCCAGCCGGTATCGGTATGTGGTGCGGCAGTATATCCAGCCGCAGCTGGGCGCTGCGCCGCTGTATGCGCTGACGGAGCAGCGGGTAGCGGATTTTTACCGGAAGCTCCAGGAGCAGGGCCTGTCGGCCAAAAGCACACGGGATGTTGGCGTACTGCTGCGAGCCATTCTGCGGATGGCGGCCAAGCGGGGGTGCTTCTGCACGGGTCTGAACGCCGAACTGCCGGCGTACAGGAAGCGGCAGGTGGAGATATTCACCGAGCCGGAGATCCTGCGGCTGGCGCATCATATCGTAAACGAGCCTGACTTGACCGGCCTTGGTGTTCTGTTGACGCTGAACAGCGGCCTTCGTCTGGGAGAGCTGTGTGCGCTGCGTTGGTCGGACATCGACCTCCATGCGGGCTTTGTGCGGGTGGAGCGGGAGGTACAGCGGATCTATGAGAAAGGCTGCACAAGACTCATTGTGCAGCCGCCCAAGAGCGAATCGTCGCTGCGGAGAATACCGCTGCCAACTGATATCCTGTCCCTGCTGGCAGCGCACAGACCCGAGAACGCGGGCAGCGTCTGTCTGCTGACAGGCTTCAGCGATGCGTTGGAACCGCGTACTATGCAGAACCGATATAGGTCGCTGTTGAAACGGGCGGGCGTCCCGTATCGCAATTTTCATGCCCTGCGGCACACCTACGCCACACGCTGCATCGAGCAGTACGTGGATGTCAAGAGCGTCAGCGAAATGCTGGGCCACAGCGACGTGCGGATCACGCTGCAAACCTATGTCCATGTCTCCCTGCGGCATAAGCAGCAGGCGGTGCAGAGCATCTGCTTCCTGCCCATCTGCGGAAACGCAGACCTTGCGCCGTCAGAAATCCCGTCAGGCGCAGCAAAAGCCGCCGCACGACATGGCGCGGCGGCGCAGGCTTCCTGAATGATGATGATTTACGAAAAAGTTACGCCGTCCGCGCAACAGAATACCCAAAAAACGGCAGATGTGCAATCCGCGCACCTGCCGCTTTTCGATCGCGTGACAAATTTCATATGATATGCTATACTACCTCCATCACCACCAAGGAGGACGTATCATGCGTATCAACTGGTTCAAGGACGAAAATCACCTGGTCTATATCAACGGCGCGACACAGCTGGCAGAGCTGGAACGGACGCTGCACTTCCCCGGACTGGAGGAAGCGGCCAACGAGCTGCGGCAGCATCCCACGGCGGAGGGCTTTACCATCAAGGGGCCCAAGCGCACCAGCGGACGGCTGTTCGTGCCTGATCTGACCTTCGGCGAGCACATCGAGATGGGCGAAAACATCTTCTTCTATATGGGTGAGATGCAGGAGTGCTACGTCATCTACTGGCCGGACGCACCGGTGGCAAAGTGAGGCGGCATCGCACATGACTTTCCTGCAAAAGCATCACGGGCAGATGTCCGATTCCATGCTGACAGCCTTTTTTATCATCCTATCCGGCGGCCTGCAGGACGCCTATACCTACTGCTGCCGGGGCAAGGTGTTTGCCAACGCCCAGACCGGCAATATCGTGCTGCTGAGTACGCATCTATTCGAGGGAGACTGGGGACAGGCGCTGCGATACTTAGTCCCCGTGCTGGCGTTCCTGCTGGGTATCTACATCGCGGAGTGCGTCCACCGGCACTTCAAGCGGATGGAGAAGGTACACTGGCGGCAGCTTATCATTCTGGCGGAGATCGTGCTGCTGGCGGCGGTGGGCTTCCTGCCGGAAACGCTGAACACCACCGCCAACGCCGTGGTGTCCTTCGTGTGCGCCATGCAGGTGCAGACCTTCCGCAAGGTGCGGGGCCACGCCTACGCCAGCACCATGTGCATCGGCAATATGCGCAGCGGAACGGAGGCGCTGTGCGCCTACTTCCATACGGGGGATAAGGAAATACTCCACAAGGCGCTGACGTATTTCGGCGTGGTGCTGCTGTTCGCGCTGGGCGCGGGCGTCGGCAGCACCGCCACGCTCCATTGGGGCGCGGGGACGATCTGGCTGTCCTGCGGGCTGCTGACCGTCAGCTTCCTCATTATGTTCGTCCACGACGAGGAACAGAAATTCGGTGAATAAAACAACACCGGCGGCGTTACCCACACGCTGCCGGTGCTGCTTTTGAGGTGGTGTTCCTCATGGAAAAGAAAAGTAAAAGTATGGTTGGCTGAACCATGTCCTTATCATAGCAGGTCGAATAGTGTTTGTGAAGCGCATCTTTGTTCTTGAAAACATGAGGACTTGTATAGTATAATGCTCCTCGAAATGAGGTGCGTCATGAGTATTTCCAAATATCAGGTCTTTCTGAAAACTGTTTCTTGCGGCAGCTTCTCCAAGGCGGCGGAGGCCATGAACTTCACCCAATCCGGCATCAGCCACGCCATCAACTCGCTGGAAAACGAGCTGGGCGTGAAGCTGTTGAGCCGCAACCGCGGCGGCGTGGTGCTGACGGCGGACGGGCGGGCAGTGCTGCCCAAGATCGAAAAGCTGTGCGCCGCCCACCATTCTCTCATGCAGACGGTGGAGGGGCTGAAGGACATGGACAGCGGCTTGGTGAAGATCGCCACGTTCTCCAGCGTGTCCGCCCAGTGGCTGCCCCGCATCCTCAAGAGCTTCGGCAAGGTGTACCCCAACATCGAGTTCGAGGTGGTCACCGGCGACTTCTACGACCAGATCGAGGGATGGATCGTCAACGGCACGGTGGACTGCGGTTTCCTGCGGCTGCCGTCGGTGAAGCGCTTGCAGACCTACGCCCTGCATCGGGACGAATTGCAGGTCATCGTCCCCTGTGACCATCCCTACGCCGATCGCGACCCGTTCCCCGTGTCTGCGCTGGCAGAGGAACCCTTCATCCAGCTGGAGGAGGGCGACGACTACGAGATCATGGCGGCGTTTGACGAGATGGGCATCCGCCCCAACGTGAAGTACATCGCACGGGAGGACAGGACTATCTTGGCTATGGTGTCGGAGGGGTTGGGCATCAGCCTGCTGCCGGAGCTGATGGTGCGCCACAGCCCCACGCCCATCAAGGTCTGCCACGCACCGCTGCACTTCTACCGCACCATCGGCATCGGTGTCAAGGACAAGAAGGCACTTTCCAACTCCACCCGTCTGTTCGTGGACTATGTGCGGACGTGGGTGGCGGAAAACGGGAATACATAAACGTTCAACTTTCGCGGCGAAAGCATGAGAACTCGTAATGCAGCGCAGACAAGAACGCAGTTCCCATACGGCTTTACGGGAACGAACAAACGACGCCGCAAAAATGTATCCTTCCGCGAAACAAATACCCTCTTGCAAAACGGCGGGGTGTTCATCATAATAGCACCCGTAGCCCCCGAAAAGTGAATAGGCTTACCGGTCTGAAACGCTGCGGCGTTTCGGTGAAAGTTGGAATGTGGGTCAAAGTCCCCGCGAACAGGTCACTGTGAGGCTCCTCTGAGGCAGGAGATAAGTCAGGTCGCGCCGGTAAGCGTCACAATGCACACGCCTGAAACCGAGCTGCATGAACGGGGGCTTCGCGCCCGTTTACACGAGAGGAGCGTCGGCATTTGCCGACGCTTTTTGCATGAAGCATGAAGTCAGGGCACCTATGGGGGGACGGAAAGGTGCTTGAAAAATGGGAGAACGGAGAAAATATGTCCGCAGGGACGCCACGGTGGGACGGCTGTCCACCATCTTTCTGGAGGACAGGCAAAACGATGTGAAGCCCTCCACGCTGGAGTGCTACCGCCGCAACATCCGATGCCACATCCTGCCGTGTTTGGGAGAGCGCGTGGCAGCGGAACTGACGGCGGCGGAGATCAACGACTACATCCAGCAGTTACAGGAGGACTATTCGCCCAAGCTGGTGCGGGAGGTGGGCAGCCTGCTGCTGCGGATCGTGGCTATCGAGGGCGTGGGGTACGGCAACGACGTGGAGCTGCCCAAAGCAAAGCAGAAGGCCGTGGAGGTATTCACCGAGCCGGAGCTGAAGCAGATGGGACAGGTCATCCTGCGATGTCCGGACAGGACGGGGCTGGGTGTGCTTCTGACGGCCTACACCGGGTTGCGGCTGGGAGAGCTGTGCGGCCTGCAATGGCAGGACGTGGACGCGGGGGCGGGACTGCTGCACATCCAACGGACGGTGGAGCGCATCGCGCAGACGGGCGGCGGGACGCAGCTGATGGTGCAGCCGCCCAAAACGGAGACCTCCGAGCGCTGGATACCCATTCCAAAAGAGATGCTGCGGATGCTGAAGCCAGAGACAAAGCAGCCGGACAGCTACCTGCTGACCGGCGGGGAGATCGTCCCTGACCCGCGGGCGATGCAGTACCGCTATAAGGTGTTGTTGGAGCGCTGCGGTGTGCGGTATCGGAATTTCCATTGTCTGCGGCACAGCTACGCCACACGCTGCGTGGAGCGCGGCGTGGACGTGAAAAGTGTCAGCGAGCTGCTGGGCCACGCCGATGTCCGCACCACCCTGCGGCTGTACGTCCATTCGTCCATGGACTACAAGCGCAAGGCTGTGGAGGGGATTGGCTTTCTCAAAGGAATAACGTAAAAAGGACGCCTTAAGGCGTCCTTTTCCTATTCTAATAAATGGCAAAAACTTTTCGCAAAGTAACATACTTTGCGAAAACCCCTCAAAAATGACCGTATAACAGTATATTCCAGCTTTTTCGACTTGTCAATATGGACTTGCGAAATGCAACATATTTTGCCCCTGTGTCACGGACGCCTTGTACGGCAACGGCTGACAGTCTCTTTCGCAAAGTATGTTACTTTGCGAAAGAAATCGAGGCCAAAAACTGAATAAAAGGTCTTGCGAAGTCGTGTGGCTGTCGCTGTAAAGGCGGTACATCGTTACCGTCAGGCGGCAGTTTTGAAGGAATGGGGTGATACCCCCTGCGGACGGCGCTGTTGACGTAAGGAATGGACCAAAGCGGCAGAAATGCCGTGTGGCGAATAGCAGCCATTGGAGCGAACGCTCTGAGAAGGTAGGTTCAGGTACGAGAAGGACAAAAGTCCTTCGTGACGTTAGGGCAGAAGAATTGCACGATGGAGGATCAGTGTTGGACAGCGGGCGATCTCTCCCTGACGGCATAGGCGGGAGTGCGCGCTGGCGAGGTTCGTCAGTGCATTTTCATTTCTGCCGGATCACCGCTGGTTTTCTTCGGAAAACCGGCGATTTTTTGTAAGGGAGGATCACGTCTATGTCCAACAGGAATCCCCGCGAGAGATTTGACTACAAAAGCTGGTTTGAGCGTAATGTGGCCAAGCGCACCGTGGCGGCATTGGAAGCCCGCGACGCGGCCTTTGCCGAAAAGCACGCGGATACGCCGCTGGCGCATTTGGCGCAATATGTCAGCAATCGTGCTGAACTGCTGCGGCACACGCCCAGCCCCTGCGAGATAGACGGCGGCACGTTTATCGAGGAGCGCTTCGGCAGTTGGGCCGCAGTATTGGAGATGGCACATCTGCGGCCACCGGCGAAAGAGCTCAAGTTGAAAGACACCGCACGCTACAAGCGGGAAAGGGCCGTGCAAGAGCCTCTGTTCTATGAGGAATCCGAGCGCAAGAAAAAAGAGAAGCGGGCCAAGGCTGCCGCCAGTCATGCAGCGCAGCAGGCACGGCTGAAAGAGAAAAAGCGGTTGGAGCAGGAAAAGAAAGAGGCCCGCGATGCCGCCGCCCGCCAGCGCGATGCGGAGCGCCGCGCCGAGAAAGAAGCGGCAAAGGCCGCGGAGCAGGAGGTGTCCTGCTGAGTTACCCTTGTCAAGCCATGACAGTCTGAACGGAGACTGTCAGCTTTCCATAAGGGTGGGAGGGGAAAAGCCGCCCCTCCCACCTCCTCTCTTTGTTGAACGGCAAAACCAAAACCACATACAAAAGCAAATATGTTACCCGCCCCTGCGGGGCAGGTAACGGGAAAAATACGCCCCATCTGCGGGGCGAGAAACAGGAATAGGAGCAAACACACATGATCTCTTTGAGTGAAATACTGCATACCATCGCGCAGGCGCTGATGATCCCCTGCCTCATCATTCTGCTGGTCCTCATGGCCGGAGCAGTTTGGCAGATCGGCGACATCGTGGTGGAGTTCATCGCGGAGCGCCGCAAGCACAAGTGCGACGTGCCCCAGCTGCTGCGGGACGTACATACGGCAGGCGCAGACGGCCTTGCCGACTTGATCGAAAACAGCGGCCTGCTGCGGCGGCAGAAGAAGGCCCTGCTGGAGCTGGCGGAGAGCCGCGGCCTGCCGAAGGACACGCTGACGGCGCTGGCGGAGCGTCTGCTGGCCACGGAGGAGGCGCGGAACGCCCGCACCACCTCCGTCACCGACATGATCGCCAAGCTGGGCCCCATGTTCGGCCTGCTGGGTACGCTGATACCCCTGGGCCCCGGCATCGTCGCGCTGGGACAGGGTGATACGGTGACGCTGTCGGAGTCCATGAATGTGGCGTTCGACACCACCATCGCGGGCGTTATCAGCGCGGCGGTGGCCAGTGTCATCTCTCATATCCGCAAGCGCTGGTACAACGACGATATGGTGTCGCTGGAAACACTGATGGAGGCAGTTCTGGAGGAGGTCACGAGCAATGTTGAAGGGTAAGTTTTCCTCCCGCCGTCATGTGACGGAGGAAGTGGACGCCATGGCCGGCGTGGCGAACCTGGCGGACGTGATGCTGGTGTTCGCCTGCGGCCTGATGGCGGCGGTCATACTGAACTGGAACGTGGATCTGAGCAAGACGCGGGTGGAGATCCTCCAGCGGGAGCAGATGCAGGAGCTGGACAACGCGGAGGAGATGGAGCAGGACATCCAGTCCTCCAGCAGCTTCGAGCAGAAGGGTACGGTGTACGAGGACCCGGAGACCGGCAAGCTGTATGTGGTGATGCCAAAGAGCAGTAACTAAATAGTTTTTATATAGATACGTTCAACAACGAGAGGAGACAGATTACATGAAGAAACGGACAAGCAGTATGTCCCGGCGCATCGTGAGCCTGCTGATGAGCCTGGTGCTCACGCTGACGCTGGTGACCCCCGCGGCGTTTGCCACGGAGGTGGTGGGCGGCAGCGGCACGACCATCGTCGAGGGCGATACGAACCCGGCTGATGCCAACACCAATGAGGATGCCGAGGGCAAGGACGACGAAAACAAGGACACCGAGCACGGCGGGGATGAACAGCCTACCAACCCCGGTGATGAGGATAAGAACCCCGATGAGGATAATGGCGACGATGCCAGCAAGCCCGATGAGGATAAGAAGGACGAGGCCCCCGATGGGGAGAACAAGGACGAGGAAAACAAGGACGAGCAGCCCACCGAGGACGAGAATAACGGTGAGGACGACATCTCTCTGCTGAATGATGAGAATGGCACGGATGCGTGGGACGGCACGGCAGTTGACACCAGCTGGTATGCGGGTCACGAAAACGAGACCAAATTTTCTATCGGTACCGCCGCAGAGTTAGCGGGACTGGCCGCGCTGGTGAACGGCACGGCAAAGGACGCGGACAACAACTCGATTGACGCGGTGAATTTCTCCCGCAAGACCATCAAACTGACGGCGGATATTGATCTGGGCAATCAGGCGTGGACGCCGATTGGAAATGGCGACAGTTCTTTCGCCTTTTTCGGTACGTTTAATGGGGACGGATATACCGTTAGCGGGCTGAATGTTCCCGACACAAATGCTCCTGGTTTATTTGGCTGTATATTCGGCACGGTACAAAATCTCATAGTAAAGGGCAGCGTTACAGTCGGCGATAAAGCAGATACTTATGGTTATGGGGAAGGCGGAGGTGTTGTGTGCGATAATAACGGCACTGTCCAAAACTGCGGCTTTTATGGCAGCGTGAACGATGAAACCGGCTATCTTTTCGTTGGCGGTGTAGCTGGCGGTGGCTATGGCAAGGTTCTGAACTGCTGGTACTATAAGGACGCAGAAAATAGCGCGCTGGGTGTGTGCGGCGGCACCACCCCCCCCACCTGCGTTATGATTTCGTCCTCTGAACCCATGGATAAAGGCAAGCTGGCAACCCTGCAAACCAACGCGCCCGAAACGGGAAAGGCGTGGTCGTGGACAGAAGGTGCTTTGTACCCGTACCCCAAGCTGATCGATCCCCCCAAGGCCATTACCATGCAGCCGGTTTTCCCAGACTGCAAAGCGGAGGTCTCTGCCAACGGCACGCCCCTCACCGAGGCTAACGGCTACACCTATGAGGTGACGGACGATACCGTTACCATCGCGGTCAGCGGCAGCAGTGACGCGATCTACTACGCCGCCAGCGAGAGCGAAAACGCCTACACAACGGAGGGTGAAAACGCCAACCTGAAGAAGCTCGAGAACGACACGACGTTCAACAAAAACACCCTCCCTAAAACCTATTACTATGGTACGTTGGCGGACTTTGCGGCTCTCGCCGCGTGGAACAGTGTGACCAAAGCCTATGACGTAATCACTGCGCACAATCAGCTGAAGGCGCTGGCCCGCATGGTCAACAGCGGCAAGGACAGCATGACCGGCAAGAACTTCATGCTGAACGCGAGCATTGATCTGAGCGGCATCGACTGGACGCCCATCGGCACAGCGGAAAACCCCTTCAAAGGGACGTTCACGATTATGGGGAACTATTCCATTTCTAACCTGCCCAACGACCTGTTCGGCGTGGTGGAGGGCGGCACGGTCAAATCTGTGACCATCAGCGGCGGCACAGGACGGCTGGTGAACACGCTGAAATCCGGCACGGTGGAGAATTGTATGTCTACCGCAAAGGTCACCGGCGAAGGCGGCGGACTGGTGGGGACCAGCGCCGGCACGGTAAAGAACAGCTATTACTACAACGAGGGCAGCAAAAATACCGTGGCCGTAAGCGGCGGCACCGTCACCAACTGCTACTATTTAGCGGATGTTTCCACATGGGGACAGGAGAGCGACACCGGCGCACGGACGGAGGAGGAATTCAAGGCCGGCCGCGTGACGTGGGAGTTGGGCAGTAGTTGGGGTGCGAACGCTTCCGACAATCTGCCCTGCCTCGGGTCGTATAAAAAGCTGTATCAGCTCACACTGACAAAGCTTGGCGATGCTGGTATGGACGGCGTGACGATCGAAAATGACAACGCGCTGACCAACGGGGACACGCAGTACCTGTACGGCACAGCGGAAACGGAAGTACGGCTCAAGGAAACCATCAGCGATGGTTCTACGATAACGTATTCCCCCGCCAAGCCGGAGAAAATCCAAGACCCAAAAAACAATAGCACAGTAAATACATATTACTACACCATCGGGGAAAAGGTCGATGCAGATATAAGCTGGTATAAAGACGCCGATAATGAATTTACCCTGACCAATGCCGCCGAGTTGTTCGGACTGGCACAGCTGGTGAACGGTGGAACCAACTTCGCAAACAAGACCGTCAAGCTGGGCGAGGACATCGACCTGATCGGCTATATCTGGACGCCCATCGGCATTGGAAATTACTCCTTCAAGGGCGTATTTGACGGCGGCAACCACAAAATCACGAGCATGAATGTCCACGCCGCAGGCACCAGTTATGCCGGCTTGTTCGGCTATGTGCTCGGAGGCACAGTGAAGAATCTGCGGGTCGAGGGCAGCGTGAAATACACCGGCGGTACATTTGGTTATGTGGGCGGTATCGTTGGCTGCTGCGACAGTAGCGGCAAGGTGACCAACTGCCTGAGCAAGGTGATGATCGCGGCACAAGGGAACTATTATGTGGGCGGCGTTGTCGGCAATCTTATTACCGGAACAATAAACCTCTGCTGGAACGAGGGAACCGTCAACGGCGGCAGCGGCAGCGTAGGCGGCATCGTCGGTACCAACAGCGGCGGCACGGTGACCAACTGCGCCAACTTCGGCACGGTCACAGGCAGCAGCACCGCCGGCGGTATCTCCGGCCGCGGCGCGGTGGCCAACAGCTACAACCTGGGCGACGTGACCGGCACGGAAGGCAGGGCCTACGGCATCAGCAGCGCCGCTGCCACCAACAGCTACTATCTCTGCAAGCTGAACGGTGCGGAGGCGGCTAAGTATGTCAACAGTGGAGCTGAACAGGAAATCACCGCCACCACCGAGGACGGCAAGACCGTGTATAAGGTGAGCGACGACGTGCTGGTGGACGTGCTGAACAAGAACAAAAGCAGATATATCGAGTGGATCAACAAGCAGGACGCGCCCTACAACCCCGTGCATATCACCCGCTGGGACGGCAGCTTCGAACCCGGCGTGGAGGGCATAGCCACCCTTGTGTACGATCCCAACGGTGGAGAGGGACAGCGCTGGGGCGATACGCAGATGGTGACAAGCGGAAGCGCCAGCTTTACCGTGGAAACCGTAGATAAGCTTGGCTTCAAGCACGAGAACGGCACGTTCCTCGGCTGGAGCACAGACCCCCGTGCGAAAACGGCGGATAACAGGTATGCTGCCGGTAAAACGGTATCGGTGGAGAAAGACAAAACCGTGACGCTCTACGCCGTGTGGGAGAATATCTGGACGGGCAGCGGCACGGAAGCTGATGCCTATCAGATCTCCAACGCCGCCGACCTGACCGCCCTGCAGACGCAGGTCAATGAGAAGGGCTTCAGCTACACCGGCAAGTGGTTCATACTGACAAGTGACATCAACCTGAACAATGCGAACTGGACGCCCATCGGTATCGATGCCTTCCATCCCTTCAGCGGCAATCTGGACGGCGGCAACCATGCCATCAGCGGGCTGAAGGTGAACACAAGCACGCAATGGGCGGGGCTCTTTGGGTATGTAGACAGCCCCGCAGGAAACGCCGTGGTTATGCGCGATCTGACGCTGAAGGACGGCAGCGTGACGACCACATTTACCGGTACATCTTTCTGCGGCGGCCTTGTGGCGTATGCATGGGGCGGCATTATCCTGAACGATGTCACCGTTGAAGGGTTTACGGTCAAGGGCGGTATAGACGGAACAGGTGGTCTTGTGGGAAGCGCTTCCGTCGCAATGACAAACTGCCACAACAGGGGCGGCTTCGTAACCGGCAGATATGCAGGCGGACTGGCCGGTAAGGGATACAGCAACCTTCAGGATCGCGTTTTTGCGGGTTGTACCAACAAAGCTGCGGTAGTCGGCGAACGCACCGCAGGCGGAATGACTGGGAATGAAACATATAGCGACGGCTCCTACACGAGCTGCGCCAACAGTGGAAGCATATCTGCGACACAGGGGTACGCCTCCGGCATTGCGGCAGGCGGAAGCTATGAGCGGTGCAGCAACAGCGGCGCTGTGACCGGCCAGCAGGCTGCGGGCATCTGCGTCAATGGCAGCAAGGCAACGAACTGTAGCAATACAGGTGCCGTTACAGGTACAGGTACAGGTACAGGTACAGGATATGCGGCAGGTATCCTCACCAACGGCGGCTACGGCGGTACAGTAGAATTCTGCTGGAACACCGGAAAGGTCGAGGCGAGCACGCCCGTCAAGGCCTTCGGCATCCTCTACGGCTGGGGTGCGTATAATCAGGTCAGAAATTCCTTCAGCTATGTCCCGGGCGCCAATATCGGCCTTGCGCCCACCGAGCTGAAAGAGAAAAATGTGTCCGACAGCTACTATCTGGCGGACAAGAAGGACTCCGTTTCCAGCGCAGGCGAGTACGCTACGCTGGCCGACTTCGCCAGCGGCAAGGTAGCCTGGGGTGTCGGCGGCAAGGGCGAAGGCTCCCAGGGCGGTACCGGCCAGGATGCCAAGCTCGGCTGGTGGAAGCAGGATATAGGTGACAAGTATCCGACACTGCTGGACAACCCCGACATGAGCAAGCGGTACTACCGTACAGACGTGGACTGCGGCACTGGCGGCGAGGTGGAACTTACCCGCAATGCAAGCAGCGCAGTCAAAGAGCTCTCCAGCAAAGAAGCGGTCTATGGGCCTGCGGGTACCAGCGTGACCATCAAGGCCACGCCCAAGGACAACACCTTCGGCCTGAAGTCCCTGACATGGACGCACAACGGTCAGACCGATGCTCTGCCTACTAAGGGCACGCCGAATATTACAATGCCCGCAGAGAGTAACGTTACTATCCACGCCGAATTTGCCAGCGTTGGCCCCGGCGGTAACGGCGGTTACTACTACGGCGGCAGCGGCGACGGTACCGGCACCGGCGACAAGGACGATGAGGGCCTGCAGGACGGCCTGAACATGGATGTGGAGTACAACATCAAGGGCCTTGTGCTGGGCGCTTACGCCGAGTGGGGCGCCAACGGCGGGAACAAGTCCTTCCAGAAGTGGCTGGAAGAAAATCCCAATGTGGTCCGCGCTCTGCTGACCAACAGTCTGGACAACATGGCCACCGCAGCCGTGGGCAAGAAGACCGACGAGGCCAAGGATCTGGCGGCCCTGTTGCTGGCCAGCCTCAACGAGCATACCGGCGTGGACAGTAAGGACGGCGACACCATCGCCAAGGCGCTGCAGAAGTACATCGACTCCGGCAGCGAGGAGGTGTTCAGCGCGTGGCTGACCGCCGGCGGCGGCATGGCCAGCGGCACCTATGAGAGCATCTACGGCCAGTACGCCAGCAGTCTTGCGGCACTGGCAGACCGTCTGTACAGCAAGTGGGAGGCCAGCGGTACGTCTATGACCTTCCCGGTGTGGCTGGATGCCCAGCAGGTGAGCATGGACAGCCTGTCCGAGAACGCGGACGAGCCGGACACCGACAACACCAACGATCCCCAGACCTCCGATGCCCCGGATGATGTGCCGGACGGACAGGATACCGAGGGCGGTGCCAGCGGCAACTCCGTGTGGGAGGTCATCGGCACGGTGGTGCGTGAGAATCCCATCCTCGTCTGGAGCATCGTGGCCGTCATCGCGGCGCTGATCATCGTGGGCGCGGTACGCCGCTACCACAAGGTCAAGCGCGATGAGCGGGACGACAACGGTGCAGAATAAGAGATAGGGACGGCTCCGCAAGGAGCGGTCTGCCGATTCGCGTGGGCGGAATTTCCGTCCACGCGAATACGGCTATATAAACGGAAATGGGAGGGATGCCTCTGTGAGAAGAAAAGTGCGGAATTGGGCGGCGTTTCTGCTGGCGCTGGCGCTGGTATTGGGCATGATACCCACAGCTTACGCGGCGGGATACAGCATCACCGTCAACGCCCCAACAGGGAATGATCTGCCCTATTGGGTGTTTGAGAAAGTGGGCGTAGACAGCGCAGATGTGCTGAACCTGACGGCCAACGAAGGGCATACCCTGCCCACAAATAAGGTCGCCCGTGTGTCGCTGGCTGTGGGCAAAAACAAAGAGGATGAAGCTGCCTGCGGTATCTCCATCAATGGGATGTACTATGTGCAGTCGGTCACGCTGGACCACCCGGACTTCTTCACCGGCACGGTGGAGATACAGGTGGGTAAGGATGCCCAATGGAGCGAGGAGACATGGGGTAATATCACGCCTGTGGAGGATTCCAACATCCTCGGCCGCGTGCAGTTCAAGGACGGCACCTTCACCGGTGACGTGACCATCAGCGTCACGCCCATGACGCAGCAGCAGGCGGACGCGGCGGCAAAGACCAACCAGCGTCAGGTGGTGCCCAAGGGGAAATACAGCGTGTCGGACATCACCGAGGCCATCGACGGCATATTGGCGTGGAAGCGGGTGCAGCAGGGCGTGGCGGAGGGTCAGCCGCTGCTGAGCGGCGAGCTGCTGACCTATGCCGGCAGCACCGCCGCCGACTGGCTGCCCATCGGGCTGTCCCGCTACGGCGCGGAGGACGACTACGACAGCTATCTGGCGGCGCTGAGAACGTATGTGGAGCAGAAATACCGCGAGCCGGACAAGCTGGACAGAACAAAGGCGACGGAATGGCACCGCATCGCGCTGGCGGTGCTGGCGTGCGGCGGCGACCCCACCCACTTCGGCAGGGATGAAAACGGCGCGGATATCAACCTGATCGCCGACGGCGTGTATGACCGGGGCAAAACGGCGGATCTGGGACGGCAGGGGCTGAACGGCTGGCTCTGGGGATTGATTACGCTGGACAGCATGAAGTACACCATCCCCGCAGGCGCCAGCTATACCCGCACGGAGCTGGTAAAGACCATCCTGTCCTATCAGCTCAGCGACGACGGCTTTAACCTGCGGGTGGCGCAGGGCAGCACCGCCGATCCGGACATCACGGCCATGGCCATACAGTCCATGGGGCCGTACTACCGCACCTCCACCCTGAATGTGAAGGACCCTGTGGACAGAGCGCTGGAGCGCCTGTCGCAGCTCCAGCTGGACACGGCGGATTTCCGCAGCTGGGGCACGCGGAACTCCGAGTCCACCTCGCAGGTCATCATCTCCCTGTGCAGCGTGGGCATCGACCCGCAGAACGACCCCCGCTTTGTGAAGAACGGACTGAACCTGCTGGACGCGCTGTTCTATTACCAACAGGAGGACGGCGGCTTTGCCCATTCCTACGAGCTGGATGAGGGTAATCCCTCCGCCGTACCCGGGGAGAGCGACAGCATGGCCACGGATCAGGCGCTACTGGCGCTGGTGTCCGTGTGGCGGCAGGCGCAGGGCATGAGCCCGCTGTACGACTTCCGCCCCGGCGGCGTATCCTCCAAGATACTGACGCCGGAGGAGAGCGAGGTGTCCTTCGCCGGCAGCTATGAGTTTACGCAGGAGCTGCAAAGCCGCGTGGACGCGCTGCCCGACGCGTTGTCCACGGAGGACGCGGAGGAGGTGGCCTTCCTGCTGGAGCGGTTGAAGATGAGCCGTGAATTTGACGGCTATGACAGGTACATGGAGAAGCTGACGGCGGCGCAGGAGAAGATTGACGCGCTGTACGCGGAGATCGAGAGCCTGAACGCGGATATCGCCGCGGAGATATTGCCTATGACCGACGCCGGCTTGAAGGAAAAGCCCATCGTGGACGGTATCGTGAAGCGGTACCGCGCGCTGTCTGAACACGACAGGGAGCTGGTGGAGAGCTGGGATGCGGTGCTGGCGGTAAAGGCGCAGACGGACGCGGCGCAGCGGACGCTGCTGCTGTGCATCGGCGGCGCGGCAGTGGTGATGATCGGCGGCAGCATCCTCGTCCGCCGCAGGAGGGAGAGCAAATGAAACGACAACTGACGCGGCTGCTGACCGCGTTGCTGGCTGTGATCCTGCTGCTGCCGGTGACGGCGCAGGCCGCGCCTGCATGGGACGGCTGGACAGCGGAGCTGGAGGCGGCGTACCAAACGGTGTCCGGACTGGTGGCGGACTCCGTCAGCGAGAGCAGGGACTACCTATCCACCGCACGGCAGGAAACCAACGCCAAGGCGGTGTACGCGCTGTGGGTCTCCGGCGCCGACGTGCCGGAGGGCTTCTACAACGAGTATTTGCAGGCGCTGGCAGACTGGCTGGCGCTGGCGGAGCAGCGGGGCAGGTACGCCTATATCCCCGGCGCGCTCCGCACGGTGGCGGCCATGGGGCTGGACGTGACGGATCTCGCCGGTCACGACCTGCTGGAGCCGCTGCGGCGGCCGGAGATGGTGGAGGCGGACGAGGACAGGCTGGATATGCTGCTGGATCTGGACGCGGCAGGCGATGCGGGCAGAACGGAGGCGTTCGACGCGCTGCGGGAAACGCTGATCGCCGAGGCGCTGGCACGGCAGCAGGACAGCGGCGAGTTTCGCTATACCTCCCCATGGCCTGCCGAGCTGAAGCAAAAGGGCGTGGCTGCCGAGCTGGACCGGTTCGACTACATCCTGCTGACGGCAAAGTCCGCGCAGGCGCTGGCGCTTTACCAGAGCCGTCCGGAGGTCAGGGCCGCCATAGAAAAGGCGGTAAGCTATCTCTCGATGCAGCAGCTGGACAGCGGTGGCTTTCTCAGGTACGGCGAGGAGGACGTGGAGGAGGATGCCGCCGTGTTGGAAATGCTGGCGGCGCTGGATATCTCCCCTGACGACGAGCGATTTGTAAAGAACGGCCACACCGTGCTGGACGGCATGATGGACTGGTATCAGGAGAGCTATTTTGACGGTGCCCCCGCGCCGGGACAGGGGTTCTACCGACATGATATTCTCTGGGGGTACCGCGGATCAGGGGATGCTTGGTACGCCTCCAGCTCATCGTTGATGTCCGATCCGGATGCCCCGGATGACCGCGGCAAGGCTGTGGAACGGCGAACCTACATAAACGAAGCGGGACTTATAGGGCTTTGTAGTGTCAGACCGGCAGTGGCTGTGGCGGGAACACCGTCCGCAAGCACGCCGGAAAAGGGAAACCGTCAAGACAATGCCATAGATTACAGTGAACTTTTACAGGCGCAGTCTGCGGATTATGCACAGAAGCTGGCAGAGGGGTATTACGGGGATGGAAACAGCACAATCGTTTCCGAGGGTGCTCTAAGCCATTTGGCCAAGGAGATCTTATCCATGTCCGAAGCCGGCGGCGGTAAGCTGCCGGAGGAGCAACGTGCACAGCTGGAAAGCCTTGTTGAGATGCTGTCGGGAGCCAGCGGCGAATATCTGATGGGACGCAAGGCGAACACCTACTCGCCGGTTCTGGTGCAGGCCATGAAAGCGCTGGATATGGATCCTGCAGACGTAAACGGCATGGACTTTTTGGCACCGTTGACAAATCTCTCTGCCATGGACACTGCGGAATACAGAGAGGCGCTGATGGATTTTGACTCGGTAGATGCGTCTATGTGGCGTAAGCGCGGCGTGGACGCGGATACGGTCGTGGACAAGTACGCCGCCGGTATACTGCAATATCAGACGGCAGACGGGCAATTTGACCCTTACGCAAGCTATAGCGGGATAGTTACCCCGATACTCCGGGATTATGTGCAGTACACTGCCGAGAATGTCACCGCCCTTGCTCCCCACGCGGACAAGGAGTACATTTCCAAGGCGATAGACCGTGCCATTGAATACCTGTCCTCCGTACAGCTTTCGGATGGCAGCTTTCCGGGTATGACCGGTACTTCAAACGGCGAGGCAACGCTCGCCGTGCTGGAAATGATGGAAGCGCTGGGAATATCTCTGGACGACCCTCGCTTCGTGAAAAACGGAAATACCGCGGCGGACGCCATGAAGACCTTTTATGTAGACGGAGTGGGCTTTCTTTCCAGCTTCGAGGTGGAAGCGCCGCTGGATGATTTGGGCAGCCTGCCGGTCTACGCCGATCCGGTCATGGATGCTTCTGCTGCCGTTTCCGCCCTGACCTACCTCCAAGCCGCCGAGGACGGCACATTCGGCCCCGACGGCAAGGGCAGCAGCGTGTTCGAGGTGGTGGGCGCCGCCCTGACGGAAACGCCGCTGGGCGCGATCTTGCTGGCGGTTATCGTAGTGGCCATACTGGCGTTTGCCATGGTGCGCCGCTACCGCCGCATCAAGAGGGAGCAGTGACATGGGTACGAAGCACAGATGCGCAGCGGCATTGCTGCTGGCGGTATTCCTGCTCTTCTGTACCGCCTGCGGCGCTGCTCCTGTGCAGCCGGAGGATACAGAAAACAAGGATCAGTACATGACCGACCCTGTGCCGGAGGGCAAACCTACGCCGGTAGAGCCGCAGGATACGACGGTGGATACCACTACGACCCACACCTGTACTTTCTCCATCTCTTGCGAGACCATTCT
>UMFO01061571.1_pt1 | contig 19944 bp, 12 predicted proteins | sample 1965051 | NCBI WGS metagenome assembly UMFO01 (sample SAMEA4836050, study PRJEB28245) | human gut metagenome | biome: gut microbiome; material: fecal sample | place: Denmark | collected 2008
TTCAATCATCTCTTCCATGGTGAGTTCTTCGTTGAATTCGCCTCCGGCGAAACAGTAGATACAGTAGTCTTCATTCCTGCTGTCGTCGCTGTTCGTACCGTAGAATCCGGGGTCTCCGAGTGCCATTCCGCAGCTCTGGCAAATTTTTTTCTCCATATTGCAATCTATTCCAAGCACAGAATCAAGTACATAAATGTTTATCGCCGATAACGGGGATGCAATTTCGTGAAAAATGTACTATATTGGGACGCCAAAACGTTTTTTATAAAGATTAACACAGAGGATTTTGTTTGACATATGACAAATATTTCGATATGAATATTGCATGTGGTGAAATATGTATCATTTTTTGAAACTCTTTACGCATGTAATCGGATTCAAAGTTAATTATATGAAACAATATCTGCTAATTCTATAAACAAAATTACAAAATGAGTTTATCGTATACTTTTAAATCTTTGGCAGCCTTCCTCTTCGTGCTGTTTTGGGGGTGGGAGCTGAGTGCCGTACCGTCGTATCCGCGGCCCATCAGGGTCGAGCAGCCCGACGGGACGACCATGACCGTGCGTCTGTACGGTGACGAAAGGTTCAACTATGTTACGACGGTGGACGGCTACAACCTCGTGGCCGAAAACGGTGTGCTCTATTATGCGCAGGTACAGGGGACGAAACTCGTATCTACGGGGGTACAGGCCCATGACCCGATGAACCGGACGAACGAGGAGCGCCGTATTCTCAGTTCCGTGAGCTTCGGCTATCCCCATGGTGTCGCGGCTGCCGCGATGGTGGCCGATGCGGGCAGCGGCGTGGCTTTCGGAGCTTCTCCCGTGCTGGAGGACGATTTGCATCTCCGGACGACGGCGGCCGGTACGAATACGGGGGAGGAGTTCAGGTCGCTCGTGATACTCGTTTCGTTCAGCGACAGGGATTTCAGCATAAGCAATCCGCGGGATGCGTTCGACCGGATGCTCAATGAAGAGGGATACTCCGAGAACAATGCCATGGGCAGTGCCCGCGATTACTATGTGGACAACTCCAACGGAAAGTTCAACCCCCATTTCGATGTGGTGGGGCCGTTCCAGCTCAGCCAGTCCGTGTTTTACTATCCGGGCAACGAAGGGCAGTTCATCATCGACGCCTGCAACCTGGCGCAGGCCAACGGAGTGGATTTTTCCCCGTATGTGGAAGAGGACGGCGATTTGCGCGATGTTTTCATCTTTTATGCCGGCTACAACAATGCCGAGGCGACGGGCGGTTATCTGCACCCTGCCAGAATGTTCTTCTCGGACCCCAACCAGAGTTTCGGCCGGTGGGGCGGCGGTGCGTTGAAGGCGGCCGCGTACACTTCCGAGCTGAAAGGCAATACGGGCACCGTGATGGCCGGTATCGGTACTTTCTGCCACGAGTTCGGTCACATCCTCGGATGGCCCGATTTCTACGATACGGACTATGCGCAGAACGGCACGGGATTCAACCTCGATGTCTTCTCGCTGATGGCGTCCGGTTCCTATGTGAAGGACGGCCGGGTTCCGCCGGCCACGTCGGCCTATGAGCGTTATATGGTCGGCTGGGCCGACCTGACCGAGATAACCGAAGAGGGAGAATATACCCTCGAACCGGTCTATAACGACAAATGCTACATGATAAAGTCGATGAACGAGGGAGAGATATTCGTGTTCGAATACCGTAACGGTACCTTGAGTACGTGGGACAGGTACCTGCAGACGGGCGACCCCGACTCCTCATATGCCATCGTGGGCAGCGGTTCCGGTATGTTGGTCTATCATATCGACAAGTCCCAGAACAGGGTGGGCGGATACCGTGCCAGCGACCTTTGGAGCCTCAATGCCAACCGTGTGAATGCCTACGGCGACCATGAGTGTATGCGTTTCGTAATGGCTTCCAAGGTCGAAAGGGAGAATTACGTGCTCAGCGGTTTCGGCAAGATGTTCTTCCCGGGGACCGAGAATGTCACGGAATTCACCTCCGGCTACTCTCCCTATTTTGTGGGGTGGGACGGATTTACGACCGGGTTTGAACTGTATAATATCAAGGAGAATGTCGGGACGGGCGTTACTTTCGAGGTGAAGAAGGTGAGCAGCGGTACCATCAGGGACCTGACCGTCACACCCGGCCAGTTCGATATAGCCGTTTCGTTCGTATCGCCTTTCAACGACAACTACAGGGTCGTTTGTCAGGAGAAGGGGGGCGAATCCCAGTCGGTGACCACGGTGGAACGTACCATCCATTTCACCGGACTCAAACCCTCCACGAATTACACCATATCCATTTATTACGAGGATGCGACGGAACCCATGGAGGTGCAGGAGGTGACGACCGAGGCGCTCGATTTGTCGAAGATGCCTACGCTCGGCATGGAGAATACCTATCAGGAGGGCGAGGCCATTGTGCTGAATTACCGGAATATCGCTTCCGAAGTCACTGCTGAGAAGTGGACGGTGAACGGCGAGGAGGTCGATGGAACCGTCGTGAAGCTCTCGTCGGGGAACAATTACAGAATTATGGCCGAAATCACCACCGATGCCGGTGTGGAGTATCTGGTCAAGTATGTCAATGTACGATAGAATTAACTGAGGATAGCCATGAAACTGAAACAGATATTAACGGTATTGGCTGTGGCGGCAGCGACAGTCGCATTGGTCGGATGCGAACGCCCAAAGGGAATTAACGTCACTTCGAAGGAGTTCGAGAGAAAGGTGACGGAGGGTGTCTATAAAGTGGCCAAGGCCCAGTATGCTTTCAACAAGACGACCGACCAGCTCTACTTCAACAAGGCGACGAATACGTTCCGTATAGTCTCCAATGACGGCACGAAATATATCGAGGTGGCATTTGCCGCCCCGATAGGCAGCGTAGGGGCAAAGGTGCAGGCCTCCGTTAAAAGCGAGGGTTTCGAAGATGTGGAGAATTTCGACTCCATCGAGTTTGAAATCATGAAGAAGGAGGGGCAGAACTGCTGGCTTTGGTGCCAGGCTCATGCGCTCGGAGTGCTTGCCTTCTACATCCCGTAATCGGCGGATGGAGGCGCCTGTATGCGTATTGCGGGGATATTTTCACAAAATATCCCCGCTTTTTTTCGAAGAATCGGAAAAGACGATGCAACATTTCGGTCCGTCGGGGCGTCTTATAAAGAGAACTGAAAAATCAGGGTACCGGTTTTTTCGCCGATTCTTTTGCTTATCAGATTATTTTTTTCTTAATTTGTTGGGATAAAGAATGCTTAAACATATGAAAAAATCTACTAATGTGAAGCTTACAGGCTTTTTATGTGCGGCGGCCTTTATGGCGACCGGTATCGTAAACGCTCAGGAGCCCGCCAATTACGGACGGCTTTCGGGTAGTTTTGAAACCAATACGATATGGTATATGCCGGACAGTTTGGTATATAATAACGGCAACCCGATGCCGGCGGACAGAATAGGGTCGAACAACTACCTGAAACTGGACTATACGCTTGGCAAATTCAGCGCGGGTGTGCAGGGCGAGCTGTATGCGCCGGTACTGAGCGGTTATCAGGAGCAGTACAAGGGCGGCAAGATAACCAATAAGTATGCGAGCTGGACGGATGACAACTTCTTCGTGACGGTCGGCGACTTTTACGACCAGTACGGCAGTGGCCTTATCTTCCGTGCCTACGAGGACAGGGCGCTCGGTATGAACTCTGCTGTCGAGGGTGTCCGTGCGGGAATGAACATCGGGGATGCGTTCGCCATTCGGGCGATGCTCGGCCGGCCGAGGCTCTATATGGACTATGCGCCGTCGTGGCTCCGGGGTGCCGACGCTACGCTGGCGCTCTCGTCGCTCTTCGGCTTCAAGTCGCAGTACCTCGCCCTCGAGGGAAGTTTCCTGTCGCAGTATGATGCCGCGCGGCTCAACATAACGGACATGGAGGGGCAGCCTATCCTCAGCTCGGACATGAGCGCATGGTCGGCCCGGATGGTGTACGAGGCGGCCGGTTTCTCCGGACGCGTAGAGCTCGTAGGCAAAACGCCGGGGGCCTATCTGGTCGATGGAATCGATATGGCTTACTTCGGGCGTGCCCAGTTGATAGAGCTCGGTTACAGCGGATACGGCTGGGGCATTTCGCTCACGGGCCGCAATGTGTCGCATATGGATATGAAACTTACGGACTCCAAGGATTTGCAGTACAGCGGTCTGGGAAATGTACTCAACTACATACCGGCCCTCACGCGGCAGTACACCTATTCGCTGGCCAACCTCGACCCGTTCCAGGTCAAGACCAAGGGGGAACGTGCCGCGCAGATGGATGTCTTCTATAACATCCGCCGCGGCTCGCAGCTCGGCGGAAGGTACGGTACCAAACTCCATGTGAACGCTTCGTTGATTTATCAGCCGAAGGATGTGTATTATGTAGGCAAGGTGCCCGAGGATGCGAAAGCGATGAATTTCGTCTACCTCGATGCGAGCTTCGATTTCGAGAAGCAGTGGAACAAGGCGTTCAAGACCACGTTCTTGTTCGCTTTCCAGCGGATGATGGGCGAGGATTGGACGATGGTGCCCATCAACCGGTACGTGTTCGCCCTCGACGGGCTTTATAAGTTCAATACGAAACATTCGCTGCGTCTCGAACTGCAGTATCTCTATTCTCCGTTTGTGACGATGGAAACTACCGGGGCTGAGGGGCCCGTTCAAGAGAGGTTGGATGACAGAAGGAACAACGGCGACTGGTGGGCTGCGCAGCTCGAATACAGTTTCGCGCCGGTCTTCAGTGTTTTCGTAAGCGACATGTACAATTTCCAGTTGGAAAGGGTACATTATTACAATGTGGGAGTGAGCTATACCAAGTCGCGGACGAGGATAGCGCTCTCCTACGGACGCAACCGCGCCGGTTACGTATGCTCCGGAGGCGTATGCCGCCTGATGCCTGCCTATACCGGTTTCAACCTCTCATTGACGACTTCGTTCTGATGTATTGACCAAACTATGTAGAACAATAAATTCTTTTTAAAATTATGAAAACATTCAAAAGTCTGAGTTTCGTACTGATGACTGCAGCGCTGTCGCTGACGGCTTGTGATACACCAAGTGATGGCCCGGGGCCGGAAACGGGTGAAAAGAAACTGATGCTGTCCGTGGACAAGACATCCATCATGTCCGACGGACGCGACAAGGCTACTTTTACCGTGAAATACGGAACGGAGGAGAAGAGTGTCGACGTTACTTCCGATGCCGTTATCATGAACGGTACCGCTGCCATCGAAGGCTCCACGTTCACGAGCACGACTCCCGAGACGTACACTTTCACCGCTACCTACGAAGACCCGGAAAGCGGTGAGACGGTAACATCCAACGAAGTAACCGTGACAGCATCGTCGCTGACGCTCTCGGTGGATGCGGAGACGATTGTCAGCAACGGCCTCGGTAAGGCGACCTTTACGGTGACCTATGAGGGGGAGGACGTGACGGCCACTTCGACTATCACGAATGTAACCCTTGGTGAGGAGTATGCACAGGGTGCCAATGAGTTCGTATCGCCGAGCTATGTGGGCGAGTTCGAGTTTACCGCCAAGTACAGGAACCTGACCTCCAATACGGTCAAGGTGACGGTGGAGGCCGCGCCTGCCGCAGAGTTGCGCCTGGTGGTAGACAAGCCGCGCCTGCAGTCGGGCGAGTCCGCTACCTTTACCGTACTGGACAAGGGCACCGATGTGACCGCTTCCGCCAAGATTAAGAACGTGACTTCGGGCGACTACCTCGACGGCGCGACCTTTACCATGGGGTCGGACAAGACCGTGCAGTTCGTCGCAGAATATAACGACAAGACCTCGCAGACGCTCAGCGTCGGTTCCGGTAACTTCCACAAGAGCGTGATGGTACTGAAATTTACGAGCATAGGATGCTCCTATTGTCCGCAGATGGCTACCGCCCTTGAAAAGGCCAATGAGTCTTATGATAACGGGACCCGAATGGTTGAAGTTTCCGTTCATCACCCCAATATGGGCAGTGACCCGATGATTCCCGCAAACATCGACGAGTTCAATTCTTATTTCTTCCGGCAGAGTACAGGCTTGCCTCAGACCTATTATGACATGGATTTGTTGTCGTATTCGTTAGGTGCCGAATCGACGTCGGCCATTCTCGGCAAGGTGAAGCCTTTGGCTCGGACGGTTGCTGGCGTGGGTATCGCAGCCGATGCGGAGGCCGACGGCTCCAACCTCAAGGTCAACGTGAATGTGACCGCCTCCGTGGCTAACGAATATTATCTTGCAGTCATGCTCCTTGAGAACGGTATCGTACATTCTCAGTCAGGTGGCGGTGACAATTACGTACATAATCATACATTGCGCGAAACGCTCAGCGAGAGTATTTTCGGTGATTCGCTCGGTGCCATGACCGTGGGACAGACTGTTTCCAAGGAGTACTCGATTACCGCCAATGCCGAATACGAAATCGACAACTGCTCCATCGTATGTTATGTATGCACCAAATCGGGGGATGTTTGGAGCGTTTCCAACGTCGTATCGTTCCCGGTCGGCAGTTGGGCAGACGTAACATTTGAGTAGTTCGCTTTGAACCCTGAAACGGAAAACTGCACCACGTATCGTGGTGCAGTTTCCATATAGGGGCGAAAGATTGTTTTTATCAATGTATTTTCGTTAAATGTTAAATATTTTTTCCGTAAATCTTTAACCATATCAAATAAACCTTATTTATATGAAGAGTATGAAATATTTCAGTTATGCGCTTTGTGCGGCAGCCCTGGCGTTCGCTTCCTGTACGCAGCCCACCAACGGGAACGGGGGAGGTGATAAGGACCTTGTCCTTTCCGCTTCGAAGAGCGAGATTACCGCGGACGGCACGGACAAGGTGACGTTTACTGTGAAATACGGCGAAGAGGATGTGACGGCGAACGCTTCGATTGCCGATGCGGCGACCGGCGAGGCGCTCTCCGGAAGCGAGTTTGCGACGGAGACCGCCGGCAGCTACGAGTTCGTCGCCTCTTACGACGGCAAGGAGTCCAATAAGGTGAAGGTCGATGCGACTGCCGTTTCGGGTCTCGTCCTCTCCGTGGATAAGGAATCCATTGTCAACGACGGTGAGGATACGGCCACTTTCACGGTGACTTTCGACGGGAACGACGTGACTGCTCAGGCCACCATCGTCAATCAGACGAGCGGCCAGGCATGGGCGGAGGGTGTCCATACGTTTGTCTCCTCTGCCTCGGGCGAGTATGAATTCAAAGCTTCCTACAATGACATGAGGTCGAATACGGTGAAGGTTACGGTAACCATGGAGGCTGTGAACCCGCTCGTGCTGACGGCGACCAGGCCGCGTATTGCAGCGGACGGTTCTGATGCGACCTCTTTCAAGGTGATGTATGAAGGCGAAGACGTTACCGATGCGGCGAAGATAAAGAATCTCGCGACCGGCGAGTATCTCGAATCGAACAGTTTCTCCTACAGCGGCGACCTGAAGGTCGTGGAGTTCGAGGCGGAATACGAGGGAGCTACTTCGGAACCCATCAACGTAGGTTTTGGGGATTTCTACAAAAATGTTCTGTTCTGCCGTTTCACTGCTACGTGGTGTGGCCCCTGTACCTCTTTCTCGTCGGTCCTGAGTGCAGCACTGGAGCAGTATCCCGACCGTTTGGTACAGGTTGCGATTCATCAGAACGACGAGTACACCTCCAATAATTATTATGACTTCGCTTCGTACTTCAAGTTCTCCGGTATTCCGGCCATCTTCTTCGATTTCGACAAGGAGGGTCCGTCGGCCGTATCAATGAGTGCTGCCGATGTCGTCAATACCATCAAGGAGTATCAGGCGACCGGGGCCAAGGTGGGCATCGCGATGAGTTCTACGGTCGATGCAGCCCGCAATGTCAAGGTTACGGTGAGGGTAACCCCCAGCGAGGCGGGTTCCTACCTCCTCGGCGTAGCATTGCTGGAGGATGGAATCGAAGGACCTCAGAACGGTACGAGCGGTTACATCCATGACAATACGATGCGTGCGTTGGCGACTTCGCTCGGCGGCGACAGCCTCGGGGATGTTGCGGAAAATACCGAGGTCGTGAAAGAGTACACCTTCAGTCTCAAGGGATATACGGACAATTGCCGTGTTGTGGCGTATGTGAATACGGCCGATGGCGACGTATATGCGACTACCAATGCGGCCTCCTGTCCCGTGAACGGCCGGACGGATTACCGTTTTGAAACGGCGGCCGAGTAGGCGGCCGAGTGGTATGCGGCTCTTCTGCCGCGATGATAAACAGTTCGGGGAATCGCTGATAGGCGATTCCCCGAACTGTTTTGTGGAAAAGAATAATGATATTGGTTATTTGTTGTTGTTTTGCTAAATTTGAAAGCTAATACATAAAAACACTGTTATGCGTGTCGGATATTTTGTTGGTCTGTTTTGTATGACAGCTTTTGCGTTTGTCGCATGTGAGAAAACTGGGGAAGATGGCGGGAACAAGGAACTTCGCCTGACCGTAGATTGCAGCGACCTTGTTGCGGATGGTGTGGACAAGGTGACGTTTACCGTGAAGTATGGCGAAGAGGATGTGACTGCTTTTGCCGAGATACGGGATGCGGCGACCGGCGAGGTGCTCTCCGGAAGCGAATTCTCGACGGATACGGTCGGGAGCTACGAGTTCGTGGCTTCGTATGACGGCAAGAAATCCAATAAAGTGAGCGTTAGGGCGGAAGCTGGCGCAGGACTGATTCTTTTGGCAGACAGGGAATCCATTGTCTGTGATGGCAGGGAGGCAGTTACTTTCACTGTGATGCTGGATGGCGACGATGTGACGAAGCAGGCTTCAATCTCCGATGCGGCTACCGGCGAGGTATTGGATGGGAACGAATTTGCGACCGATGTTATCGGTAGTTACAAATTTGTCGCTTCGTATAATGGACAGGAGTCGAATAAGGTGGCCGTTGAGGTGATAGCCGTTTCGGGAGAACTCGTACTGTCGGTGGATAAAGAGTCCATTATGAATGACGGGAGAGACCGGGCTACTTTTACCGTGACGTTTGAGGGGCAGGATGTGACGGTATTGGCGACGATTGTCAATCAGACGAGCGGAGAAACCTGGGACAGGGGAGTGCATTCTTTTGCCTCTTATTTGTCGGATGAATATGAGTTCAAAGCTTCGTATCAGGGGTTGCAGTCGAATACGGTGAAAGTAGTCGTAACGAGGGAAGAGGCCAATCCGCTCGTTATAATGGCGACCAGACCGCGTATCGCGGCGGACGGTTCCGATGCGACCTCTTTCAAGGTGACGTACGAAGGCGGGGACGTTACCGATGCGACGAAGATAAAGAATCTCGCGACCGGCGAGTATCTCGAATCGAACAGTTTTTCTTACAGCGGCGACCTGCAAGTCGTGGCATTCGAGGCCGAGTATAATGGGGTCGTTTCTGAGCCCGTTCATGTAGGTTTTGGAGACTTTTATAAAAATGTTTTGTTGTACCGTTTTACAGCGACATGGTGCGGGCCTTGCAGTGCATTTATGTCTGTATTGAAAGTGGCGTTGGGAGTTTATCCGGACAGGCTTGTGGAGGTTGCGATACATCAGTCGGATATGTATACGTCCAATGATAATCCGTTGTTCCTGCAATATTTCTCGGTGCCTGCAATTCCGGCGGTATTTTTCGATTTCGATAAGAAAAACCAGCAAGATCCTTCAGTCATGAGTGTTACCGATGTTGTCAACATCATCAAGGAGTATCAGGCGACCGGGGCCAAGGTGGGTATTGCGATGAGCTCTACGGTCGATGCCGACCGCAATGTTACCGTTTCGGTGCGGGTCACTCCGAGTGAGGCGGGTATGTACCGGTTGGGGGTTATCTTGCTCGAAGACGGCATAGAGGGGGCGCAGTCCGGGACAAGTCGGTTTATCCACGACAATACGATGCGTGTATTGGCGACCTCGCTCGGCGGCGATAGCCTCGGGGAAGTTGCGGAAAATACCGAGGTCGTGAAAGAGTACACCTTCAGTCTCGAGGGATATACGGACAACTGCCGTGTCGTGGCGTATGTGAATACGGCCGATGGCGACGTATATGCGACTACCAATGCGGCCTCCTGTCCCGTGAACGGCCGGACGGATTACCGTTTTGAAACGGCGGCCGAATAAGAGAAGGGCGGAAAAGCGGTCGGAAGACTGCGGATATGAAACAGGGGAACCGACTTTTAGTCGGTTCCCCTGCTGTTTTTCACTGCCGTTCCGTTCCTGGGACGCGTCCGGCCCTGCTGCTGGCCGGTTATTCTTTTGCCTGTTGTTCCGGTGCCTGTTGCCCGCCGGCCGGGGCGGAAGCAGGAACTGGAGCCTTCCCGGGGAGGATGGAGTGCCAGGGGATACCGTCTATCGTCGAGATATCGACCTTGCCCGACTCGACGAAGCCGCTGATGAGCGTGTCGCGTGCGTCGGCATTCTGGAACGGATAGAGTTCGAAAGCCGGCAGTACGGAGACGAAATGTTCCAGTATCTCCGCCTGGATGGATTCGTAGCTCGGCCAGTTCTTGTTGGCCGAGAAACAGTAAATCTGTACCGGCAGGCCGTTTGCCGTCGGGGCGAGCGTGCGCACCATGAGGAGCAGGTCTTTGTTGATGGCGGGATGCCGCTTGAGATACAGGGTCATGTAGGCCCTGAAGAGACCGACGTTCGTGTCGATGGTGCCGTTTACCAGTCCGGCCGGATTGTCCGTATTGACCGTCTGACCGGCAGCGGCCTGTTGCTGTTTTTCGGTGATGAATTTTCCCAGTTCTTCGTCGAAGCCTTTCATCTTTTCCAGAAATTCGGGCGTACAGGGTTTGATGTAGTCGAGCTTCAGGGAGTATTCGCGCATGATGCGTCTGCCGCCGGAGTCGCTCATGCCACGCCAGTTGATGAAAGAGCCCGATACCAGCGAATAGGGCGGGACGGTGACAGTCGTGTTGTCGAAATTCTGTACTTTCACGACCGTCAGCGTAATATCGGTCACGATGCCGTTTACGTTGTTCTGCGGCATCTCTATCCAGTCGCCGATGCGTACCATGTCGTTCTCCGATATCAGTACGCCTGCGACGAATCCGAGGATGGTGTCCTTGAATATCAACATCAGGACGGCCGTGAAGGCTCCCAGGCCCGTGATGAGGTTGAACGGGGATTTGTTTATCAGGATAGAGACGATGACGATAATGCCGATGCAGGAGAAAATCACCTGAAGGATTTGGATGAAGCCCTTCATCGGGCGGTTTTGCAGCTCTTTTTTGGTTTTCAGGGTATCCCCGACCGTATTCAGTATGGCATTGACCGAGAATATCAGTGCAACGCAAAAGTAAATCCAGGTGATTTTATCGCCGATGATGAACCATTCGGAACGTTTGTCGAAAGCGAAGGGCAGCAGGGCCGAGATGATGAGCGGCGGTATGATAGCCGTCAGTTTCCGCAGAACGCCGTATTTGGCGAGCGAACTGAGGAAATTGTCGTGCTTGCGCTTCAATACCCTCCTGGTGACCCGTGAGGCGATGGAGTGTATGATGACCGCGACGATGAAAGCGATTGCGACGATGAGTATCAGGAAGATGATTTCATCTGCCGTGTCGAGTATCTCGCGGGGAAGTCCTATCCAGGTGAGAAACTCCTTGATGGCGTTCAGTAGAGCTTGGGCGAATCGGTTCGTGTTCATAACGGTGTGTGCGCTGAATCGCTGCGCGGGCGTTCTTCGTCCTTATTGGGTATTTGTCCGTTTGCGGGGCATGCGGCCCGCAGCATATGCGTCCGGTGGCGGGTGCCGGTCGGCCGCAGAGCGGATTTATCCGGTGTTTCAAGTCGTTGTATCTCTCGCAACTCTACACAAAAAATATGCCCGAATCCCTTTCCTGCAGAAAAACGGCCTCCGGATATTCGGAACGTGTCGGCGGGCGGTGTGGCAATGCCGGCCAATCCGGAGAGTCGAAAGTCGTGGAAACCGTGCCGTGTCTTGTCGGCGTATTTTCATGGCTGTTTTTATCAAAATCTCAATTCTTATGGAAAAACGGAATGATATGTTGTCGGGGATACCGGAGACGCCGGTGCATGGCAACGGGGTGGTGCGGAAGACCGGGCAGGTGTCTGTCTCCGCTGCGGGTGCAGACGGGGTGCCTGCCGACCTGTGGGGACCGGAGATGCGGCGGCTGTCGCCTTCGCTGAGTGCCGGCCATGTGGCCAAGTATGCGGATTTCCCCGTGGAATATTCCCTCGGTTTGACGAACATCGAGGTTCCGCTCCATCGTGTCGTGTGCGGTAAGCTGGAAGTTCCCCTTTCGATTGCCTACCATGCGTCGGGTATCCGGCTGGAGGAACTCTCCGAAGCGGTGGGACTCGGCTGGTCGTTCAATGCCGGCGGCGCCGTGGTCAGGGAGATACGCGGTATGATGGATGACGGGGTTGCAGACCATACCGTCCGGACGGGCGGCACGGCTACGCTCGACTATCTGTCGCGGGTGATAGCGGGTACCGAGGACTCCTGTTGGGATAAGTATTGTTACTCCTATCCGGGCGGTTCGGGGAGTTTTCTTATCAATTTCAACGGCAGCGGTGCCGAACTGGTGAAAACCTCTTGTAATGACGATGCGATAACCTTCGAGTATGCGGAGGTGAATGACGGATTCTGGGGAAAACGGAAAATCGTCGAATGTTTTACCGTGACCGACCCGCTCGGAAACCGATATGAATTCGCCTGCAAGGCGGATGTGAGGCCTATGAACGTTTTCCGCCATGAGGTGGACGGTGTCGTGACCGACGACATTTCAGTCGATAACTCTGCCTATATTACTACGGCGTGGCTGCTGACGAGGATAACGTCGGCCGACCTGGCCGATACGGTGGAGTTCGAATACGAGGACAAGGGGATGCTGACGGAAAAGGTGGAGGGTTTCGCAGCCTATTACCGCAAATCGGCGGATGCGCCGGATTCCGACCTTTTCTTGCAGATGGATGTGACCGGGCAGGTTCCCGACCGGGTACACTGTCTTGCTTACAGTTGCATGTTGCTGACCGGGATACGTCACCGGGGCGGCCGTGTGGCGTTCCGCTATACGGATGCTCCGCTGCCGCTGGCACCGGAACTTGAAAACGTCCCGTCGCGTTATCCCGAAGGTTTCGACCTGAACCCGGAGCGGAGGCTCGCTGCGATGCTGGTGTACGATATGGAGGGAGAGTTGGTCTGTAAGGTGTCGTTCGACAACCGGGAGGGGGAACACGATGTCAAACGTTTCCGACTGAACGGGCTCTCGTTTTATGACCGCGATAGCGTGCTGTACGATTCTTATGCGTTCGAGTATTACGGCGTGGAGGGGCTCGTCTCCATCGAACCACAACCTGAGGCTCCGCAGAGCCGGTACGCCCAGGATTTCTTCGGATATTACAACGGTCGGAACGACAACAGGGACCTTAATTTTTTGACGCCTTACGGACCGGTAGAGGGTCGTCAGGCGGGTAAACGGGATTACTCTTTCCATCATGCCCGTTATAACGCGCTGAAGGCCATTTCGCGTCAGGCGGGTTCCCGGACGGAGTTCTTGTATGCCCCCAATACGCATCGCGATGCGGTGGCAGGTGATGTCAGCATCGGCCTGCGAATCGCCGAAATCAGAACCTACGACGAGGGTACGCTTGTCAGGCGCCGGACATTCACCTACCGGCAGAGCGGTACGACCGTCGATTTCCGGCGGCTCGACATAGCCGATTTTACCGAGCGGAGGCAGGTGGGAGTTGCCGCCGGTCGTGTGGACGAATATCTCGTCATCCACTCCGATTCCGTCCTTCCGGGAGCCAGGGTGGAGAATGCCCGGGTGTTTTACGGGGAGGTGACGGAGGAGGTGACGGATGTGAGAAACGGAAAGTCCGTCCGGACGGATTATGAGTACGATACGCGGCTATGGGCCTGTGATTTCGTCTCCAAGAACTACCGTTTCCCCGCCTTTCCGGACGGAGAGCAGTGGAAATCCGTATCGATTCAGGATACGACCGAAGCATCCGACGGTACCGTTCACTATATAGGCGAGATACGCGGTTATTTCAAGGAGAAACCGCGGTTCTTCGGGAACCTTGGCCGGCGGGTGGAGTACGAAGGATTGCCGGACGGCAGCTATCGTGCGGTGCGCACGACCGAATGGACGTACGACCTGTACAGTCCGGAGGTGATGCAGTTGGTGACTGTCGGCCTGTTCGTGAAGAACATGGTGACGACTGCGACGCTGCAAAGACCTGTGTGGGCGCGGGAAACCAACCACATGCGTACGGTAGAGGATTGCCTCTATTTCGACGTGACCGAGAGTCTGCTGCTCTTCCGGCCCGTATCCATGCGTGTGACGACCTGTTACGGCGATAGGGAACATACGGTGGAAACCGGATATCTGTATTACGCTCCCAAGCCTTACCGTCAGTGGCCCGACGGTACGCTGGGGCAGGAGGAGGGTTACACGTCCGGCCTGCTCCTGCGGCAAGTGCGGGTCGAGACGGACGGCGACGTCTATGTGCAGCGTCTTCTGTATCCGACCGATTACGACCTGCCCGTTTACAGGAAAATGTGTGCCGCGAACATGCTCCATACCCCGGTCGGAGTGGAAATCGTGAAGAACGATACGGACAAGAGTGCCGTATATATCGGTTTCGGGGAGGTTACCGTGACCGTGGGACTGGAGGAGCGGAGCGTGTTCAGGCCCTGTCGGGAGGAGCGGTATTTCAACGGAGAGCTTTTGGCCGAACGGGAAATCAAGGAGTTCGACCAGTACGGCAATCCGCTGCATATCGTTGCTACGGGACAGCCGGAGACCTGTTACGTGTGGCGTTACCGGGGAATGTATCCGGTGGCCGAGATACGAGGCGCCTCTTACGAGCAGGTGGCGGCGGCCCTGAGGGACCGGGACGATGCGGACGATATTCCGGACAGTGCCTTCATGAATATCCTGAACGGCCTGCGCGACGACCTGCCCGGCGCCCTCGTATCCACGTACACCTATCGGCCGATGGTCGGCATGACCTCGGCGACCGATGCGGCGGGCAGGATGAAGACTTTCCATTACGATGCCGTCGGCCGTCTCAACGCGGTGAAGGACGACTGCGGTAACCTGCTGGAGACCTGTGAATACGGTCGGAAGTCCTTGCGGATGGCCTTACCGGATGCCGAAAACGTATCGGAAACCGTTGCTGCATCGCCTGCGGACGGAGTTGAACCCTGTGTGATAGGAGGAGAGACGGCGGCGGACTGGTATGTGGATGCCGCCCGCTACCTTTCGCTCGGCACTCTCCGTGTGAGCGACGCATGGTCGGCCGGTATTCTTGCCGACAACAACGTGACGGTGCGGAAACGCTATACGGCTGCACATACCGCCGTTTCGGCGGAGGACTATGTCGCTACGGTCACCTATTACGACTCTTTGGGAGAGGAGCGTCAGCGTATCGAGGTTGGCGGTTCTCCTTCGGGCAAGGATATCGTCACCCCCGTCCACGCCACTTTTCTGAAGGCCGGCGAGGTGCTCTCCTACCTGCCTTATCCCGTGGTGTCGTCCAATGCGGGTGGATACCGCGCGGATGCCGTTGCCGAGCAGGAGAGCTATTATGCGTCGGCCTTTTCGTTGGCTCTGCCGAGGCCTTATTTCAGGAACTGTTTCGAGATGTCCCCGCGCGGATTGCTCCTCGAACGTACTCAGCCGGGGTTTTCGGCTTCCGTTTCCTCCCGGTTCGGCCTGGATGCGGCCGCGGCCGACGATGCGGTACTGCGCCTGTCGTATTCGGCGGAGACGGGCGGATTCTCCGTGGCGCAGGCATATTACGGCGAGGCCGGTTTCCTCGAGAAGAGTACCGCGACCGATGAGGACGGCCATACGGTCGAAACGTTTACCGACGAGGCGGGACGTACCGTCCTTTCGCGCTGCGACGGGGCCGATACCTACCGCGTCTATGACGGCATGGGGCGGCTGGCCTACGTCGTCACTCCGGAAGGTGCCGCCGCACTCGAAGCGGGTACCTCGTATGCGCCGAATAGCCGGCTCGTTGTCGATTACTGTTTTGCCTATGTCTATGACCTTCGGGGGCGTGTCGCGGAGAAGCAGGTGCCCGGTAAGGGGTGGGAGTATTATGTGTACGACCTCGGCGGCAGGGTACTGCTCATGCAGGATGCCAACATGCGGACGACGGACGATGACGGCAACCTCGTCGGAGGCTATTGGGTAATGTCCGATTACGACGCGCTGGGGCGCCTCGTGTCGCGTTACATGTGTCATACCGTCTCGGCTGCGACTCGCGCGGACTACCAGGCGGTTGCCGATGCCGGTACTCCGCTTGCGCTGCCGCGGACAGTGTTGTTGGCCGCGTACCGTTACGACCGGCCGTTCGGGTACGAATACCGGCGGCTCGCCGTGGAGGACGACCGCTGGCTGTATGTCTATGCCGGTCGGGAGACGGTTTGGTCGGGAGTTTCCGATGCGGCGGAGGCGTTCCTCGGTGCCGGGGGAGCAATAAAGTCCGAATTTCTGATAGGTTCGTTTCTGACGCCTTCCGGCCGGCCGTTCCTCGCCTACTATGTGCCGTCCGAGTATGCCGATGTGGCGGAACGCCTGGTGCAGGCGTACGACGACTGCGAACTGTCGTCCGTACCGCCTTCCGACCGGCTGCTTGAGGCGGTTGTCACCCTGGTGCGGGGTACGTTCGCTTATGAACCCGTCGAGGGAATTTGTACCGCATCCGATTGTGATTATCGGACGCGCGGCCTGAAGACGCACGAGACGCTTGCCGTCGTGTCCGAAGGGATGAAGACGAGCGGTGCTTTCGTCGGCCGATGGTTCTACTACGACCGTCTGGGGCGGGTGATTCAGGTGGTCGAACGCAACGTGCACGGCAGCCTCAGCCGTTACAGCATGAAGTACGATTTCATGGGGCGGCTGGTGCTCAGCGAGGAGTGCCACAGTTGGTCGGACCGTTGGGAGAAGTCCGATACGAAGCGTACGGCCTATACGTATGACGCCCATGGACGCCTGTTGGCTGAAACGGTCGTGCTGAACGGCCTCGAAGGGAGCGTGTCGTACGGTTACGACGATTTGGGGCGGCTGGTGTCCAAGACGGTCGGGAGCGGCGGTACGCATGTGACGACGCATTATGCGTATGATATCCGCGGACGCCTGACCGGGCTTGAAGCGCCGGGACTCTATTCGCAGGAGATGACCTATTCGTCCGGCGGTAATATCGGGCGGATTGTGACGGGGTCGCAGGTTTTCGGTCGGGAAGGGGTGGTACATACCTACGGTTACGACGGTCATAACCGTCTGTGTCAGGCGACGAGGGTGCAGCAGAACGACCGCGTCACCTATACGATGAATTACGACGGCAACGGAAACATCCTGGCCCACCAGCGTACGGCTTCCCCGAACAGTGCCGAAATCCGCCGTTACACCTATTCCGGCAACCGGCTCGCGTCGATGACGCGCAGCGTCTCGGGGACTTCGGGAACATCGGATAACTACGTTTTCGGCTACGACCTGAACGGTAACCTGACATTTAATCCGGAAAGGCCGATGCAGTTCCGTTATAATTATTTAAATTTGACGGACAGCATCGTGTGGCCCGAAGGGGGCTGCCGTTACTCGTGGCTTTCGGACGGCTCGCGAGCATCCGCTGCGGGTTTCGGTTCGGAAGGCGGCAAGGGCAGGGACTACCTCGGTTCTTTGATATACGACTACAATCAGTCTCAGTTGGAGCTTTCGACAGAGTTTTCCGGCGGTCGTCTGGTTAGCGGCCCGTCGGGCGATAGCGTTCTGCTGTATGTGCAAGACCATCTTGGCAGCGTGCGTGTGGTGCTGGCGGACGGTCGTCCGGCGGCCTATAACGAGTATGCTCCGTTCGGGGAGTCTGAGACGGCATACAGTACGGATGTTTTCCAGGGGCAGCGGCTCGCCCCGCAGTACAACAGGTTCCGTTATAACGGAAAGGAGGAGTTTCCGCAGCCGGGTTCCGACCTGCTGGATTACGGCGCCCGCCTCTACGATCCCGTACTCTGCCGCTGGAACGCCATAGACCCGCTGGCAGATGACGAGTTGAATATTTCTCCATATGTGTATTGTCGAAACCATCCCATTGGTATGATAGATATAGATGGTTGTATACCAACTGAAGCTTTAGGCGAATATTTAATGCAGTTCTGGAGTATGCTCAGTAGGTCTTATGCCAGTGATTTGTTGAGGGAAATGAATATGATTTTTGAGAACCCCAATTATAATCCTTTGTTATCTGTATCACAAATATATGCCAGAGTTTTGTATATGATACATGTCATTGTATATAGTACTCAGATATATGATATTAGAATAGATTCAGAGTTGGCAGAGGGGGGATATAATAAAGCAACGACTTCTTTTGATGTTGCAACGAATAGTGTAGTTATTTCTATGTCGGACGCGTCGGACTATCCTTTATTTTTGCATGAACTTGTCCATTGCTTTCAGTTTGAGGAGGGACGTTTAGACTTTCATGCAGATAAAAACCAGAAAGCAGCGCCTTGTCTATATGATATAACCGATGAAATGGAAGCGTATTATATACAAAAGTTGTTTGGTGAAGCTCCTCCTGACAATTGGGTTGAAAAATACCAGGATATGAATCACAATACATTGCCTAGGGCGGACCAGTACATTCATCCGGGTGATGTCTATAATTTACAAGATTGGGCTAATCAGTACAATGTTGTCATGCGTTACAATGGAATTACTTATATGCCGAATGTAATTCGTAAGGCTTTAATGAATAATCAATAGATATGTCTTATGAGACAATTGTTTTTTATTTTATTGGTATGCGTCTCGGTGTTTTTAATGGCTTTCATGCCGTCTCCGGATGTGGTCGGCAAGTATGAGTCCATCTGCATACAGAAATGGCATGACCCGTTGACGAACTATGCCGATTTTCGTAAAGTGGATTTGCGAGAAGATACAACGTTTCTGATGCAGTCGGCTAAGGAGGCGTATTATGGTAAATGGCAGATTAAGGGTGAGTTTTTGATTTTAACGGAGATGGTTCCGGAAGATATTCCATTATGTGTCAGTAGTGGGAATCGCCTGCGTCAATGGTATTATTGGATTAAAGACAGGAATATGCTCATTCGGTTTATCGGTCAACGTCAGTTGGTTCCGGTTGATACGCTTGTCCGGATATCCGATGAGAGGTATTATGAAGCTTCTCCGTGGGGTGATGGGTTGTAACAAGCCGGTAAAAGTACAAGAACTTAGAAAGAATGATAAAGAAACGGTTTGGTTTGGTCTTGTTGGTGTGTGTGCCGATAGTGTTGATGGCGTTTAAACCGTCTCAGCTGGATATGATTGGCAAGTATGAATCTGTTTGTATGGAGAAACAGCAAGATTTGTTAAAGCGATATGTGTTTTTTCGTAAACTTGATTTGCGTCAGGATACGACGTTTCATATGAGTTCTCGTGACGCTTCTTTTCACGGCAGTCGTTATGGCCGATGGCAGATTAAGAGGAAGTACCTTATTTTAAGGGAGATTGTGCCGGTGGATAGACTTGCCGATTCTTGTGCTTTCGGTCAGGAACATTCCTATGAGTGGGTTTATTGGATTAAGAACAGAGATACGTTGATTCAGGTTGATGGACGTCGTCCGCGTGTCCCGATTGATACGCTTGTCCGGATTTCCGATGAGAAATATTATAAAGAAAATAAGGCTCCTTCATGGGATGACAGTTTTGAGCGCACTCAGTGTTTGCCATCATGGCGGCAAGAAAATTGACCGGTATATTCGGCATCTGTATAGTGAATGATAATGTGATGTATATCAGTCTGTTACATTGAATTTTTCGTGTCGGGGCAGAAATTTTCTGCCCCGATATTTGTTGCAAATAAATTCGTATCTTGTAGTAGTCATCCATCCATATATTCATCAATTCGACATGGAATGAGTATCTGGGTGCTTATCATAGTGAGAGGAGAAG
>UMFO01026548.1_pt1 | contig 19754 bp, 19 predicted proteins | sample 1965051 | NCBI WGS metagenome assembly UMFO01 (sample SAMEA4836050, study PRJEB28245) | human gut metagenome | biome: gut microbiome; material: fecal sample | place: Denmark | collected 2008
ACTTATAATTCTCCATCAAATAAGCCTTAATGCGCTCTTTATCGAAATCGAAACGTTTTTTCAGTTCATAGATTTTGGCATCTACCAACATGCGGTACCAAAAACCTTGCAAGATGTGCCAGATAAAGCCTTCTTTCCCGTCACGGAACCCGCCTTTCAGGATATAACGGATAAAGAAATTAATAAACGGACGTACAAACAGAGGAGCTTTGATATATTTCAGCTTCAGCCAACGCTTGCGTTCCGCTCCTGTCCCCAAAAACTTAGGTTGTACCTCTTTCTCCTGATTATCCAAACCATATTCCATAAGAAGCATATTAATAGCTTCCCTGTCCGAATAACCATTATGCTTTTGCGTCCACCAAGACAAATCATTCAGATTATCATCCGTTTGATCTCCATTAATCGATATGGTATCACCTGAAAAAACAATCAAGTGTTCGTCCATCCATTTATCCTCACTTGCACCAAATCCCTTACGGATAATTTTTATCTGCTGTGCAGGATACCAACCACCATGCAGCAACGGCCTTCCCATAAAAACAATTTTCTTATTTACATAAATACCGTTTATATCATCAGGAAGAGCATCGATTTTTTCTATAACCTTTTTTGCTAAAGTCTCTTCAACATATTCATCCGCATCAACCCGCCAAATCCAATCTGAAGAAATCGAACAAACATTGATAGCCCAATTAAATTGTTTAGCTTGATTCTCAAACGGATGCCGATATACTTTTGCTCCTAACTCTTCAGCTATTTCACAAGTCTTGTCCGTACTGAAGGAATCAATCACAAAGATTTCGTCACAAACGCCTTCCAACGAACGGATACAACGCCCAATATGCTTCTCCTCGTTTTTTGTGAGGATGATGGCGGCAATGGAATTACTCATTCTTAATAATTCTTTTTTTAATGATTTTCGCCGGATTACCTCCCACTACCAGATAATCCTCCACACTCTTATATACCGAAGCCGTTGCACCTACTACGGCTGCTTTTCCTATGCAAACCCCTAAACCAATAAAAGCTTTCGACCCTATCCATGCCTTTTCCCTTATCCATATAGGAGCGGTAATCAACGATTCGTCTGCCGTATTCAGCATATCCACATCATGCGAAGCCGTACACAGATAACTGTACTGCGACACCACAACATCATCTTCCAGCAACACCTTATCCTGATTGTAACAAATCACTTGAGGCCCCAAGCACGCCCGATGCCCCATCTGCAAGTTCCACGGTGCCCAAAGCCGGACAGAAGCATACACTTCTGCATCCCATTCCACCTTAGCTCCAAACAATTTCAGCAAAAAGATACGCCACGGACGAAATATTTTGGTAGGGAAAGGACGGAACAGGCAAAAACAAACCACATTCCAAATCGCTCTTTTAGCTTTTACCGATAAAGCCACATATCTGGGCGTGTGTTTCGCCAAATTCATATACGATTAAATTAAGTTGAACATCCGCAAACATCTCAGCATACGCCCGAATGCGCCAACTTATCCGCGTAGATACTACGAAATTCTTCACTAACGCTACTTATGGCAATTAAGTAAATCACCCACTATTCTTGGGAATTTAACAGTTCATGCATATAGCATGGCAACTCTGAAAAGGAAGAAAAAGTCTGGTGAAATCAGAAAAAACAATCCGCTCAAACGAACATAAGTGACAAGGCTGACTTACTTATGTGAAACGCCCGAGTTACTTATGTGAAACGGCCAAGTCACTTATGTTCATCAAAATGCATGCTTAAATTAGCACGCATATACAAAATCTGGTTTATCCGCATTTCCTAAAATCCATTCGTATAGAGTTTTCATCTTCTGTGCTACCGAAGAAACAGAATATGTATCTTCTGCTAATTTTCGTCCCCGACGACCCATTTCTTTCAAATCTTCTTCCGAAACATACAAGGCTTCCCGAATAGCCGCAGTGATTGCCTTTTGACTATATTCTACCCACCAGCCACACCGGTGCGTTTCCAATTCTTTCCATGGAGCACCCTTGGTTGCGATACAAGGTATTTGCCTTATCAAGCCCTCTACTATTACATTCCCAAAGTTTTCAAATTCACTGGGCATTGCCAAAATTGAAAGGGAAGATATCACTTTATCTTTCTCATCACCCGACAAAAATCCAGCAAAACGAACATTGGTCAAATGCAATCTTTCGGCTTCGGCTCGCAAAAATCTTTCGTATGTTTCATCCCCACCCCCGATAATCAGAAGTTCGGCATGAGCCATTTCTTCCCGTAAAGCGTCAAAAGCATAAATCAGGCTTTCTACATTCTTACGAGGGGACAGCCTGCCTAAGTACCCCACCCGGAACACATCGTCTTGCTTCCCATAAGCATACTCCCGTATCTCTACTGGATTAGGGATTACAGTGATAGGAGATGTCACCCCCAAGTTGCGGCAATGCATCATCTCCTCCTCGCAAGTCACCTGTACACATGCCGCCCGATTCAAATCCTTAAGCAACCGCCATTTCAACGAAAGCCTTTTAAACGCTTTGTTCGACTTCCGGATATCCTGCGGATAAAGCATGCCACGGGGAGTAATAAGGTAAGGTTTCTTTTTCTCACGTGCCACGTCAACCAACGCATACGTAGGATATTGCCAGATGCCTTGCGCATGATAAAGGTCGAACATACCCAACGCCCTCATGTCTTTCTTATAAACTGGAGAATAAGCAAATTTCTTTTCAAAGGGAGCAGATGTATAGTGTACTGGCACTTCCTGCCCCCGCAATACGCCGCCCGGCGAAAGGGGGTACATGAGAATCTCTGCTTCCACACCCAAACGGCGCAGACCGTAGATCGTATAATAAGTACTCATGGCGGGACCACCGGCTGTAACATCAAGAGTACCGGTATAAAGGACTTTCATAAAAACAAAAGATTTTCAAAAAGCCAATTATCGACAAAACAAATAATAATATACCGAGTGCGGATCTATCTCAGCAGGCATATTCTTATAAGTCAATTTGAATGCGTAATTCTGCTTTATAAGAGTATTCAGTTTGTCCTTATCCAAAGGTAAGTAGAGCATTTTTCTCAGTTCATTGATACCCTGACAAGAATAAGGCACCTTATCTACCATTTGCTTAATGGCAGGTACATACCGATAACCAATATCTATAATGTAATCCATCAAACTATATTCTATCAAAGCTTTCTCTTTTTCATAATACAAATACAAGAAATCGCGTAAAAAACAATGGAACAAATTATTTTTTACCCCACCTTGAAAGAACCCTGACCACCTATACAAGGAAAAATAGCTCTTATCATTTGGTAAATCCTGTTTCAATGTATAAAAAGGCAAGTTCCAATCCGGCAGATCTTGAGTGACATAAATAGTGGAATCCATCCACATACCACCATGGTCAGCCAAAAGATTCACTCTAAGAATATCACTAAGAAGCTGTTTTGAATTTATCGTGCGATGATTTGGGATGAGTTTTTGAGGCATTTCCGCTTCTGTGATGAGGAAGATAGCGGGCTATCTGACGAAGAACAGGAGCGGAAAGGACCAAAAAATCGCCCAAAGCACACACGAAAACGGATACATCAAGCCAAGAAAAACTTTTTGGAGAAATTCAAAACAGCTTCTAAAATGCGTGTAAGAGATTTCTTTGCCAACTTTTTCAAGTATATATGACGGTACGGTAACATATTCTTGATAGTTATCAAATGTAATCATAATAACAGGATGCTTGCCGGCATGCTTCCGAATGCTTTCCATACATTTTTTACAGATAGATGGCATCTGGTCTTCCCCCTGAAGCCAGCAAACCCATATCGGACAATCATCAGTTAGCACTATGGATGATGACTGCTCTAGACCAACATACGATTGGACGAAATCCGCATAACGAGGTTCCAAATAATCAAGAATAGCCTAATGCATTTTATCAGAATCTTTACATAGTTTCGGTACTAAAGTCTTAGTTACAGCTACCTTAACATTGAAAAATCTGACATCCTTATAGAAATCTGTAGAAACTTCCTTTATCCGTTTCAAATAATGCATAACGTTCATAATATTTCTCCTTATTTTTCGATATATAACCTACGGGATTGTTCATATTAGTTATACCGAAAATATTACATACGGCTGATATATCTTTCCACTACCATTTCCGGACGGAACCGTTTTACGTTTTCCAATCCGGCAACAATAACCTGCGCCCGATAGTTATCATCTCGAACCAGTCTTTCAAACAACGTGCGATATTCTTGTATATCCAAAGGATTATCCAGCAACGCGGCATCTTTGCCCGCCACCCAATCCATAGGAGCCCTGCGAGTGGTTATCACCGCACGGCCAATGGCTTGCGCTTCCATAATAGGCATGCCAAAGCCTTCGTAGATGGAAGGGAAAACAACTATATCGGCCTTTTCATACTCTTGGAGCATTTCTTCATCTGTCAAGTTATAAACATTGGAATAATTCACGTTCAATGCTCTTGCCAACTTATGCTGGGCTGGGGTCATCTCCCGAACAACTCTTAAATGGCATTTTTGTCCAGCCAGCATCCGAATGGTACTTTCCAGATTTTTCTGCGGATCTGTACCAATCTGCAAAATACGCGGACAGGATTTGTCCAACTGATGAGGAAAGAAATGATACCCTACATCCACGGCATGGGGAGTGAACACACCCATCTTCCGTGAATGCACGTAGCGTCTTACTTTCCGATAGGTCTCTTCTGTGATACAATCGGTACGGTCCGCCAATTTTATAGGCAAATAAATCCAGAAAATCCATTTATAAATCCTATTCCACACATTAGGTGCCTTGATGATGGCATAATCATCGTGAACAGTCAGTATGGATTGTACGCCCATCAAGCCTAAAATGCAATAATGAATGTCACCCGTCACGTGGTTAACCCCGGTCTTGCTCCGGTGTTTGCGGACAAAGAGAATGTTTCTGAGTACATTGAGCGGATGGGCACCTGCATAAGGGACATTATACTCCCTGACCGGATACCGCTTCTTCAACTCCGCTATCAACGGAGTAAAACTACGGGTGATGCTATGGCCACAACAAGTGGCACGGTGAAAAAAGACGAATTCCATCATACTTTAAGAAGCTGTTTTGAATTTATCGTGCGCTGATTTGGGATGAGTTTTTGAGGCATTTTCGCTTCTGTGATGAGGAAGATAGCGGGCTATCTGACGAAGAACAGGAGCGAAAAGGACCAAAAAATCGCCCAAAGCACACACGAAAACGGATACATCAAGCCAAGAAAAACTTTTTGAAGAAATTCAAAACAGCTTCTAAAGTATCCAGGACAGCATCTCATCCCCATACCGTTTCCACGGACGGGCTGTTGCCGTTTGTCTGGCAGCCTCTCCTACCTGCTGCAACATATCGGGCTGCGCAATCAACCTTTCCAGCAATTCCTTTATAGGCTCTGACGTACCTGCTGGAAAAATCCACCCGTCCTTGCCATGAGTTATTACATCCGGACCACAAGTCCGGTCTGTAGTAACCACCGGTGTACCCTGAGACATAGCCTCTGTTACTACCAACCCGAACCCCTCGAACAAAGAAGGGAAAAGCAATAAATCATGTTCTGCCATCAGCTTCAATACTTCGCTATGAGGAAGGCTTGGTATATAATGCACTTTTGCCAATGCTTTCTGCAATGCCGGACATGAATTTATCGCGCCACTGCCTACCACTGTCAGTTCTACGGCTTGCCCCAGACCATCAACTGCCTCAAACAGATAAGATATGCCCTTTCGCTGTGACAATCCACCCACAAACAAAAGTTTTATTTTCCTGCCTTTCCATGGTTGATAAATCCGTTCCCGATTAACAGGGGGAAAGCCATAGGGCACCACTACGACATCCGACAACTTTTCCGGAAACCATTGCAATGTTCGTTTGGTAAAACTACTTGCTACAAATATTCTGTCTGCCAAAGCCAGTTCCTGATTCTTACGCGTCAATTTTGTATCGGAATCCTGAAAGCCCCCCAACGTCATTGCCCATGCCGGATTTTTCTGCCGTTCTTCTTCTAATAATTCCCGCATGGCACGCCAATAGCCAATGGGCAATTCATAAAAACAAGTCTTTCCGTAACGTTTGGCCTCCTGAAAAGTCCGCAATGCCCCATCTTCATAGGCATATACGGCATCCATCTGTGCATGCTTGTCCCGAATATACCGGGCTGCACAAATATCTACATAATGATAAACCGCATCTACACAAAACATTCCACTCTCATGTTTTGTCAAGCCTTGCCACCCTAACTTCGTGGAGGCCATACGCCCCAACTCCTTCCAAGGATACGTATAAGTTTTTCCTTGAAGATTTTTGTCAAATTCCCTGCGCCTGAAATCTTTCAAAGGACCAACACTTATGTGATAGAGCGGACTGCCCCGGAAACAGGCGATGCTGGTGTGGAAACTTTCCAACAAGCCGTGTTGGTCAAGAGTTTCGACCCAAGCGCGGACGTTGGCGTTTCCGGTGGGATGAGAAAGTAATATATTCTTCATAATGATTCCCTTTTTTCATACATCCACTATTTCCGTTTCATCAATGCAAGTAATCTATGCCCTATGTATTTGTAGTGACAGAACAAAAAACACATCATCTCTCCTAACCTGAAAGGAACGGAACTGTCATAAAAAAATGCCGGAATTTGTGTATCATATAATTCTGCGGATGTATTGAAAGCGATAAACACTTTTGTAGCTTTTTGACATAACCAATTTTCTGCCCCATATCTATTACGGTAATCGCTAACTTTTAACTGAGGTATTTTGCGTATATAAGACGATTTGCTCCACCAAAAATTTCCGCTATAATATCTGTGTAAAACAGGGGTTCCGATTATTTCATTATAATAGCAGCCATAAGTATCATATTCACTTAACACATTCATTGCAACATTGTATTTTGTGAATATGAAATATTCCATCATTTTTCTCCAAGCGTTCACATTTTTATCGATTTGTGTCGGAGATAACTCACGATAGGAAATCCCCTTCGTGTGGAAATAGTAAAACAGGGCGTCTTCATTTTCTGCCTTGCAACGTATGAAATCCAAGGCAGGATATTCAAAGACAGATTTATCAGATGTCACATGGATGACAGAGCACTTATGACCTATTACTTCCTGAATCAGCGTAACATCTTTCTCCGAAGAGACAATACAAGATACATACAGCTCTGCAGTAATATCCCATAAACCGGATTCTTTCAAAGCACCTATTTGTTCTTTCAACAAACTCATCCAATCATTGACGCAAAAAATGTGATACACTCCATACACGGGAAGTTTAAAAGATGGTGCTACATCATAAGCAGAATAATCAGTTCGCTCAACCCATACAAACAAGCGACGCAGAAGATGCCGAAGCCGTAAAATTTTACTTGACACCATCTTTCACTCCTGCAAATAATCTGCTGAACAACATGCCTACTTTCTTATATATCTGATACAATGCCAATGGAAGGGCAACGCCAACCAAAGAATACGGAAGCCAATAAGTTGCATCGCCATTATAAGCCTGATCCAGTCCTTCCCTGCCTTGCCAACCCATGGCAAACAACCCCCAATGCAAAAGTTTGAACACTAATAAATGTAATATCAAAATGGGCATCGTACGCTTTCCAATGAACATCAGAATCCTTGCCAGGTATTTCCATTTTTGTAGCCAATATGAAAAAGCATATACCATATAAAACCCTATAAAGGATATTACCAAAAATAGAATAGGATTTACAATTTCAGCTCCGGCCAGAATGAAAGTAAAGTTTCTGCTACAGATCCATAAAATGGCTAAACAAATCCAAGCCACAGATAATCTGGGAGGTCTATCCAATAAATGCCTACGATGAATCATATAGCCCATATAAATCAGACAAGGCATCATCAACTCCCGATGACCATCATAAGGGAATGCGCCATAACGAATCTTTAAAATATAACCCGTGACTAATAAAACGAAAAAGACCAATGCCCGGATCCACGCTTTATAAGGCAACTTTTGTGTAACAAGCAGAACGAAAAGCATCACGCAACTACCGATAAACAAACTCTTCAGAAACCACAGAGGACGAGAAAAAGGTTCAAATCCCGCGAAGCAAAAAATTTTAATCAAGCGATAAAGATAATCCTTCCAGTAATAATATTCCACATTTATACCAGCATCGTACAACTTGTTATGAAGAAACAGAAACAAAATATTCCAAACAACAAAAGGGAAATACAATCTCTTCATTCGCTTTACAACAAAACTTTTCTTATGAAGTAGATTGTCAGGCTTGAAAAAAAATCCTGAAATGATAAAAAACAAAGGCATGTGGAAAAGGTAAATGAAATCATACCCTAAGTAGGAAGTGTGGCCTATCACCATCAATATAATGCCTATACCTTTAGCAATATCCATAGTCTTGCTGATATTTTCTGTCATCATAACATCCGCTTATTTGTAAAACAATGAAAAGAACATCGCTACAACATTTTTGCAATACCGCAAAGCAATAATCAACAATCGCTTTCTTCGATTGGGCTGCAGTTCCCAATCAGAAATTCCATTCCAAGGTACAAACTGTACACATTTTTTAAAATCCTTTTTATAAGGATTCACACATTCTCTGTACCACGGCTTGGCAGGACCTGTAAAATGTACAATCCGTGCATTACGCCACAAAGTCTTTATATATTTCTTCTGATCGCTTCGCACCAAAGGAGGAAACGCGAAATAACCCGTATGGCAGTTCCATTTGGGATGGACAAACCTGATGGTTCCATGCAGAACAATATTAATCACATCTTGATCGAAAAGCCGAACGGAATGATTGCTTAAATAACCAAGCAAACGTTCTTGCACTTGATGCTTCCTCCAATAAGCCAAATTCAATAACAACACACCGGCATTGGCATACCCTTCTTTATAATAATCATACCCGATATAATCTTTGGTGATGGAGTATGAAAAAATAGAATCGTAAACAGCCGCACAAGAATATCCCGAAATATCCATATCCCATAATTCTTGCAATGCCCCCATTACAATCAAATCCGCATCCAAATACAACACTTTATCTAAAGAAGGCAACAACGATGCAGACAATAACCTTAAATAGGTAGCCCAAGAATAAACACCCGGATTAGGGAATCCATCCAATAAACTTGCATTTACCGGATAAATCAGCAATTTCGCATCAATATGGGAAGAGACAAGCTGACTTATCCGTTGAAGATTAGATTCATCTACATCGATTGTAAACAAATGAATCCGGATTTCTCCTTTATTATGCTCTAATAACGAAGTTATCGCTATGGCAGCATAAGGACAAAATTCATTATTCGTAGCAAATACAATATCCATCATTTACGAGTATGAATAATTTCATATTCAGACTTTACTGCCAATGTCAATGTCATGGCAGCTACCCAAACACTAAAGCCAACATCCGCAGGAGTTTGCCCAGTTCCTGGACGTATCAGAAACAAAGATACGGCAAATAGTAAGGGAAGTAGCGTACATGTCCGTACTTTCACACACCGGTAGAAAATGTAAAACAGCAAAATCCATTTATACAAAAACATTACGCAGCCCATCAGGTAGCCATTTTCCATTGAGTCTGAACCTCCTTCTTTGGTCAAAAATTGTTTTTTTCCGGTCAGCATTACTGCTGCCACATTGGTACTCATCCCAATGCCTTCCCCGTAAAAGAAAGGCACTTCATTGCTATTCAACAGGTCACTGAACATACTCACGAACTTTCGCTCGACAATGCTCTCTGTCACAAAGTTTCCTTCCGATTTTCCAGCCATTACAAAACGTTCCTGCATATTATCAACGGCAATCTGTATGCGTTGATTAGCTAACAACAACGGAGAAAGTACCAACAAAATTGCCATAAAATAAAAGAGACTCTTCTTATATTTTTTTGTCAGAAAAGCCAGTCCCATAGCCCACAAAAATATAATCACCACTTCTGCCACCACAGCACGGGATAAAGAGACGGGAACAGCAACTACCCAACAGACAAACGATACCCATAAGATATATGGACTAACCCAAAACTTACGCTTTTCCCACTTCCGGTTAGAGAAAAAACAAGCAAAAAAGCTGCAGCCCGCCCATACCATATATAACGCAATCCCATTCGTAAAAGAGAAAGTCCCGGAAGGACGGAAATAGTTACCCACACCGGAAAATCCGGAGCTACCTTCCCCACCTACCCCTACATTAAAAAAAGAAGTTTGGGGAGTGAAATATTGCAACAACATCAGCAGGGTCATTCCCATAGTAATATACAAGGTGCATTTGCACATTGACATCACGTCTTCCAAGTTCATAAACAAGGGAATGGCAAAAATGAGAGGTATGTAATATACCCAAATGCGGACTCCATAAAGAGCCACCAGCAAATTCTGATGCCCGAACAAAAGTGTCGTAATCAGGGTGATAAATGCTATGCCCCAGGATATACGCACAAACGGGTTCTTCCACAATCCCCGTTTGCAGGCCATCCATACCAGATAAATTGCCAGTGGGTCGCGAATGACCAAAAATATATCTGACAGGGAAGGCAAGAACCATTTACGGAAAGCTCCCTCGAAAATTAATAGGAAAAAGAACAGCCAAATAGCGATGTTGCACCGCTTATATTCTTGATAACGTATCATAAACGATTCAAACCTTTTTCTATAAAGATTTCAGGACCAATCACCCAATGAATAGCATATAAATACTACTATATTAACATTCAACAACTCTAAAATCAGTGTATTTAGGCTTAAGTTTTCCTCTCCTGAACCCGCATTTACATGACCTTAAAAAAAGTATAAATAAACTTGGTTTATGATATGATATTATTAAAGAAATAACTCTGCGAAACAAGCAAAAAAAGGCAGTAGGGTAATGATACCATTTAAGATGGCGACTTATTACTAAAGCTTGGTTATGTACAAAAGATTGAACATATTTTTCAATATCCACAACTCTACATCCACCAGTGTCGGCTGCCAAATGCCAAACGTGTGCATTATAATTAAAATACACTTTATATCCTCTTTCTTTCACACGCAGACAAAGTTCTGTTTCCTCAAGTAAAGCTACACCAAGGCTTAAATATTCATCTACCCCACCGACTTCTAAAAATACATTCTTTTTAATGCTATAATTAGCACCCTTGGCATGGTCAACGTATCCACTATGCTTTATATGGAAACCCGTTTTAGGTGCACATGAAAAAAAACAAAATTTACCAATGTCATTTACCTTTAATTCTGTCCGGAATTTCTCTGTAATACCTCCTGCTACTACACCAATCTCTTTTTTTATCAAATATTTATAATGCTCCTTTAGCAATTTATCATCACACATTATATCATCATCAAGAAAGAGAATAAAATCATACTTGGCGTGCTGTACTCCAAAATTACGAGCTTCAGGAAGCCCCCTGAATCCTAATATATGATAGTATTTTATAATATGACTTTTTTGTTCCAATTCAACTACAGTAGAATTGATATGACTGGATTGGTCAACAACTATTATTTCGTAAGGTGGTTCAAAATCTTGTTTAAGCAAACATTTTATCGTTGCAACCAAATAACTATCCCTGTTTAATGTAGGCACAATTACGCTTATTCCTTCCATCATTCCAATTAATAACTAAGATACTATTTATCGTATAACATACATATATACCATAAACTCTATTTAAATATTTTCTGCAACAGAAAACGAAGTCGCAAAAAATTTTCATAACCTATTATCCTACAAACTTTTTCCGCTTTAGAATACTTAAACGGATGGACAGGTTTCAAACCAAGTGAATAAATTGCCTCACGTGCTTCATTATAAATTTGCGAACCGTACTTTGCCTGACACATTATTAGCGCAAAATTTCTTGCTATACCTGTTTTTGCCAAAAATGAAGTATCAAAAGTAAAAAGTATTTTTGCCTGCAATTTACATGCTAACCATGAAGATTGCAAATATTGTTCACTCCCAGTATCAGTAGTACTTAGAGACGAATGTCCTTTACGATAATACACATAGGCTTGTGGACAAAAAATCACCTTAGAAACTAAAGTTAAAACTTTCGTGAAAAATAGCACATCGTCTTTTGTCGTTATATTTTGCTCCCAACCTCCCGCCTGTTGGATAATTTGCCTGGGGGTAAGCCAACACGACACCAACATTAATTCCCCACTGTTTAGCATATCAATTAATAGCATAATCGGATTGTCATAATTTTTATACAGACAGCGAAAAGAAAATTTTGCATCCTGTGGGGTAGAATAAAATATATCCCACTCTGAAGTTATAATACTGCGTTCATCTGCTTTATTCAATAATTCCACTTGCTTTTCTATTTTTTGAGGAGATAATAAATCATCAGCATCCATATATAACACATAATCTCCTGCTGATTTCTCAAAAGCATAATTTCTTGCCGCCCAAGCTCCCGTGTGAGATTGAGTAAAAACTTTAATCCGCTTATCTGTTTTAGCATACTGAATTGCAATATTATATGAAGCATCTGTTGAACCATCATCTACAATTATCAATTCAATATCTTCATAAGATTGGGACAATATATTGTCAATTGTATCTGCCAAAAATCTTTCACTATTATATACCGGCATAAGAACTGAAACCAAATGTTTATCTGTGTTCATGATTCTATTTTTGAGAGTTTATTGTCCAACTATTATTATTCTATGATTCTAAAAAAAGAGATTCTGACCAATTTCACAAATAGAACAAATTTAAGATTGAATAATCCTAACCAATCTTTTGGCAAAGTCACGTATCGTACAATCAGCCAAGTATAGCAGCAAAAGACTTACCGGCATATATATTCCCATTGTAACCAAAGCAGATAATATCCATTGCTTATAGTTAAAACTTAAAAGAACAGAGCTACGACTGATCAAATAATTACTAATGATACAGGCAAGTACTATTCCCATAAACAATCTGCCATAACGCCATACATATTCCCAAACACTTTCCTGAAATCCATATCGATACAAAAAATAAGGTTTCCAGCCCACCACCATCACCAACAGACTGATTAATACGCCGGAGAGAATACCCGTCAATCCGTAATAATATCCTAAGATAACAGACAAGCCTAAATTCAGTATAGCTTCCATCACCGGTGCCCAAATATCCTGATAAATGCCGTAAGCACTGATAAAGATCTCATTGGTACGGGAAAGCTGAATAAAAGTAATACCCATCAACAAGATATATGCTGACTGCGGAAGTACATATTTTGCCCCCACCCACAGCGTAATAAAAGAATGCCCCAAACTATATATGCCAAAACATGCCACTGATGCCAACCACATCCGCAAGGCTGTGAGTTCCCAAAACACGGATTTCACCCGTTGCTTATCGCCTTCCGCTACTAAATTGCCTACCCCTGCCCCAACTCCATTGAGCAACGCCCCCATCAGTTGGGTAATGCCGTTAATAATCAACAGATAGTTGCCATACACCGCCACTAAGGTCAGCGAAGCGTAGGCATAGATGATAAGTGGACTGGTCTGTGTCAGCACATAAGTGGCCATCTGATGGAAAAAAATCTGCTTTGTCTTGGTGATGATGCCCGGATAGCGTTTCTGTAATTCTGCCCCTTTATTGGTAACGGTTCGAAGCCAAGGATATACTTTCCTGATGCAGCGATCTAATACATACGAAGAAAGAACGGCCATCAGCAGTTCCAGTACTAACCACCACACATAACCGTGGCTAAGGAAACGGATAGCCAGGATTTGCAGGATAACTTTGATGATGTGGATGCTTTGGGTGCTATAGGTAATCCGATATTGCTGCTGGTCTGCCGTAAGGACAATCTGACGATAGTTGACGAAATAGCCCAACAATGAAGACAGCAGCAAGACGGCAAAAGAACCGTAAGCATAGCCCAACGGCACCTGCGCCTTGGCAAAGATCCAGGGAAAAAAGCCCATCAGCACACAAGCCCCGGCCAGAACCACATAAGCAACCCGCCGGTAGAGCCATCCCTGAATAGATACAATTTCGTTGATAGCTTGGCGATTGCCCTCAAACAAGGGCTTATACAAATTATATGCCACTGCACTGCCTATACCCAACTCAGCCAGGTTGAGAAATCCCAATAGATTCTGAGCCGTAGTGTTCAGTCCTAACACTTCGCTCCCCAAATAATCCAAAAAGATCTTGCGGGAGAAGAACTGCAGCAGCAGGTTGAGGAAATAGAACAAGAGGGCAGCCCTGGCATTCTTCAGGCTTTTGGCTGTCCGTGAGTTGGCGGGCATAGACGATTGATAGACTTTTGTTATAACAGAGTGCCCGGATAGGGGCGAAACCTTTTCAGTACCAGACAACTGAAACAGAATCTTTTCAGTCGGAATATATCACCGGACAAAATGAAATAGGGCCAATCCATCCAACTGAATTTTGTGAACGACATATATAAAACTTCCAAAATTTTGATATTGTCCGTTTCCTTTCTTGCCCTTCTGAGTGCTTTCAGGTCAATGTCTTCTCTCAGCAGTTTCATGGTTTCAGGACTCAGGTTCCTTTCCAGAAACAACCAGCGAGCTTTTTTTGTACTATCTTTCTGCACCAAATTTTCCGACCAGGAAATTTGTGTGGCAGAAAGCCGATACATCAGCAACCTTTCCGGAATGTTGTAGAAATCACCATAAGGAGCCAGATCCATCCAAAACTTATAATCTTCGGCACAGAGATAATCGGCATCGTAACGAAGGTGATGCGTATCCAATATGCTTTTCCGAATCATCACGGCAGGATGTGCTACCCCTGGACCAAGAATCAGATTGTTCCGGATAGCTTCAGGAGAAGAAAAAGAAGAGAAACCACTGTCTCGACATGCTTTTACCCTCTTCGGATCTCCAAAATAGCTGGTCCAACTTCCGCAAACAATGATATTGGCATTTCCCTCCATGACCTTTACCTGCTTTTCAAACCGTGTTGGCAACGAAATATCATCCGCATCCATGCGGGCAATGTATTTACCCCGACATAAGTCAATGCCTCGGTTCAGCGTATAGACCAAACCCAGATTGCCCTCGTTCTCGTAGTAACGAATTCGGTCATCGCGAACAGAGAGGATACGCTCACGTGTTGCATCTGTGGAACCATCGTTGATAACTACCAACTCAAAGTAGGTATAAGTCTGAGCCAAAATGCTCTGGATTGCCTCAACAACAGTATCTTGTGCATTGTAAACCGGCAACAGGACACTGACTAAAGGCTTGTCATTTCTCATTTCCGTATCCATAACCGTATTTTTTACCATAGCCGTATTTGCTATACTTTCCATAGCTATAATAATATCCGTTCTTACGCTTACTCATATCAATGCCATTGATAAGTACACAAAGATTGGGCAGTTTATTTTCCTGCTCTAACTCATTTATCAATTCGAAATCGTTTTTATGGGTATAACCGGCACGACATACGTACACACTCAAATCCGCTACACGGGCTATCAAACGAGTATCGGTTACCATGCCAATAGGAGCTGTATCAAGAATAACATAATCGAAATGTTGCTTCAAAAGGTCTATGGCTTGCTCTAACGATTTCCGAGCAACCAATTCGGTAGGATTGGGCGGAACAGCACCGCTCGGCAAGACATAGAGATTGGGCGAAACTGCCGTAGGCTGGCAAAGCGAAAGTAAATCGACCGATGAAGGAGAAGCCAAGAATTGAGTCATACCCGGAAGCTTACCCGAAAGACCGAAAATGTGATTCAGTTTCGGTTTGCGGATATCCATACCTACCACAACCGTCCGGCGGTCCATAAAAGCGAAACTGACAGCAAGGTTAGCGGCATTGAAACTCTTGCCTTCCCCCTGAACAGTAGATGTAAAAAGAATCACTTTCTGCCCTTCCTGCAACATATACTGAATATTGGTCCGCACATTGCGGAACACTTCTTCCATCAAACCGTTCTCATTTTCCTTGATAACGACCGAATCAGTCTTCACTTTGTCAACTAACGGCACATCACCGATGACAGATACATTGGTAATCCGTTCCACATCCACACGGCTTTCTATCTTAAACCGTAACAAACGAACCAAATAAATACCCATAATAGGGAAAAACAATCCTAAAACTAAAGCTACAAAATAAATATTCAATGTATTCGGAGCCACCAAACCGCTTCGACGAGGTTCTTCGATGATACGTCCGTTATTGGCTGTAGCCGCTAGAGTTATGGCGTTTTCCTCACGTTTTTGCAACAACATCAGGTAAAGATTCGCCTTGATTTCCTGCTGGCGGGTAATACTGATAAGCTCCCGTTCCTGTTGCGGCGCACGGTTGATACGGCTTTGATACTTACCAGCCTGAAGGTCAAGGCTATTACGGGTAATCTGTAATCCTTTTTCTACATTTTCTACGGTCGTAAGTACCGTGTTTCGGGTAACCGCTATCGATGCGTCCAGATTAATCAGCATCGGATTATTTTCGTTAGAGCTACGAAGCAAACGTTTCCGTTCAACCAATAATTCATTGTACTGGGCTATCACATTCACCAACGCTCCGTCGGCCAACCCGACATTGGCTGGAATCACTTCGTAACGATTTTTAGGGTCATCAATATAGCTACGCAAAAAAGCGATAAGACGCAGCTGATTGGTATTCTCGGCACGCTGTTTATCATATTCCGAACTTTCCTGCAACGCTAACTGGGCATCCGCACTCAGGTCTGTCAGTCCAGCCCGTTGCTTGTATTCAGCCAACTCACTTTCAGTAGAGCCTAACTCGGCATTAATGATACGAATACGTTCATCAATAAATTGTGCCGTACGGGTAGCCACCTGATTCTTGTCTTCATTCGCCTCGTTATTATACTGGGTAACAAGCATGCGGAGGAAATCCACCCCCCTACGTACACTGACATCTTCACAAGTCAACTTGACAATTGAAGTAAAATCCCCTACCGGCTCAGCCGTTAAATGCATTTTATACTTGTCTGCCGCAACAGAAGGTGATTCGATTGTAGCCGATAAAGACAAGGGGAAATTCAATCGCTTAGACACCGAATCTGTTCTCCACGAAAGATTCAGCGTACCTACAGGAGTAATAAAGACGGCAGGCAACTTATCAAACGACTTTTCTAAAGAACAGTTTTCCTTACCTATCTGATAATGAAGTGCTGCATTCACTTTCCCTTGAGGCAAACACTCCATCTGTATCTGCAAAGCAGAAGGCAACCGGTCGGCTTCTTCAGGTGCCATCCAAACCTGTATAGGAGACGTTTGATACATTACCGGATCGTAACCAAAACCTCCGTCTTCCGCATAATCGATATACAGCCCCAACGTAGTTACCACCTTTTTTATCAAGGTATACGACTGCAAAATCTCTAATTCATTTTCGAAATCGTTTGCTACAGAAAAAGAGCCAAAATCCTGAATAGAAGAAGCGAATGCAGAAGAACCCGATTTCGAATGATCGGCCTGCTTAATCAAAACCGTAGAACTCACACTATATACCGGCTCACAATAACGGAGGTAAATATACGCCCCCACGATAAAACAAACCAAAACTCCTACGATAACGGGCCAATAAAGAAGGTATTCGAAAAATATGGCTTTATAATCTACGCGTTTCCCTTCTTCTTGGTAAAAATCACTATATATATTTTCTTTCATAAGCAACTGTTTCTAAACAATTTCATGAGCTTTACAAAAGTATCGTTATTAATTGGTAATCACCATAATCAACGAGACAACTGTAGTAACCAAACTCAACATCGTAATCCATGCCGATGCATTTCCGGTAAATGTATTCGAACTGACTTTCGCCGGAGTAGGTTTCACATAAACCACATCATTTTGCTGCAGATAATAATAAGGAGAAAGAGCAATATTTGCTTCGGTCAAGTCCAAATGAATTACTTTACGCCTGCCTTGACCGTCTTCCCGAAGCAAATGAACGTCTTTACGGTCAGAAAAAAGCGTCATATCACCAGCTTCTGCCAAAGCCTGGAATATGGTAATCTTCTCATCATCCACCCGGTAAGTACCAGGACGGGCCACTTCCCCCAATACACTTACCTTATAGCTGGAAGAACGCACCGTAACATTGGGCACCTCATTCAGGTAAGCCTGCAATTTCTCACGAATGACCGCTTCACATTCACGAGTACTGAGTCCTGCTACGGATATCATACCTAATACCGGGAAATCAATATACCCTTCATTATCGACCAAATAGTCTAGTAACTTCGCATTATCCATCCCCTGTCCAATACCATTCTGCCCTTTAGTCATTCCGATTTTACGATAGAAAGGGGCTGATGCTTCGGGAGTTGTAGTACTTACTGTAATGGTCAACTCATCTTTAGGCATAATCCGATACTCGAAAAGAGAATATTTTTGCTTGACCGTATCAAGTATTTCGTCATTGCGTAAATACACCGAATCTTGATAAGAAGCACAATTACTCAACAACAAAATGACAAGAAGTAAAAACACATGTTTGATGAAATTCATAACTTATGATATTTATAATTTAAAGAAGATTTATTCATTCTTCAAAAATAAGAAGGGATAACAAACAGACAAATCCTGTCTCTCTGATGCAATGCGTTGCTTTACATCAGCCGGAACTTCCTGATTTTCTGTCAATGCAACTAATATCCGATTAGCCTCCTGACATACAGACCAAATATCTTTTAATCGGCCCAGCTGAGAATTTGCATAAGCAGAATGGAAATACAAACCTATCGTTTTCAGTATCAAACAGGCTACATCCATAGCATCCATATAATTCCCAGCATTCATCCAACGGCATGCTTCTGCTATCCAGCGATGAAGTCCATTTGCCATTACTATTACATCCAATTGGTTTTCAGGCTGGAAGAAATATTGCTTTATATCTTCACGCCAACAATCTGATGCATTTGCGGAGGAAGAAACGCTCATATTCTGTTCCTTCCTCCGCAACTGGGCATAAGTCTCTATATTCTCGAATGTCTCTTTATGGATACCACCGATAGCTACGGTAATATCGCCTACAGAAGTAACCAGGCACTTGTCGCGCGATATGCGGACTATATATCCTTCGAAACCGCTCAGAACTCCCGATGTAACCCGGACCAACGGATGACCTGTAGAATAATAACTTAAAGCATGAGGCATAAAACGGATACGGTTCTCATCCATTTGAGATACCTGAATGAAAGCCTGCATGACACGGTCGGGAATGACTGCCGTCCGATGAGTAGAACAATCGTTCATCAGATAAAGAGCCGGATCGATTTCGTGCAACATACGTTGGATGTCACAATTGTCGCCTTGTACAAAAAGCAAGCCTGAAATGGTAGGACGTTCTTCCTTTTTTACACGATTCTTGACTTGCTTATACACAATGCTCTTGTGTATAAACGTGTTAAACCTTTCTTTCAACTTTTCGTTCACCCGTTCCACCTTGGTATGATGAACAAAAAGATAGCACCATGTAACGATTTTACCGTTTGCTGAAGGCATAAATTCTCTCTTCCGGATTGACAGGTCGGTCTTCAATCCGTTCTCTACTTGCCCCTGGCATTAGAAAGAGTATCTGAACTATACAGTGACATCGATACCTCTATCTAAATATGTTCTGATTGGCATCCTCCTTCAAGCTCGAAAGAGGATGATTCCTTGCTTCCGATGAACCCAAACAAAACTTTACACATAATAATATCTCTAATTTTATCTGTCTCTTAACAAGAGACGGA
>UMFO01002074.1_pt1 | contig 19279 bp, 33 predicted proteins | sample 1965051 | NCBI WGS metagenome assembly UMFO01 (sample SAMEA4836050, study PRJEB28245) | human gut metagenome | biome: gut microbiome; material: fecal sample | place: Denmark | collected 2008
CCGCCGCCATCAACGCGGCTTTTGCGCATATCCTGCGCCTTAGCGGTTTCCACGCCCGACTTTGCATGATCGGCAAACAGCCTTTTCCCCGCCGTCAGCCGATTCAGCGCCGTGTGCAGCCAGAACGGCCGTCGGAAGCGGCGCAGCCAGTTCGTCTCTTCATAAATGACTTCCAGCGCCGAGCGCATATAATAAGTACCGTCAGACCGCCGTATAAAACCCTTCTTCCGCAGTTCTTCCGGCGTTATATAGGTCTCATCATCAAACCGCATTCTTTTCTCCAATCAGAATTTGCCGGCCCGGGATTATAACCCGGCCGGCAGATGATCGTTTATTGCCTCTTCAGGATTTTTCGCGCCGGTTTCAGCCGCTTTTCTGTCTCTTTCTATTTTTTCAAGCTGCTTGCTGTAATACCGGCGATTATTGGCGTCAATCTGACCGCGCGCAAATGTAAACAATGTAATTGCGGTGGGGTTCAGCTTCCGCCCCGCATCCGGTTTCGGAATCGTTTGCGGCAGACCAGCCTCTTCATTGGCCAGCCAGCGATAATCATAGGCAATCATCAAATCAATTGTGTCAATGATTATGTCGCGCGGACAATTTTTCAGACCGCTCCAGATGGAATAAGGTAAAACTACCGCCGTTTTGTTGATCGTTTTCTTCAAATTCCCCGCCATGCTCAAAATCCTTTTGTATAAATTCCTTCTTGTTCATACTCAAACACCAGTTTATGTACAGGCTGCCCAAAAACGCCTTCCAATTCAAAAAGCACCGGCAGACAGATGTCTTTCTGTCCGTTATGGCGAATTTTAGAGAACAAAACATGCTGCGCGTCACTTAAACCCCGCTTCCGCGGCAGTTCCAATAACCTGCGCAGATTGAGCCGGCACGGCTTATATCGCCCATAATCGCCTGAACTGCCACTCAGCAGATACGCCACGCTCACATCCAGCACAGCGGCAATTTTATTTAAGGTTCCGATTTTCGGCTGCCGCGCATATCCGACGAGATTTGTCCATTGCGTAGCATTCCGAAAAGTCTTTTTGCCAAACGCATACGAAGACCAGCCTTTCTTTGTTGCCTCCTCACGACAACGGTCAACCACCGCCAGCCCCCGATAGTAGTCATCTCCTCTGTATGCTGCCATTTCACTCCCTTTTCTTGTTTGTCATCCTCTTTTATCGCCACCCTCGGCCAATTCCGGCTAAGCTGCTGTCATTGTCGGACCAATTCCAGCTAAGCGTTTCCGTCATCTTCGGGCTTGTCCCGGAGATCCGGAAACGCAAGCCTCATTGCTTTTCCTCGAAAAAACTGTCACCGGCAGTTTTTTTCTTCGGCAGGCCGACAATCCACGCGGCAAGCCTCAGTGCTTTTCCCTCAAAACCTTCCGACGCAACTGCCAAATTCGCAGTTCCATCCGCAACCGCCACCAAAATTCACGCATTGTTTTCACAAACCCAAGGCCTCGCAATAAGTTTCCAAGAGAATTTCCTTTTCGTCGCGGTCGGCGGCGTCCATTTTGCGGAGTTTGAGAATTTCTCGCATGACCTTTACGTCGAAGCCGGCAGATTTGGCTTCGGCAAAAATGTCGCGGATGTCTCCGGCGATGGCTTTCTTTTCTTCTTCCAAACGTTCAATGCGTTCAATCAGGGAGCGCAGTCTGTCTGCGGCAATGCCGTCAACTTCGGCATCTTTTGCCGCCACCGGCTCAAAAACCGGCTCCTGCGGATCGTCGTTGCGCTGCAAAACCTTGCCCAAATTCGGATTATCACTCATTTCTTTTCTCCTTTTTTCCAAAACCAAACTAAAATGCGGAAATATAAAAACACTTCCACAATCCACCAAATCGCGCCAAGCCAAAACGGCGCAAAAATCAGCCACCAGTCTATATCCAAAACACCGGCCAGCTTAAAAACCGCCAAAAGCATGCTGAAAAATCCCAGCCAGCTAAGACTCACTCCTCTTCTCCCGTTCAAAATCTTCCAAATCCAAATTTAATTCTTCAGCTTTTTGCAAAATTGAAGAATGTCTCCATACCGGAATTTTTCCTCTTTGTTTCCAGCCCATGACCACACTTGGCCAAACATTCAGTGCACGTGCCATAGCACAAACACCGCCAAATTTTTCAATTACCATATCTACAGACATATTATCCTCCCGTAAACATATTTAATCCGAATTTAGATACAGTCAATACAAAATACGTATTTTACAAACAAAAAAAAAGTGTTATCATACACAATATGAATTATTGAAAGAAATGATATGAGCAAATGGAAATGGATTAATGATCTTCTGGCTGAAAAAAGAATCAGCCAAAACGAGTTTGCCAAAGAGATTGGCTGGAGTCAGGCTCGCGTCTCCGAGCTCATTTCCAACAAACACGATATTCCGGCAGACAAGTTATATAATATTGCCAAATATTTAAATATCGATTTAGGCCAATTAACAGCCTACAATGCCGGAAAATTAGATTTTATTCCGCTGCCCAATCATCAGCTTGGCACTGCCGTCGCTGCCGATAAAATTGTTTCCACAGTCTCATCATGGTTCAAACAGCCGCGACCAAAGACCGTAGAGATAGCTATGTTGGATGTTTCCGCCTGTTGCGGCGCCGGCACCGACACCCCCGAAGAAAACGTAGTCGGCATTTGGCAAATGCCGCTGACCGATTTCAAAAGCATAACCGCCGCCAGCCCGGAATATATAAGAATTGTCCGCGCTGTCGGCGACAGCATGCAGCCAACCATCAATGACGGCGATTTTGTTTTTGTTGACACCTCTTCGCGGTCAATGACATCGGATGGCATCTATGTCATTTCCAGCGCCGCCGGATTGGCCGTTAAACGACTGCAAAACAGCTTTACCGGCGACGTCATCGTCCGCTCGGACAACAAAGCGTATGATTCGCTTTCTTTCAGCCTTTCCGACCTGCATTTGCTTGGCCGTGTCGTCTATATCCTCAACGCCAAAAAAGTTTAATAACTTTTAATTCTCATTTGCCGCCTTCGGGCGGTATTTTTTTTACTCTTTTCAAAAAAAAATTTCCTAAAAATCAAAGCAATAAATTTTTCGAATAAAAAAATTTATTTTACGATTGACATTATACAAAAAACGTATAAATATATTTGTAAGGAGGAAATAAACAATGTCAAAATTTCGGGTGATGATTGTGAAAAAGAACGGCCAGCCAGTCGGCGTTCGCGCCGCCGCCATCAACGGCCGGACGATTGTGCTGGGATTGCGCGACGAGCCGGAACAAATGAATTGGCATGACGCCGTAAAAATTGGCATACCGACAAAAGAGGAATGGATGGCGATTGCCGAAAATTTGGCCGCTGTTAACAAAGCCCTTGTTCGTGCGGGCGGCAAGCCGTTGAAAAACGGCTGGGATTGGTCTTCTTCGGAGGAATCAATCGACCACGCGTGGGCTGCCATTCTTTACGGCGGTTTGGGCTTCAGCCCGAAGCGCGTTCTCAATTATGTTCTTCCGTTCCTCGCTTTGTAATTTTAACCATTTAACCAATTGGAGATTAATATGGTAACCAATCACATTGACGATGTCATTAACGTGTACAACTCCAAACTTTCCAAAACTTATGCCGATTTTGCAAATGCTTTGGAAGAAGTCAAAGGTATAGTACCGGTCGACAACCATTACCTGTTCGATGAGCACCTGGCACGGATAGATAACGCTTATCAGTCGCTGATTATGATTTCCCGGCCGCATATCCACCGCTTTGCCGAAGAAGCTGCCAAGCCAGACTTGATGCCTCCCCTGTCATCCTCGGGCTTGACCCGGGGATCTGAACAACATCAGGAGAAAAACCATGCCTAGAACCTTCTGGCATCCGATGACCGAACGGCCGACCGAGCCGGAACGCTGGAACACCTTCGTCGTCGCCTATCCCAATCCGCGTTTTTATCGGAGCAAATTCAGCGGCGAACCGGAACATAACGGCATTCCGCCTTATGTCTTCGACGTCGCCGTATGGACCGGTGCCGACTTTGCCCACACGCAGGAAATCAAATATTGGGCACGTATCCCGTCCCCGGCACATGTATTTTAAGGATTTAACAATGAGACTGCTTTTGGACTTTTGCGCTTACGCTATAACCTTTTGGCTTTTACCCTATCTGGCCTTGTGCGCATTTTAAGGAGAAAAAAATGGAACCGAATATTACAGAGACGCTATTCAATGCCTGGAAAAACAGCAATGAGAGCTGGGCAAAATTCACAGAAGATTTAATCAACGGTTGGGCACGCTTTGCCTTCTGGAGTGGCATATTAATGTATATCGCCGGTTTCTGTACTTGCTTGCTCTTTTGGAGATGAGAATGATAGATACGGATTCCTTAAAAAATTTTATCAATAATTCCATCGCCGAATACGGCATACAACCGGATTTTATGCAGATTACTATTTCTTTACGGTCAAATTCCGCAGATTTGTATTTGTCTAATTCCGACTCGCCGTTAAGATACTCAAAATCCATAGAAATTAGTAAAGAGCTTAACTCCACCCGGGGCGGCGGGTCATCCGCCCGAACTATTTGTCGGACCAAATCCGACTAAGCGTTTCCGTCATCCTCGGATTTGACGTCTTCTCCGTCATCCTCGAGCTTGACAAACTCCTTGTCATCCTCGGGCTTGACCCGGGGATCTGAAAAAAAACAACAAGAAAGGAAAAATAATGCAAATCAGCTTATCGGACCAAATCAAATGCGTTGAACGCGAAATTGACATGCGTCGCCGTTTCTATCCGAAACGTGTCATCAACAAAACCATGACTGAGGGAGAAAAAGCCAAAGAAATCGCCGCAATGCAAGCGGTGCTCAATACCCTCATCCTTTTTCAACGCAGCCATTTGCATCTTTCGTGCAACCAAAAACAGGAGAATTAATATGAGTAACAACACGCCGGACTATAACGATAATTTGGCTTTCGAACCAAAAAAAACTGCCGGAACAATCGAAACGATAAATGCAGACAACAAACCTGTAGCCATACGCTGCTATGTTGACGACAAGCATTATTTCGACCTTGCGCTTTACGATGCGCCTGAAACCATGGATTGGTATGACGCAAAATGCTGGTGTGAAAAGAACTATTGCCGTTTGCCGATGAAGCATGAGTGGGAGTTTGTTATCGCAAATATCAAACAAATTAACAAAATGCTGGAAAAAGTAGGCGGCGACCTTCTGGATAAAAGCTATTGGTCTTCGTCGGAGTACTCCGACGGCAGCGCGTGGTACTTTTACCTAGGCGGCAGTTACGGTTTGGGCTACGGCACTAAGGACTACAGCAGCACTCTATACGTTCGCCCGGTGCTAGCTTTTTAACTTATCGATTCAGCTATTCGGAAGGAAAACAAGATGAAAATTGAATTAGGGCTGCGCTACAAGACAAGAAATGGAAGGCTCGCTTTTGTGTGTTTGCATGATGAAAGAAACGCCAAAGAATTCAGATTTTGCGGGGTACTGGCAAGTGAAGATAATTTTGAACACTACAACGATTTATCATGGCTAGAATCGGGAAAATGCACACATCATTCTCGACAAGCATATTATACCGAGGAAGGTTTTTCGTCTAAGGTAGAATTTCTATCACAGTTCGACATTACAGAATGTGTTGATGTGGAAAGAGAGAAACAAAGAGATTTATTTGAGACAGAGGACTGAAAAATGAAATATAGAGTAAGGTTTGAAATTGATGAAACAGTAGAAGCTGATAACCGTCGCGATGCGGTCGATGAGGCAATAGGTAATATTGTTAACGGCGGTTGGTTTGACAATGAGCTAACTAACTATATTCGCTATAACGCCGAGATTGAGGAGGTGGTCGATGAGCTTGACGGATGATTGGAAGGCTAGAAAATTAAAAGCAGGGCCATATTATGTCAGGCTATCAAACGGGCGTGTAGACGTCGCCAAGCTAAGTAAATTTAATAGATTTTATGCGATGAGTTACACGTTTGAAGTTGTCGAAGTTCTAGCTCCGTGTGATTACGAAGAACTGAAGCGCGTGAGAGATGAAAATAATGATTTATCAGCTCTTGTAACTAGTAATGAGATAGAGATAGATCATCTCCGCCAGCTGCTTAAAGAAGTTAAAGAAAAAATACATAATGAATTTATTAACCAAGATATTGTGTCAATAGATAAATTCAACAAAATTTTAACCAGAATAACCAAGGTGCTGAAATGATTGAAGAAATATACGGTAGATTTGTAATTGACTTTTTTGATGATGGGGAAGCCATGGGAATAAGAGATTATGCGCATATCGACCCCGATACACCCAAAGCACAGCAGCAGGCATTGAGTAAAATTTTTAATTGTCTGCATAAAAATTACCCGATGCTGATTATCGCGGAAACGGAACAAATGCAAAAGGATAAAAAACAATGATTGAAATTGGAGAAAACCTGTCAGACGTTATTATTACTGTCATGTGCTTTTTTGCTGCGTATTTGTTTGGAAGGGCTTTAAGATGATTAGACGTTTACTTTGCTGGCTAGGATGTCACGAATGGCAGCCGTCAGATATAGAGGTTTTTGAGGACTTTTGTAGACATTGCGGAAAGGTAAAGTGATGAAAAACCTATTACACGCATTCGCCCCTTTAACGGTTCTCTCTGCCGCCTGTGAGGGCTTGTATGAGGGCAATTTACCGGCTAAGGTAGTTTGTGAGCCACAAACAGACGAAAGCATTGCCGCGCACAAAAAAGCGGCCGAGGACAAAAGGAAACGCAAAGCAAAAAAATTGAAAAGGATTTTTAAGAAATGAGCGCAGAAAAACCAGAAATCGGGGATGTGTGGGAAAATGATGGATTGATTTTATACGTCGGCAAACTTTCCAAGGACAAGAATGAAAAACCAATTGGTTATTGCTATGATATGGATAAAAAAGGGTATGTAGCGGGTTGTTGGTATTGGATGGATGTTTTTGCAAATAATGCCAAATATCTCGGCAAGAGTAAAGCCAGCATTGAAGATTTGTTTGAGGTGAAATAATGACAAAATATTTTTTAGACGAAGAGAAAATCATCTCTGGACATTTTAAGAGCGAACAAATTGGACATTATACAAGAGAATTAGGCTCAAGGATTGAAGCAATAATCTATTTATGGGCATTTAATAACTTTTCAGTTCACTATCCTGATGACTTAGAAGATTTGGGGCGCCCTATGTACAGAAAGCTAGCTGAGAAGCTCAGTAAAATACTTTGTGTAAAGAAAAGTGACAAAAATGTTACACAAACAGATTTGCGTAACATTGAAGATCTGCAAAAGAAAATCGAATTCGCGAAACAAGCCGTTGATTTGTTTTTCAAAACAGAAGATGAGAGTAAACTTTTGGAGATTGCAGAATGGGAATGAAAAGTTTGATGTGTGAAATCTTAGTTGATAAGCAAAAGGAACTCATAGAAAGTTTTGAAAGCCAGTTAAAAGCTAAAAATGAAATCATCATAAAGGAGGCCAAAAGAGCCAATGAGATGTTTAAGCTTTCCTATAATAGAAAGTTGCAAATAAAAGAACAGCAAGCAGAGATTAACCGGCTTAGAGATTTACTTAAGCAATGTATTCCAGCAGCAGAATTCGCCAAAGACAAAGGGCTGGCAGATATGATTAACAAAGCCTTAAACGGCGAAAGCGAGGGAAAATGAACCCATACTATAAAAGACTTGCACAACCGGTCAGCATAGTACTTCCGAGATACGGCACCGGCGGCGGAGCTGGCAGCTTTGTCTCCGAAACTCAAGAAAAACTCATTACTGCAATCTTAATTATAAAGCTCAACAATAAATAATGATGAGGCAAAAATGATTCGACAAATTGATGAATCTGTTTTAAATAAAAAGTTAATAACTTCTCAAGAAGCTATGAGCTATATTGGCATCGGCAATTATCAGAATTTTAAGAAGCTTGTCGATAATGGGGAAATTGGCTTTAAAAAAGTTGGCAGAACAAAATATTTCACAATTCAGGAGTTAGATCGGTGGCTGGCAAAACCAGATTACCTTACCGCATATACAAGCGAGGAGACATCTACCACGCATACTTCTCTTTTGTCGAGGAAGGAAAAAGAATACAGCTTAGAGAAACTACTGGAAGAACATCGCTTGAAGAAGCAGAACGCTACTGCATTAAAAGAGCGGCAGAACTGCAGCAGAAAGCCCGGCAACAGGCTTCTGGCGAATTGCCCAGCATAACACTTGACGAAGCTTTTGGCCGTTATTTTCAGGAAAAAGGGCAATATCTCTCCTTGCCGGCACAACGTCTAAGCCGCTTAACCAAATTAAAAAAAGATATAAGTGTCAGATACCTTTCTGACATAAAAGAAGAAGAAATAAATAAATTCATATCTCAAAATCGCGTTCATTTGAGTAATGCAACAATAAACAGATATTTGTACTTATTATCTGCCGTTTTAAGAACTGCCGCAGAAGAATGGAAAGTAAAAACCTACCCGATTAAACTTTCAAAATTCAAACTTAAAGAGCCGGCCGAAAATATAAAATATTTAAAAAACTGGGAAACAGCGCAAAAGATAATCGACCGCGCCGCGCTTCATCTCAAGCCAATTATATACACAGCTCTCTATACAGGGCTTCGTGAAAGCAATATTTTGAGCCTTAAATGGGAAAATATCGATTTCAACAATAAAATAATAACCCTTAAGGTTAAAGATTCCACCAGAGCCGGCGGAAAAGTCCACACGATTCCCATTGTCGAACCGTTAAAGGAAATTTTAGAAAAACAGCCACGTATAAATGAATATGTTTTTAATTATAAAGGTTTACCTGTAAAGAGCATTGCTACAGCGTGGAGAAATATTTTCTATAAAAGAAACAACCGGAAAACTTTTTCCAAGGAACTAAAAGACCCAACACTTCCTTACACAAATTTTCACACACTGCGCCATACGGCTGCGACATGGATACTGAAAAAGACCAATAACCTGAGAATAACAAAAGAAATCTTAGGACATTCAAATATAAACACTACGCTTAAGTATGCTCATGTCCTTGATGAAGAAAAAAGAATTGCCCTCGATTCTGTCTTCTCTGATTTACATTAAAATTACTGTGCAAATTTTGTGCAAAAATCGACTTATTTTTACACAATTTTACACAAAACCACACAAAAACAGAAAATAGCAAAACTTTCCAGATACAACAAAAGCCTTGAATTTTCAAGGCTTTTAATGGTGCTCGGGGACGGGATCGAACCGCCGACACGAGGATTTTCAGTCCTCTGCTCTACCAACTGAGCTACCCGAGCATCAACTGACGAAAAGGTTTATAATTCATATTTTCCCGCTTGTCCAGCAGAAAATTAAATTTTTAATATTTTTTTATCAGTTATTGCATATCCGTCCCTGCCATAAAGCGTTTGCCAACAGTTTCGCCCGATCCGGATGCGTCTTTCTGAAGGTGCGATATCGGCGGTAAACAGTTTCTTCCGCCGCCAGCGCCCGCTCGTTGTTCCGTCTTGCCGCGACAATGCTCTTTAATGTCAGCTGGCTTTTACCAAGCGCTTCAATATCGGCAAACAGTCCGCGGTCAAAATCACCGTCGTCCAACACCCGGCGATGCGTCTTCAACACTCTGGCAATATGCCGGCGAGTCAGCCCTTTGATATATTTCTGAACTTCTCCCGGTTGTCTTTCATAATCGCCGATACCGGTCAGCGTGCTTCGCGGCGCGGAAACATCCGGCGCCGTATCGTCATAAACAGGCAAAACATAATTTAATACCGCTGCGGCATTAATATCGACAGCCAACCGTCCGACAACATCGTCCGTCAGGCTGCGGAAAACTTCCTGTCCCCACCGCAGCTCGCTGACCAACTGCCGATAGTCTTCCTGATGATAAATCGAAAAATCTTCCGCCGTGTCGGATTCCAAACGTTTTTTATTCTCAATGGCGCTGATTTCCATTTTGCGCAAACCTTTGTCAAAGAGCTTCAGCGCATTACGCTTTTCCAAACTCTGCGGCAAAGCGGCCAACTCGTCGACGGACTCATATCTGATACCGCGGGAAGACAGCAAAACGGCCTGATTCTCACCCAGATTACGGTCAAAGGCATTAAACAGCATATGCAGAGAACTGAACGTAAAATCATCCCAGAACCCTTCCGGCTTAAATCCCCTCACAACTTTCCGGTCAACCGGCGTATCGTTCAATTCTATGTCATAATAGCTCTTTACCACTGCCGCAATGTCAAGAACTTCCGCGGCAAAATCCAAAACGGCTTTTTTCTTTTCCAAATCTCCGGACATATCGGCATATTCTGCCGGACGCCGGCTTTCGGCAAACTCATCGTCCTCGTCTTCGTCGTCGAAACTTCTGTCCTCCAGCTCATTCAGCAAAACGCCCGTTTCATACAAATCATTGTCCGCGGCCCTTATAATCTGAGCAATCATCTTTTCGACGTCTTCGGCCAGCGCCCCGCTGATGTTTTCGGCATTTTCATAATTGTCCCAGTACTCTTCCGGCGACCCCGGCTTAAAAAGCGGCTTATCCGCTGCAAAACTGCCGACATTGTCAACCTCGGCAAAAATTTTTTTCAAATCATAATGCTCCGGAATCTCAAAATCAGCGTTTCTGATACCCAAATGCTGATTCAGGCGGCTGTTTCTCTCCAGTCTGAAATAGGTTTCGTCGCTCATTACGTTGTCAAAATCGGCAGCCGCTGCCCGGGCTGCATCCTGATTACGATAGTAAAGATAAAAATCGGCACGGTTTTTGGCAACAATCTGCGTAAACTGATCCGTAAATTCGGCTACCGTTTTTCGAACCGGTTCGCTCCGCACATCCCAGCTGCATTCTTTTTGCAAACGTCTCGCCACCTCGGCGGCAACTTTCTTTTCGCTGACAAATCCCGGCGTTTTGGAAAAATTTTCCGCGGCATCGGCCAATACCGAACGCACGCCTTCCACATCGGAAGCATTGATAACGCCCCCGCGGCGGATAACCATATACATCATTCGTTCGGCCAGACGCGTCTCCAAAAATTCGTCCATCATTCCGGAAAAAATTTCATCCTGCATCTCTCCCGCAAACGCCTCCGACAAAACCATGCCCCGATTCAGCCAATAACGGTCAAACTCGCTGCCGCTCTTCGCAACCCAGTCGGAAACGGCATTAACGTCTTTGGCGAAATCCCCATTGCCCGGATTAAACAAAACCCGAGCCCGGACAAAATCTTCGTTGCGCTCCCCTTGTTCGGCTATTTCGCGGTACAGATAATAAAACGCCTCCGCAGCGGGAAAAGCCCCTTGCGGACTGTCATCGGGAACGGATACTCGAAAACCGCAGTTTCGGTTAAGCTCGGCCGCCGCCAGTTTCAACGCCGGATAAAGCTCGGCAACCTCCCGTGCCGAACGCCAATACCACATGTCCCGGCCTTTTTCAATCTGCAGTCCGTCCATCATAACGCCCGCCGTATTGACAAAAGTCTTAATAAAATTAATCCGCACCGAATTGTCAGCCATAAAAAACGCCCTTTCGCATATTATGCCAAAATATAAACAAAAGAGCGTTTTTTGTCAAATATTATTAACCGTCCTACGTTTTAAGGTTAACAACCGTCTGCGTCATCTCGTTAGCCGTGGTAAAAGCCGTACCGTTAAGGTTATACGCTCGCTGCACCACAATCAGATTGGAAAATTCCTTAGACGGATCAACGTTCGACCCCTCCAGCGATTCGGAGCGAAAGGCCGTATTGTCGTTGGTCGTCGAATCAACGACAAAAAAGCTTTCGCCGACATCGTTGGATACTTCAAAAAGCGTTCCGCTTATCGGAATAAGATTTTCCGGCGCCGAAAACCCGACCAACGCCAGTTTTCCGCTGGCAAGCGTTTCGCCGTTGGTATATTTGGATTGAATGACACCGCCGCTGTCAATGTACGAATACTGATAGTCGCCGCCGACACGCCCGTCTTGGGAAACATTGACGATTTCGGAACTTCCGGCATATTGCGTCATATGCGAAATATCCATCGCCACCGTACTTGCGGTTCCGTCCGGCCAGGTAACGCTGACGTCAAAGGTTTTCGGCGACAGGATCCCGCCTTTCTCGTCAAAGACCACTTCCAGCGGTTCAGCTGTCGTTACCGTTCCGCCTTCCATGTTAAAAGTCACGTTCCAGACATTATTCTGCCCCTCGGCTTTCTGAAACAGCATATTAACGGTTTTTTCCTGATTGTTTTCGCCGTAAAAGGTCAGGCCGTAACTGCTGTTGTCAACATCCGCAGGCACGTTGGCGCTGATTTCCATCTGAGAGGTGGGCACCGCCGGAATTTTGTCCGGATATTGAATCGTCAGGTTCGACAAATCAGAAGCAAAGGTGCCGTCCTCATTGGCTGCAAAACCCTGAACATAATAACCGCTGGAATTAACCAGATAGGTCGTGCCGTTTTCGCTGCGGGTGGTAAAATCGCCGGCTCGGGAATAATATGTCTGGTTAAGGGAATTTTTTACCACAAAAAAAGCATTGTCGCCGGCCTCAATCGCCACGTCAAACGGATTTCCCGTCGCCGAAATCGTTCCTGCCCTGGTAATGCTGGTGCGATCATAATACCCTACGCCGTCAATATCCACGCGCGACGACGACAAACCGCTTGAGTTGCTCTTAACCAGCGGCTGAGACCCCAGCAGCGAATAAAACATCGTTTCGGCCGACTTGTAACCGGTCGTTGAAATGTTCGCCAGGTTCGTGCTTACCGTTTCCAACGCGTGCGACTGGGCGTTAAGACCGGAAACCGAGGGAGAAAATATACTTAAAGCCATCTCTTTTCACCTAAAAATTTACCTTATGGTTCTTCATGCAAATTCCGTGCCGATTTTATCCGAGCGCCACCATAATTATTCCGACCGTAATCAGGGCAATCCCGGAAGCGGAAAGCATCGACAGGCTCTCTCCCAGAAACACGACGGCGGCAACCGAGGCAATAACCACGCTGAGTTTGTCCACCGGCGCCACTTGCGAAACCCGACCGTACTTCAGCGCCGCAAAATAAAACAGCCACGACATTGCGCCGGCCGTACCGCTCAAAATGATGAAAGTCAGCGCTCTGCGGTCCGCCAAAATTTCGCCGACATGCCCGAAATTGCGCTGAACCGCCATCACCGCTATCAAAAACAAAGCCATGATAACGGCGCGGATAACCGTTGCCGTATCGGCGTCAAGCCCCTGCAGGCCGATTTTGCCGAAAATGCTGACCAACGCCGCCATAACGGCCGACAAAACCGCATAAACAAGCCACAAATGCTCTGTCATCGTCTTCTCCTTAAAAAGTTTTCCTTATTCTATCATGCAATAATCATACCATTCTCTTATTTAGCCATAAGTTGTTAAAAAAATAAAAAGACAACCAAATTTTTGAGCATATTGCATATTAAACAAAAAAGGGCAAAAATCAGCTTATTTTGTGCAAAAAAACGACATTTTTGCTCAAAATCCGAATATTTTTGTTGTTTTTATCTGAAATAGGAGGTATGAGTCAGAAGTATTTTTTGATTAACAAACAAAGTGAGTAAACAAATTATGTCAAACCCCCTGGACACCAAAGTTATCAGCAAACTGGCTGAAATTCTTGATAAAAGCAACCTCACCGAACTTGAATATGAAGACGAAGGCTGCCGCATCTGCCTAACCAGAGATTTTTCCGGCCGCATTGCCGGCCCGGCCGCCGCGCCGATGCCTGCGCCGATGGCTCCCCTTCCGCCGGTTCCGGCGCCTGTTCCCGCCGTATCCGCTCCGGCCGCTGCCCCGGCTGTTTCTTCCGAAGAAGATTATGCCAAGCTTCCCGGCTGCGTCAAATCGCCGATGGTAGGCGTTGTTTACCTCTCTGCCGATCCCAACTCTCCCGATTATGTCAAGGTCGGTTCTAGCGTTGCCGAAGGCGACACTGTTTGTCTGATTGAAGCAATGAAAACATTCAACCCCGTTAAGGCTCACAAGGGCGGCAAGGTAACCAAGATTCTGGTCGCCGGCGGCGATCCCGTAGAATATGGCGAACCCTTAATCATCATTGAATAATAACTTCTAGGATTATCACATGTTTGAAAAAGTATTGATTGCCAACCGCGGCGAAGTAGCTCTTCGCATCCATCGCGCCTGCCGCGAAATGGGCATCAGAACCGTTGCCGTTCATTCGGAAGCCGACGCCGACGCCATGCACGTCCGGCTTGCGGACGAAGCCGTCTGCATCGGCCCGGCCCGCTCGAGCGATTCTTATTTAAACAAACCGGCAATTATTTCCGCCGCGCTGATTACCGGCGCCGACGCCATCCATCCCGGTTTCGGCTTCCTGTCCGAAAACGCCGACTTTGCCGAAATGGTCGAACGCCACGGCATTACCTTCATCGGCCCCACTGCCGAACAAATGCGCCTGATGGGCGACAAAATTACCGCCCGCAAGGTCGCGCAGGAAGCCGGCATTCCGGTAACCCCCGGCTCCCCGGCGCTGGAAAGCGTCGAAATGGCCATTGAATGGGCCAACAAAATCGGCTATCCGGTCATCGTCAAAGCCACGGCCGGCGGCGGAGGCAAGGGCATGAAAATCGCCTTCAACGACGAGGAAATGAAGGAAGCCTACACCATGGCTCGCGCCGAAGCCAAAGCAGCTTTTACCAGCGACGTGGTTTATATGGAAAAATATCTCCAGAAACCCCGCCATATCGAAATGCAGATTTTGGCCGACAAATACGGACACGTCGTTCATCTCGGCGAGCGCGACTGCTCAATCCAGCGCAGCAACCAGAAAGTCATCGAAGAATGTCCGTCTCCCGCGCTCAACAACCAGCAGCGTCGCGAAATCGGCGAAATCGTCCGCAAGGCGATTGAAAAAATCGGCTATACCAACGCCGGTACGCTGGAGTTCTTATATGAAGACGGACGTTTCTATTTCATGGAAATGAATACCCGTCTGCAGGTCGAACATCCGATTACCGAAGCGGTAACCGGCATCGACATCGTCCGCGAACAAATCCGCATTGCCAGCGGCGCCTCTTTGGGTTATACACAGGATGACATAACCTTCTCGGGACACGCCATTGAATGCCGCATCAACGCCGAAGATCCGGAAACTTTCGTTCCCTGCCCCGGCAAGATTAACGAATGGCATGCACCGGGCGGTCTCGGCATTCGTGTCGATTCGGAAATTTATTCCGGCTATTCGATTCCGCCGTTTTATGACAGCATGATTGCCAAACTGATTGTTCACGGCAAAACCCGCAACGCCGCGCTGATGCGTCTGCGCCGGGCATTGGAAGAGTTTGTGATTGAGGGGGTAAAGACCACCATTCCGCTCCACCAGGAAATTATTTCCCAGGCCGAGTTTATTGACGGTCAATACAACATTCACTGGCTCGAAAAATTCATGGAAAAAATGAAACAGGCCTCCGGCAAATAACTATTAACAGCCCCGAAATTTTGGGGCTGTTTTTTTGCGCATTTGCCTTTATGATGAAGATTGAAACAACAAGCGAGGCATAATGAATCAGAAGCTATCCCTAATCGGCTCAATACGCGGCGGCCTGGTTTTCATGGGTCGGCACGTTCTGCTGTCGGCACTTTTTTTCCTTCTCGCCTATGGTGCGGTTTACTATGCTCAAAAGCTGAGCATCTCGACCGACCTGCCGGTTATGTTTGCCTACCTCGTCTACACATATTTCTTCTATTACTTCTTTGTCTGTTTTTATTTCAGACGGCAGCCGCTTTTCAGCCGGCGCCGTTTCGGCAACGCATTGGTTCGAATGCTGGCGATTCTGCTGCTGGCCTTTGCAGCGCTGCTCGCGCTTAAAATCGGTTTCAAAATTCTGTTTTTCCTTGCCGGCACCCTCAAAGCCTTTCCCGAATTTTACGAACGGCTTCGTTTGGCCTATTTGGGACTGCTCGTATCGCCGTATTTTGCATGGTTTCTGCCGATCTTTATGTTCATCATTCTGAGTTTCACGTTTTTTATTCCGGCTTTTGCCTGGATATCCGCTGTCATCGGCGGCGATTCTTCCATTACCATGACGTTCGTCCGCACCAAAGGAAACTATGTCCGCCTGATTGTCATATTTTTGCTCATCTACGGCATACTCCCGCTGACTATTCTCGTTTTCAGGGGATACTCTGCCGGAGTTGTCGCCGCAGTATCCGCATTGATGAGCCTGATACAGATTGTCATTTACCTGAAAGTTTATGAACATTTCTATCCGCAGAAATGAGCTCATGGCACCGTCGTTTCCAAAAATGTCTAAGTCCCTTATGGAAACGCACGCGACGTTTTTATATGCCGGCTGACAAAAAAACTCCGCTTTCCAGCGGAGTTTTTTTAACTTTGCCAAATTTTACGCTGCTTTGGAAGCTTTCTTGGCCGCAAAAGCGTTCATCGTTTCGATGATGTAATCCTGCGATTCCTTGTCCAGATAAGGATGCATCGGAATGCTCAGAACCGTCTTCGCAAGCTTTTCGCAAACCGGCAGCGAACGGGTATTCCACTTTGCATAGGCGGTCTGCGTATTGACCGGACGCGGATAATAAGCGCCGCAGGGAATACCGTTTTCTTTCAGATATGCCAGACATTCGTCGCGGTCTTCACAGGTAACCGTATACAGCGCATAAGCCGATTTGCAGTTGTCCAGAACCTTCTGTTTGCCGTAATATGAGCTCAAACCGTCGTCATAACGTTTGGCAATTGTATAGCGGTCTTTGAGTTCCTGTTCAAACACCTTCAATTTCTGCAAAATTACGGCAGCCTGGAAAGAGTTCATGCGGCCGGTCATACCCAAACGGACGTTGTCATAGTGGTCTTCCGGACTCATGCCGTGAACGCGGCAGGATTTGACCAGATCGTTTTCGGCAACATTATTGGTAAATACAGCGCCGCCGTCGCCATAACCGGCCAGAGGTTTGGTCGGATAAAAGCTGGTCGCGGTCATGTCGGCAATGTTGCCGGCGCGCTTGCCATGATATTCCGAACCATAGCTCTGTGCAGAATCCGCCAGAACCTTCATACCGTTGGAATGGGCGATTTTCATAATTTCGTCATAGTTGGCCGGGTTGCCGAAAATATCAACCGCAATAACGGCCTTCAAATTCAGTTTGCCCTCTTTCTTAACATTGGCGATTGCTTTTTCCAAATCTTTCGGATCCATATTGAACGTATTGGGGTCGGAGTCGACGAAAATCGGCGTAGCGCCGACAATGGCAACACATTCGGCCGAAGCGACAAACGTAAAGGAAGAAACGAACACGGCATCGCCGGCCTTAACGTCCCAGGCCATCAGAGCCAGCGTCAGCGCATCGGTGCCCGAACCGCAGGTCGAGCAGTATTTCGTACCGGAATAGGCTGCCAGCTTCTCGTCCAGTTCGCGGCATTCCGGACCCTGGGCATAACCGCCGTGATTTAAAATGGTTTCAAATGCTTTCAGAAAATTTTCCTGACCGATTACTTTCTGCGAAGCCTGAACGTCAAACAGATTAATCGGTTTAGAAGGTTTATTGGTCATTGTAAAGTTCCTTTTGTTGTAAGTTTTAACTGAGGCTGATACTACGGCAAAAAAAGTCCGAATGCAAAACACAAAAGGTTTCCGCTTTGTAACAAAAGCGCCGAAAAACGAAATAAACATTCCGTTTTATCCGAAAATAAACAATTTTATTGATTTACGCAAATTTACTGCTATATTTAGAGTGATTTTTGCAAAAACTCCAGAATAAGGAATTTATAACGTGTGTGGAAAAATTAGACTGCTTGCCGCCTGTTCGCTCATTGCACTCACAACCGCCTCCTGCGCCACACAGAATGACAAGAATGCACATGGAATCCCCCAGGAGGAAAACGGAGCGCTTGAAACCTATAACCGCGGCATGTTCAAATTCAACTATCAGGTGGACAAATATGTCCTCAAGCCGGTTGCCAAAGGTTATCGCGCCGTTACCACCCCCTATGTCCGCGAACGCGTCAACAACGCCCTCGCCAACATTAAGGAGCCGATTTCCGCTTTCAACCACATTCTGCAGGGTGAATTCAGGGAAAGCGGCATAAACCTGTCGCGGCTGGTCATTAATACGACACTCGGCCTTGCCGGCATGTATGACGTCGCCGGAGGTTGGGGTCTGCAACAGTCCAAAGCCGGATTTGACGACACGCTGGCCAAATGGTGCATCAAAGACGGTCCGTTTATCGTTCTGCCGCTGTTCGGACCGGCCACACCGCGTTCAACCGTCGGCCTGATTGTCGACAGCGTTACCAATCCAGTTTATCTGGCAACGCTCAATGCCCCGTCCGGAACCAAAGACAAAATCAGCTACGGCTATACCGCCGTTTCGGTTGTCGCTTTTCGCGAGTCTGCGCTTGACCTGATGGATGATCTTGAAAGAAACTCGGTCGATTTTTATACGACAATGCGTTCCGCTTTCCTGCAAAACCGCCAGAACAAAGGCTGCTTTAACGATGAGGGCAACGCTTCCTACGACTTCGACTTCGGTTATGAGGAAGAAGACCAGATTTTCGATGAAATGGAATCAGAATAATCAAAAATTAAACGGAGCAACAAGATAATGAAAAAAAATTTATTTGCCGCACTCTTTGCCTCGGTCTTTATGTTTTCAGCCGCAGCCAACGCTGCCGTTGACGCCGCTCAGGCTGAAGCTTTTGTAGAAAAGGTTACTCGGGAAGGCATCGAGGAAATCATCAACGCCAACGTATCGCAAACGGTAAAGGACCAGCGTTTTGAAAAACTTTTCAACAACGCTTTGGATCTGAATTTCATCGGACAGTTTGTCCTCGGACGCTATTGGCGCACCTCTACCCCCGAACAGAAAAAAGGATTTATCAACGCTTATCGCGAATTGAACATCAAAACCTGGTCAAAACGTTTTGACGAGTTCAAAGGCAAGAAATTCGTCTTCAAAGGCACGTCACCATCCAATTCGGCCAACCAGATTTTCGTAAATTCTCTGGTACCGATGGATCAGGGCGAACCGGCCAAAGTCGTCTGGCGCGTCAAACAGACCGGCGACAAATTCAAAATCGTCGACATCATCATTGAAAACGTCAGTCTGGCTATTACCGCCCGCAACGAATATACGGCTTACATCAAGTCGGCGCCCGGCGGCGTAGACGATTTGATTAAGGATTTGCAAAACAAAACCAACAAAGCCTAAACCCTCGGCCCTCTCAAATGAGAGGGCTTTTTCTTGGTCATGTTCGTCCTCTTTTTCCTTACCGTCATGTCCGGGCTTGTCCCGGACATCTCTTTTTAGATTCCCGTGCCAA
>UMFO01029048.1_pt1 | contig 19032 bp, 14 predicted proteins | sample 1965051 | NCBI WGS metagenome assembly UMFO01 (sample SAMEA4836050, study PRJEB28245) | human gut metagenome | biome: gut microbiome; material: fecal sample | place: Denmark | collected 2008
TTTTCACCGCCACCGGAACCGGCTTTACCAAAAGTCTGTCATCATATATTCCACCAAAAACCTTTCCACGGTAATAAAGAATGAATTCTCCCATCATTGCCCGACTGCTGATTTCATCCAGTCCTGATAATTGTTCCAAAACAAAATCCAAATATGCCTTTGTAGATGCCATGTCTTTTTCCTTTTATTCCCCCATAGTCTTTATTGGATGCCTGACCACAGTCTTCAATTTCTCAGGTGCCACTCTCCGCGCATCACTCAGATAAATCTCGTGGTGCATCCTCTGATCCGTTATATCAAGTGTATATCCCTGTTCTTCCATAAATCTGTGCATTGCATCTACCGTAGCAGGCTCATCGTCATACGCTCCGATATGCATACACTGTACACATAAGCCCTCCTCATAGGAAAAAAACTCAACCTTAGAAAAATCCTGTTTTTTCTTTGCCGTAGCTTTCCTGACAGCCCAGTCGAAATCTTCCCTGGTAACAAAATCTGGCAAGCGAATAACAGAAATCCACTTGAAATCTTCCTTGCACGCATAATCAATTCCGGACACGCCTTCTTGCCACCAGAATCCTTCTAATGGCGGCACCACATAATCGAAATATCCGTCAATCTGATGGTCTTCCTTTTTACTCATTTTTATCGTAAATGCAATTCCGTACAGAAGTCCAATAGCCTGCTTATATTCTCCATCTTCATCATTTGGATTACCGCTTCCCCTTACCGCTATATAGTTCATTTTCGGAACAGTTACGATAGCCGGTGTGTCTTTCGGCATATAAAATTCTTTATATTCCTTCTTGTAGTCAAAAGCCATATCCTTTACACCCCCTCTAAGTCCTTCTCTTCATAAGGCTTATTCCAGGAACCAATCTCTATCAGATTTCCTTCCGGATCAGCAATATAACAGGTTCTCTGTCCCCAAGGTTCAAGTTCCGGTTCAAGCACAGATGTTGCACCATTTTCCACAGCCTTCTTGTATGCCTCGTCCACCTCTTCAAAAGTATCAACATATAGAGCTATTTCAGAATGACCATTCAGACCCTTGATATACTCATATCGCCGGTTTGTCATCTTCTCAAAATCATTCCGCCCATACAATAAAAAAAGTGTTCCGTCTTTTACAAGATAAACATTGGAAGTATTCTCTTCTTCCTTAATTTCAAATCCGAGAACATCCTTGTAAAAACGAATCATCTTTGCCATATCATCAACAAACAACCCAAAACCGTCTAATCTCATTTTCCTAATCCTCCATAGATTTTTAATATTTCCTCTGCATTCCTGCGAATAATGTCCCGCACTTCTTCGGGCTCAAGCACCTCTACTTTTGCTCCAAATGTCATAAGCCATGTCACAAGGTTTTCCATATCCGTATAGTCTGCTGAAAAGAGCAGCCTTCCATCGTCCGTTTCTGTAAAGCAGTTCGGTCCAAATTCTTCAACCAGCCGCCACTTCATATTCGGTGTGAAAAGAGCTTTTACCTTTATCCCACCCGGAAATATCTTCTCATTTGACAAATCCGGCATTGGTACATCTCTACGCAGGAATCCACGGTCTGTTTCAAAAACACAATCCATACGGTTCAGTTTGAACAGCCTGTAATCTTTACGTTCTAAACACCACCCCCATACATACCAGCTCGACCACCGGAAAACCAGATAATATGGTTCTACCCTTCGGTTACTCTCTCCGGACGGAGCATAATACTTAAATCGTATGATACGCCTGTTTTCTATTGCACTCTGGATTACCTCGATCTTTGGAGCAAGAGACCCCTTATACCATGAAGATAAGTCAATCAGCATAGAGTCTCTTCCACTGATGAACTCTGATGATCCGGTCTGGATTTTCTCCATCAGCTGACTGTAGTACCTGCTTCCGCTCACACTGTCAAGACTCCGCAAACCCGCAAGAATCATCTGCATATCTTTGGAACTCAAAATCGTCCTGTCCATACGATATCCATCCATAATACTGATACCACCACCGGTACCCTGTGCAGTTTTTATAGGAATACCTGCTTTACAAAGGTCTTCAATATCCCGATTTATTGTCCTTCGAGATACCTCAAATCTTTCTGCCAGTTCAGGAGCCGTTGTCTTTTCTTCCTGCAGTAAGATTGACAATATACCGATAAGTCTGTCTATTTTCATCGTTTCTTACACTCCATACATATTATACCTGATTCAACACGACAGCTATATGTCATGTTTATTATATCTGCGAAAAATTTTTCTGTATACAATAGAATGCACGCTCCGCAAACATTCTATTGTCATGAACAAAAAGCCTACGAACATCAGATTTTATTCCCAATGTCCGAAGGCTCAATAACATTAGTTGAATTTTCTCCATCCGATAAGCCAAGTTTAGCCTATGATTCACTTGGAATCATCTGAAAATACTTCAACGCCTCTTCAATCGCTATTTCTTTTTCTTTTGGGCATTCCGGCTGTCCGCCCTTCTCAGATTTTGGCTTATTATAGTTCTCTCTTTCTATAATTCCATGCTTCTGCTTTATCTGTGCAATATACAGATTAGATACCTTCATCCCATCATTATGCTCCGCCACATACTTCTTTATCTCCTCATATGTGGCCTTGCTCTCAGCAGAAGTGATATCCATCTCATCCATATCCAGTTTCACTTTCACATGATGTTTTGCCTCATGAAGTTTGGACAATAAACATACCGTCTCTGTGTGCACCGTCTGACCAAACTGGTCCACGGCTCTTACTTTCCTGATCTCATACCCATTCTCGCACAGGTATTTCAGATCTCTTGCCAGTGTAGCGCTGTCGCAGCTTACATAGACGATTCTCTTTGGTGCCATCTTAATGATAGTATTAAGGCAAGCTTCATCACAGCCTTTGCGGGGCGGATCGACACAGATAACGTCTGCAAATATATGCTCTTCCTCATAGAGTCTCGGTAGCACTTCCTCAGCCTTGCCTACATAGAAGGTTGCATTCTCAATGTGGTTGCGCTCTGCATTCTTTCTGGCATCCTCGATTGCCTGCGGTACAATCTCCACACCATGGACTTCCTTGGCGCACTGCGCCATGAAAAGGCTGATCGTACCGATACCACAGTAGAGATCCCATACGGTTTCTTCGCCTGTCAGTCCTGCATATTCCAACGCCAGGCTGTAGAGCTTTTCTGTCTGAATCGGATTGACCTGATAAAAAGACAGCGGAGAAATCGCAAAGGTAATACCCTTCGGTGCATTTTCCTTTGAATCATACCGCAGGCAATCCTTACCTGAGTTAATTTCCTCTATGGATCTTCTATGAATAACATCTGTTATCGTATTTTGTCCCCATAGTACTCTGCCTTCTGTTCCCATAATGACATTGGTATTTTTCGTATTATAATTAAGCCATATACTTGTCATTCCTGGGATTTCCCGCAAAGTGCTTACAAGCCTGTCCTCCTTTGGCAGACTTTTGCCATTGATGACCAGACATACCATAATTTCGCCAGAAGTAAAGCCTTTGCGAATCAAAATATGGCGAACAAGCCCCTGTCCTGTGGTTTCATCATAAGCAGACACTTTTTCATTTTGCATATATGCCAATACCTTCTGTAATATTGGTTCATTTTCTTCTACGCCTAATGCACAATCCGTATTGGCAATGATTGAATGGGTTCTTCCGGCATAGAAGCCTGTAATGATCCTGCCATCCTTATCTGTTCCCACCGGGAACTGTGCTTTATTGCGATAATGCCACGGCTGCTCCATACCAACCACCGGTTCCATCACTGACTCAATGAATAACTGGTCAAAGCCACCGATACGCACCAGATTGTTTTTTACTTTATTCTCTTTAAACTGTAACTGAGCCTCATAGCTCATTGCCTGAATCTGACAGCCACCACACTGTTTATGATATGGACAGACCGGCTTCACACGCAGCGGGGAAGATGTCAGCACCTTTTCCAGTCTGGCATAGGCATAATTCTTCTTTACCTTTACCAGTCTGGCTTCTACCACGTCACCCATGACCGCATCTTTTACAAAGAGGGTGAAGCCCTCTAGCTTGCCGATGCCTTCACCCTCTGTTCCGATATCCTCTATTTTTACTGTTACAATATCATTTTTGGAATATTGTGCCATTTTTACCGTACCTTTCCGGACTTATTATAAAGAAGAATTTCTCAGATTAGACTCAAAGAATCTGTTAAAGCCCAACCAGCCTGTTTCTTCTGTTGCTTCCAGTATCTCTGTAAATGTCTCCATCTTCGCATCCGTATCATCCGCACGATTAAGAGCGACTGCCTCAATCAGTGCCGGTTTCTTGGGAGAACCAAACTCATACTCTCCATGATGTGCAAGAATGCAATGCTTTAATTCCATAGCCAGCATAGGAGGGAAGCCCTCAATATCACGGATTTTCTCGCCGACCATTTCAGAACCCATCACGATATGTCCCAGGAACTGTCCTGCATCTGTATAATCATTTACCGGGAAAGCACTGATTTCTTTGGTTTTTCCAATATCGTGGCAGATTGCCGCTGTCAGGAGCAGGTCCCTTTTCAGTATTGGATACGCTGTGCAGTAATACTCACATAACTTTGTTACACTCAGGGTATGCTCCAGCAGTCCTCCAATGAATCCATGATGTACGGTCTTTGCAGCGGATGATTTCTTAAATGCTGCAATGAAATCTTTATCTTCTACGAAAAAGGCATTGAGCATTTTATGTAGGTAAGGGTTCTCAATTGATTTGATAATCGTAAGAAGCTGTGTATACATTTCTTCAATGTTCTTCTTGCTCATCGGCATATACTCAGCTTCATCATATTCTCCTTCCTGACAAAGCCGGACACGCTTTATATTGACCTGCAATGCACCGTTATAGCTGGTAACTTCGCCATATACTTCTACATAATCGCCTGCATCGAACTCTGCAATTCCTGCATTATTGGGGTCCCATATCTTGGCATCCAGTGTACCTGTCTTATCCTGAATGATCACATTATCATAGGATTTACCGTTTTTTGTTACTGCCGAACTCTTATATTTGCAATAATAAATATCAAATATTCTGTCTCCGTCTTTATAATCTTTAATATATTTCATCTTCTAAACCATACCTTTCTCTTAGTTTCTTGCCTTAGGCTGTACTGTAAACATCATCTGCTCATAGTCATCTTTACTTGCTCTTAATATTGTAATCTCAACGTCATGCTCTATGGTACAGCCACGTACTGCATTCATATAATCTGTGGCGCTGTGAATCTGGGTACTTCCCACCTGCACAATGATATCACCCTTCTGGATTCCATTGATCATCGCAGGTGAATCCATCTCTATATCTGACACATAAGCGCCCTGTGGCAGTCCCTGCTGTGTCCGAACATTACTTGCAATATCCTGTGCATAGATACCAATATAAGGTACATCCTCTGCGTTGGACAGCTTCGTAATCATGCCTTTTAACTCAGATACACCGATTGCAGACAGCAGATTCTTCGTATCACTATGATTATATGTGTTATCAATGATACCAATGACCTGCCCCTGCGTATTGAGCAGAATACCGCTGGCGCTCTGGCTGGCGTAGATGTCTGTTGTCAGCATCTTATACTGATTATCTGCCAGTGTTACCACATTTCCTACAGAAGTGATCATACCATAACATACACTGTCATTATATCCCTGGATATTACCCACAGCTATCACAAGCGAACCTGCAAGTCCGTTATTCACGGAGCTTCCCAATGTTGCCACCGATACATAATCCAGCGTCGTATCACGCAGATATTTCAAATCCACTGCAATGACCGCCAGATTTGTATTCACATCATATTTTTTAATGCTTCCTTCTGCACTGACTCCATTGCAGAAATTCACCAGGATGCTCTGTGCTTTATCCAAAGGAGATTTTCTTGTAAGAATCAGCAGTTCCCTGTTATTATTAGCAATAATAACACCTGCTATGTTTCCTTCACTCTGATACGTATTATTGAACCAGTCTACATCTGATTTCACCGCAGTGACCGTAACAATACTGGTGGAGGCTTCCTGATATACCTGATGAAGACTGTCATACATTGCCTGATACTCAGTCAGATATGCCTTCTGTGGGTCCTCTGTAGAAGCACTCTCTGCTGTCTCCACTTCACTGGCTGGTGTCTCCTCTGCTGCAATCTGTGTTGTTACCTGTTCTGCCGTCTCTGTCTCACTCTCTGTCTGCGTTCCGGTCTCACCCTCTGTCAGCATATCTTCCGGTAACATTTCATCCTTCTCCTGCGGAAAAGTCACCGTCTGCGGTTCTTCTTCCGGATACAGCCAGTTATTCAGCACTGGCTCTAATAACAGGAATGTCAGACATGCCACAAGCCCGAACAGCAATGCCAGTGATGCCGTAATGACCATCCTTTGTAACAGTTTTTTCTTATCTATCGGTCTTTCCTTTATTTTCTCCTGCAAAAACTCAAAATCACTTGCTCTTTCAGACTCCTGATTCTGATTGTCCTGTTGCTTCTCTTCCATATATAATATAATCCCTTTCCAGTATCTGCTTTCTTTACTCATATAGTATATCCGAACCCCTTTGCAAAGTAAAGAAAGTTGTACAGTTTTCCAATGCGTGATATACTTATTCTGTTCACAATAATAGTATTACAGGAAGGAATGTTCTATTTATGAATGACAAGGCATTGCGAATTCTCGAATACCATAAAATAATAAATTTACTGATAGATAAAGCAACCTCTCTGCCTGGTAAGGAAGTCTGTAAGAAACTGACACCCATGACAGAACTGGCTGCAATTGAAGAAGCCCAGCAACAGACTGCGGACGCTTTTACACGCCTGATCAAAGGTGGACGTATCCATTTCAGCGATAACAAGGATATCAGCTTCAGCCTGAAATCCCTGGAGATCGGCAGTAATCTGTCTGCTTCCGAGCTGCTTAAAATCGCATCCTCTCTGGCATGTGCCGGCAGAGCCAGATCCTACGCCAGGACAGAGCGTGATGAAGAGATTGCTGACAGCCTGAATCCTCTTTTTGAAGAGCTGGAGCCACTGACTCCACTGCAGAATGAGATCAATCGCTGTATCATCTCCGAAGAAGAGATTGCTGATGATGCCAGCCCCAATCTCAAACGTATCCGCCGCAGTATCAACCAGACCAATGACAAGATTCATTCCCAGCTCACCAACATGGTCAATACAAGCTATCGCACCTATCTGCAGGATGCCGTGATCACAATGCGTAACAACCGTTATTGTATTCCTGTCAAATCCGAATATAAGGGAAATGTCCCCGGTATGGTTCACGACCAGTCTTCCACCGGTTCTACACTTTTTATTGAGCCTGCTGCCATTGTGAGTCTGAATAACCAGTTAAAAGAGCTGGCTCTACAGGAGAAGGAAGAAATTGAAGTCATTCTAGCTACTCTCAGTGCTTCCTGCTCTGAGCATATTGCTGCTTTGAGCCATAATCTCAAACTGCTGACACAGCTGGACTTTATCTTTGCAAAAGCCGGTCTGGCAATTGACATGAATGCATCCAGACCTTTATTTAATAACGAACACTACATCCAGATCCGCAAAGGACGCCACCCTCTTCTTGATAAGAAGAAAGTCGTTCCTATTGATATCACACTTGGAAAAGACTTTGACCTTCTGATCGTAACAGGTCCTAATACAGGTGGTAAGACTGTATCTTTGAAGACTGTGGGGCTTTTCACACTGATGGGACAGTCAGGACTGCATATTCCCGCCCTTGACCGTTCCGAGCTGTCTGTATTTACAGAGGTTTATGCGGATATCGGTGATGAACAGAGCATTGAGCAGAATCTGTCCACTTTCTCTGCCCATATGACGAATACGATATCCATTCTGGAACATGCAGATGAGAATTCCTTATGTCTGTTTGATGAATTAGGCGCAGGAACTGACCCTACAGAGGGTGCTGCCCTGGCAATCGCCATATTAAAGCACCTGCATGACCGCAGCATCCGGACAATGGCAACCACCCACTATAGCGAACTGAAGGTATTTGCCCTGACAACCTCCTATGTAGAAAATGCATGCTGTGAATTCGACGTAGAGACTCTGCGCCCTACGTACCGGCTTCTGATCGGTATTCCCGGTAAGAGTAATGCCTTCGCCATTTCCTCCAAGCTTGGGCTTTCCAATGAAATCATTGAATCAGCCAAACAGCATATCAGTGAGGAAGATGAAAGCTTTGAAGACTTACTGGCTGATTTGGAGAACAGCCGTAAGACTATCGAAAAAGAACGTGCTGAAATAGAAAGCTATAAGCAGGAGATCAGCTCCTTAAAAGATAAACTGACACAGAAGCAGGAGCGTCTCGATGCCCAGAAGGACAGGATTCTCAAGGAAGCCAACGAAGAAGCCCGTCAGATTTTGCAGGATGCCAAAGATGTGGCAGATGAGACAATCCGTAATTTCCAGAAGTACAATACAGGTACTTCCATGAAGGAAATGGAGAAAGCCCGTACCAAAGTACGTGATAAAATCAGTGAGAAGAATTCCAAGATCAGCCAGCAGGCTGCCAATCCTACACATAAGATATTAAAACCCAGCCAGATAAAGCCCGGCGATATGGTAAAGGTTGTATCCATGGGATTAAAAGGCACTGTCAGCTCTATGCCCGATGCCAAGGGCGACATGTTCGTTCAGTGTGGTATCATCCGCAGCAAAGTCAATATTAAAGACCTGGTACTAATCAATGAAGATGCTATGCCGAATAATCCTTACAAGAAACAGACTGCACGTACAACACGCAGCAATACCAGCCGTATCGGAGCCTCTAAGACTTCCACTTTCTCTATGGAGATCAATCTTCTGGGCAAGACTGTAGATGAAGCAATCTCTGAGCTGGATAAATATCTGGATGACGCTTACCTTTCCCATGCACCCAGTGTACGAATTGTCCATGGTAAAGGCACAGGCGCCCTGCGTGCTGCCGTACAGAGCTATTTAAAGAGTGTTTCCTATGTGAAATCCTTCCATCTGGGAGAATACGGCGAAGGCGACGCCGGTGTAACCATCGCTGAATTCAAATAGAAAGAGGTCCCTTTATGGCTAACAAACAAAAAATCCTAATCGTTGATGACGATGAAAATATTGCAGAACTTATTTCCCTTTATATGACGAAGGAATGCTTCGAGACACAGATCGTATATGATGGAGAATCCGCATTACAGGCGGCAGATACTTTCGCTCCTGACCTGATTCTGCTGGATCTGATGCTTCCAGGCATTGACGGATATCAGGTATGCAGGGAGATCCGCCAGAAATCCCAGACTCCGATCATTATCCTCTCTGCCAAAGGCGAAGTCTTTGATAAGGTACTGGGCTTAGAACTGGGTGCTGATGATTATATGGAGAAGCCCTTTGACACCAAGGAACTGGTTGCCAGAGTGAAGGCAGTTCTTCGCCGCTATAAAACAGCAGCCCCTGTTACAGAGACTCCCGCTTCCAAACAGGTCAGCTATCCTAACCTGACAATCAATTTAACGAACTATTCTGTTATTTATAACGGTCAAAATATAGATATGCCCCCCAAGGAACTGGAACTTCTGTATTTCCTTGCTTCTTCACCGAACCACGTGTATACAAGAGAACAGCTGCTTGACCAGATATGGGGTTATGAATACATTGGTGATACCCGTACAGTAGATGTGCATATCAAACGTCTCAGGGAGAAGATCAAGGATCATGAGACCTGGAGAATTGCTACAATCTGGGGTATCGGTTATAAATTCGAAGTCAAGAACGCATAATCTTTTACCGAAAAGAGAAAGGTATTTGCCATGAAACGTACTTTATATCTGAAATTTGTGCTTGCCTATTTCATATTTGGTTTCTTTGGATTTATTGTGGTAGCAACTTTTACCTCCAATATGACTTTGGAACATATGAAAAGGGAACGGGCAGATGCATTATATAAGGAGGCCTTGCTGATATCCAATTCCTATGCTGTTGACCTGTATAACAGTGAGATCACTCTGGAATCCGTGTGGAGACAGATCAATGCCATTGATACTTTCCTGGATGCCTCTGTCTGGATTGTCAATCCATCCGGTCTTATTGTATTGGACTCCAGTTCTCCACTGGATATTGAGAATCCCTCTACGATACCGAATTTCAGTCCCACGGTGACAGGAAGTTCCTTCTATACTGTAGGCAATTTCTTCGGTATGTTCGATGAAGATATGATATCGGCTTTTGCCCCGATAACTTCCCAATATAAAGTAAAAGGCTATGTAATCATCCATTCCTCCATGCAGGATCTGCATGACTCCTGTGATTCTCTGCTGAATATATCTTATCTGACACTGCTGATTCTTTTCCTGCTGTCATTGATTATTCTGCTCTTTTTCACAGAGATGGTCTATCTGCCACTGCGCAAGATCACACATGCCACAGAGCAGTACGCAATCGGTAACTTCCGCTATGAATTTCAGGTAGACAGCGAAGATGAGATTGGTTATCTGGCTGCCTCCCTGGCGTATATGGCAAGCGAGGTTGCTAAGAGTGAAGACAACCAGAAGAGACTGGTCGCCAATATTTCCCACGATTTCCGTTCTCCACTGACCTCTATGCGGGGTTATCTGGAAGCAATGCAGGATGGCACTATTCCCCCTGAACTTCATGAGAAATATATCGGTGTTGTATTAAATGAGACTGACAGACTGACCAAACTGACCAATTCCCTGCTGACTCTGAATAATCTGAATACACAGGGTATGATACTGGATCGGACTAATTTTGATATCAATCCGGTCATCAAGAATACAGCAGCTTCTTTTGAAGGCACCTGCCGCAGCAAATTCATTACCATTGAACTGGTTCTGACCGGAGAGCAGATGTACGTCAATGCTGATATGGTCAAGATTCAACAGGTTCTCTACAATCTGGTCGATAATGCAATTAAGTTCAGCCACAAGAACTCCTCTATCAAGATAGAGACGATTGAGAAGTCCAACAAGCTTCTGGTATCGGTAAAAGACAATGGAATCGGTATTCCAAAGGATAGTCTCAAACTGATATGGAACCGCTTCTATAAGACTGATCTCTCCAGAGGAAAAGACAAAAAAGGAACCGGTCTTGGTCTCTCCATTGCAAAAGAGATCATCCAGACCCATAATGAGAACATAAATGTAGTAAGTACCGAAGGTGTTGGTACAGAATTTATCTTTACATTAGAGAAGGCTTCCAAGTTCTAAGACCGGAAGCCTTTTTTTATTTATATTTATTGCTTATAGAACAATATGGGACATCAGTTCAGGAAGCTGCGCAAATGACTGGATTGTATAATCAGGTGCAACTGCTTCTCCAAAACCATACGCACAATATACAAAAGGAATACCGGCTACCCTGGCAGACTGTTCATCCCCTGCCGTATCTCCTACATATACAGCTCTTGTAATATTGTTTCTCTGCATGATGAGCTTGTTATTCTCACCCTTTGGCAGAAGATTATCTCCCCAGCACTGGATATCATCAAAATACTGCTCCAGCTTATGGGCTGCAATAAAGCTTTCAATATATCCCTGCTGGCAATTGCTTACCACATATAACTGATATTCCCTGTGAAGAATCTCCAGTGTCTCCTCCAGCTGTGGAAACAGAATTCCACCATTTCTTAGCAGATATGCGTTCTCTACTTTACAACATTCATCCATCATCTTCTGCTGTCCTTCACCGGTCTGCCTGGGAAAGAGCTTTGCTGCAATTTCAGTCATAGGAAGTCCAAAGCATCCGTTCAGCTCTTCCTGCGTAATCGGTCCTCTACCACATTCAGGATGCATTTCCAATACCTGGTTCCAGGATTTCAATACACCCTCGGAAGAATCCCACAATGTTCCATCCAGATCAAACAATATTGCCTGTACTTTCTCCATAATCTCCTCATTTCTGACATATATGTCATTTTTTATTTGTATCCTATCATAATTCCCTTAGATATGCTATCGACTTCTGGTAAAATAAGCGTGAATTCGGTGTAAATTCATCATCCATGGCATGAAAGGACAGATTCATTACACCTTGAAATGTAGTCACTCCGATAATTCTTCTGGCGTTAGCTGTAACCGGTGGCACGAATACATAATTGTATAACCGAAGACTGCCATACCGGGATGCAAGCGGCACTTTCACCAGATTGGTCACTGCCATTCCCTTAGGCGCCTCACCCATTCCCAATCGCTTCATGATTGTCTCTGTTACCGGATTCACATAGCGGCCATTCAGTTGAAACTGCACAGAATCCACCAGCTCTCCCGGCAATTCCCCAAGCAATCCAAGCTGCCGGTATTTTTCTTTACTGTTATCCAGATGAATCCTGCTGTGCAGCTTCTTCACATTCTGCGCAAAGTCCAGTGTATCATCATATAAATACTCGATCGGATAGGTATATTCATAATCTCCCATCCCATCATACTCTCCACGGAGACTTAGAACCATTGCAATCTGGTCCGGTTTCAATCCTGCCTCCTGCTGACGTCCTTTTGCATCAACAACAACTGCTGTCCTAAGCTCTCTGGACGCTCTGGCAAAAGCAGTCAGAAGAACAGAGTTTACCGTTACCTGCTGATTCTTTGCATACAAGGCAATACGGTATAAGGCATCCTTATGAAAGGTTTCATATTGAATCCACGTCTTTTTATTTCTCCATGCCTGGGCATGCAGCTGATAATACTCTTCTTCCGTAAAGTCTGTTCCTTCTTTATTCCAGTTTCGAAGTGTACTTGACAGCTTCATTTTCTCCATAAAGGATAGTCTACTTTCCTTTGGAAGACTGCTTAACTGAAAACGGGTCAACGGCTTTGCCTTGACCGGCATATCTGCCAGTCCTCTCATGACATCATTCAGGAAAAAGCCATGAGAAGCCCCGTCTCCTGCCAATGCATGCGCAATGATCAGAAACTCCTGCTTATCCTCATTCATCAGATAATAAAATCGCAGTAATTCTCCATGGTCGAGATCAAATGCAATAGACTCCTGTTCACTGACGATATCCTTCCAGTATACATTATGCAGGACTCTGACCATATCATTGGGATTATCGTCAAATTTCTGAGTCTCATAATAAGCATTTCCATCCTTCTCAATGACTACTCTGGAATTTAGTATCTCATTTCTGGCAACAGCATTCTTTACTGCTTCCTTTAATTTCTCAATAAAAATAATACCTTCTACCTCCACATGTGTCACCAGAATATCTCTTGGCGCAAATAAATGGAGTCTTTCTTTATCTATCCGTTCTTTCATGCCTTGTCCCCCATCAGACAGATAAACCCAAGTTATAAAGAAGCGCACCCCTCTAAAGGGATGCGCCATATAGCCTCTTACTTAGCAGATCTCTGCTCCTGCAGGCATAGGCTTCTCAGGTGACACAAGAGCAAGATTACCCTCTGCGTCCTCTGCGCACAGCAGCATACCCTCAGATAAAACACCAGCCAGCTTAGCAGGCTTTAAGTTCACCAGAACCATAACCTTCTTACCAACCATTTCTTCTGGTGTATAATGTGCCTTAATACCAGATACGATCTGCTTTACCTGACTGCCGATCTTTACCTGGCTGCACAATAATTTCTTGGACTTTGGAACTGCCTCACAGGCAATGATCTCGCCTACCTGGAACTGCAGCTTGGCAAAATCATCATATGTGATCTCAGCCTTTGGTTCAATGTCAATGACATTCTCATCTTCTGCTGCTTCCTGTGTCTGTCCGGCTGCGGCTGCCTGCTTCTGCTGCAGCTCTTCTACCTTAGCCATAACTTCCTTAGGGTCCAGACGGGCAAAGAGAATCTCAGGAGTCTCTGTTACTTTATTTCCAGATGGATACAGACCGAAGGTCTTCACAGAATCGAAGTCTCTTACAGTTGTATTAAGCTGTGCTGCGATCTTCTGTGCTGTCTCCGGTAAATATGGCTCTAATAGACCAGCTCCGATAGAAATGCTCTCTACCAGATTGTACAGTACAGTAGCCAGTCTGTCCTTCTTCGCTTCATCCTTTGCCAATACCCATGGTTCTGTCTCATCAATATATTTATTGCAGCGTTTGAACAGTGCAAAGATCTCAGTCAGGGCATCTGCAACTCTCAGATCCTCCATCTTGACTTCTACCTTATCATAAGTACCTGTTACAACTGCCTTGAGATCATCATCGACAGATTCTGCTGCATGTCTGTCCTCTACTACACCACCAAAATACTTATTGCTCATGGAAATGGTTCTGTTGACCAGATTACCAAGCGTATTTGCCAGGTCGGAGTTAAGACGCTCAATCATAAGCTCCCATGTAATAGAACCATCATTTTCATAAGGCATCTCATGTAATACGAAGTAACGTACCGCATCTACGCCGAAGAAATCTACCAGATCATCTGCATAGATGATGTTGCCCTTGGATTTACTCATCTTATCGTTGTTCTGTAACAGCCATGGATGCCCGAATACCTGCTTAGGCAGCTCTTCGCCCAGCGCCATCAGGAAGATAGGCCAGTAAATCGTATGGAAACGAATGATATCCTTACCAATCAGGTGCAGGTCAGCAGGCCACAGCTTCTTATACTGCTCAGAACTGTTGCCGTCTGCATCATAACCAATACCCGTAATATAGTTGGTCAGCGCATCCAGCCATACATATACAACATGCTTATCATCAAAATCTACAGGGATTCCCCACTTAAAGGAGGTTCTGGATACACACAGATCCTGTAAGCCCGGAAGCAGGAAGTTATTCATCATTTCATTCTTACGTGATACCGGCTGTATGAATTCAGGATGCTTATTGATATGGTCAATCAATCTGTCAGCGTACTTGCTCATTTTGAAGAAATATGCCTCTTCCTTGGCAGGCTTTACCTCACGTCCACAGTCAGGACACTTGCCGTCCACTAACTGAGACTCTGTCCAGAAGGATTCACAGGGAGTACAGTATAAGCCTTCATAAGCTCCCTTATAGATATCGCCCTGATTATAAAGCTTCTTAAAGATCTTCTGTACCTGCTTCTCATGATAATCATCTGTTGTACGGATAAACTTATCATAGGAAATGTTAAGCAGATCACACAGACCACGAATGATTCCGGCAACATTATCTACGAATTCCTTAGGTGTTACCCCTGCTTCTGCTGCCTTTAACTCAATTTTCTGACCGTGTTCATCAGTACCAGTCTGGAAAAAGACATCATAGCCGTCCTTTCTCTTGAAACGTGCAATACTGTCTGCCAGTACGATTTCGTAATTGTTACCAATATGCGGTTTACCTGAAGTATAGGCAATCGCTGTTGTTAAATAATACTTACCTTTGTTTTCCATTATATTTTCAACCCTTTCTTTTTAATACATTATTAAAATACATGTAACTATTCAGAACCCCATTCGCAAAATCGCTGTTTCACAGCTTGCTTTTTGCTCATGTGGTTACTTCGCCATATAAATTGAGTCAAATATGCTTGTAAACAAGCATATTCTGCCTTAATTTGCATGGCTCTGAATAGTTACAAATACATTATGATACATCATGGCGCTTCTTACATTCTGTGAGCTGATACTTCTCTACAAAATTCTCAAAGAAAGCAATTTTACATACCTTGCGTATTTCATGATCCAAACAGGCTGTTTTCTCATAGCCGGCATCATTTAAGTATTTTTCAAATACTTTCACATCCTCCGTCTGTGGAACGGATAATGTTCCATCCGAATCATAAATAAGAAAAGTCATACCTGTGGTCTGCCAGATAGGTCCCACCAGCACTCTTCGTACTGATATCCCGATATTCAGGCTGCACATGACACGGGCTTCCCTTGCACCGAATTCATACCGGTTTCTGTTACAGTCATAAATCAGATAGTCTTCACTTCCACATTCATATTTTTGCAGCTCCAACTCCATGAAAAGCCCTCCTTCCTATAATTAAAACGGCTCCAATAACAACAAAACTCCCGTCCTTATATCATCTATAAGGACGAGAGTATATATCCCGTGTTACCACCTTAATTTACCTTAGCCTCACGGCAAAAGTCTCTGCGGGTACTGCATACCCTGTCGCTGTAACGGGCGAACCCTGTCGCAGCCTTATCAGTCATAACACTGACTCGGTGCGCTGCTCAGAAGCCATGTTCCATATATCTTCTTCGTGTCCATCTCAGCCAAAAGGACATTCTCTGTACAAATACAATATATCTACTCTCTTCATCATCGCTTTTCCATATAGGTTCAATGTAGCACAAAAAACAATATTTGTAAAGTAGCAAACTTTTTTGTTTAAATATAACTGTTTTTAATCTATTTTTCTTCATATATATGGAATATTTTATGAAATTATAGTAAAATAATTGTGAATTTGAGAAATTTGTGTAAAAGCGCCACAAATCTTATTCATAAAGCGCTTTAGAAATGAGGTTAACGCAAGCATGAACAAAAAAAATTTTGTGTCCATCAAAGCAAAACTGTTGGCGATCATTCTGCCTATTGTAATTATCATCGTTGCCATATTGACTATCATTTCTTACCTGGTCTCCAAGAGCGTCATTGCCAGTTATTCTGAGAACCTGCTGAGCTCTTCCATTGAGAATCAGGGAAACGAAATTGAAGCATGGCTTAATGAGAATCTGTCTGCCTTTCAGGCAATTAAACATAACATAGAGCAGACCAAGCCAAACGATGCTCAGCTACAGACTCTGTTAGACCAGTACTACGATTATAATTCCAACTACCCGGATGGATTATATCTGGCAGATGGTCAGGGCAATCTTATGACCGCATCAGCATCTTCCAAGTCGGAACAGAATCCTACTTCCTCTGTATGGTATACAGAAGGTTTGACCCGTATCAACATGGGCTTTACCAGTGCCTATACCAATTCTGAGGGAACCGCTGTTATCAGTGCATCAGGTATCCTAAATGACGGTTCCGGCAAACAGAGAGTCATTGCTGCTGATATGTCACTGCAAAGAATCAATGTCATTGTAAACAGCTTTATTGAAATGACAGATGCACAGGCGTTTCTGGTCAGCACTACAGACAATACCATTCTGGCTCATCGTGATACTTCTCTTATCTCCACTAAATTGGATGAGTCCAACAGCGATGCCTTTTTAAGCGGTGTTGCTGCCAGAATGAAGGCTTCTGACTATACACAGGGAGAAATAGCAGGTAACGAAACAGCCTTCCTTACCATTGACGGAACTGACTGGCTGCTCGTATCCTACGTTCCTACCTCAATTATCTTCTCAAGCGTTACATCAGTGCGTAACATCATGCTTCTGATTGGAATTGTATGTATTCTTGTCCTTGCTGTTGTAATTGAACGTGTCATACATCTTGTAATTAAACCAATAAAAGAACTGACCCATGTCATAACGCAGATGACAGATGGTGACTTTACTGTTGAAGTCCGTGCTGCAAGTAATGATGAGATTGGTAAAATGAGTTCCGGTGTCTCCAAATTCCTTGCCACTATGCGCGATATGATTGATTCTATCCATAACGTATCGGACAAGCTGCATGAACAATCCCAGTCAAGCTTGGAGATTTCTGATAAAATGCGGGAAGCAAGTACCACTCAGAGCGACTCCATGCAACAGCTAAATGAAACAGTAGAACAACTTTCAGCTTCTGTTAACGATATTGCAGAGCACGCAACAACCCTTGCAAATGTAGTTGCAGATACCAGAGAAGACGGCTCCCAGGTAGAAAATAAAATGAAAGAAACTGTGGAAATCTCCGAAAAAGGCAGAACAGATATGAATCAGGTCAATACTGCAATGCAGACAATCAATGAGTCTATTAACAGTCTGAAAGCAGCCATTGACAAGGTCGGTACTGCATCCAGCGAAATTACAAATATTACAGCGGTTATTGCTGATATTGCTGAAGAAACCAACCTTCTCTCCTTAAACGCATCCATTGAAGCAGCCAGAGCCGGTGAAAATGGCAGAGGTTTTGCAGTTGTCGCTACCCAGATTGGCAAGCTTGCCCAGACCAGTGCAGAATCTGTCCACACTATTGAAAATCTAATCCAGCAGATTAATGGTTATGTTGGCGCCTGTGTGACACAAGCTAATGTAAGCGTCAGCAATATTGGTGAAAGCGGTCAGTTAATCTCTGTAGCATTAGAAACCTTTGATTCTATTTTCCAGAACATTGCTGCCGCTAATGAACTCGTAGAATCTATGGTCACTAAAGTAAGCAAGGTAGATGATGTTGCAACCAATGTTGCTGCCATTTCTGAAGAACAGGCTGCAAGCTCACAGGAAATTCTTGCTACATCAGATACTATGGTCAGCCAGGCGCAGGAGATTACAAGGAGCAGTACTCATGCCGCCGAGGATTCCAAAGAGCTTAGTGTATCTGCTGAAGAACTATCCAATCAGGTTAATAAGTTTAAAATTTAGGAGGCATACCTTATGAAAAAAGGTTATTTGAAAATAGCTGGTACCATTCTTGCTGCCACACTGTTATTCACTGGCTGTGCCCAAACCGGAAGTCAATCTTCTGTCATTTCCGGAAACGACACTAAAATTCTTATGTGTATGTCGGATGGTAATGATACCTTCCGTGCTATGTTGGCAGATGCTGCTGCATCTACTGCCCAAAACCTTGGCGCACAGTTTGATCTGGTAGATGCACAGAATACAATAGAAACACAGGCAGACCAGATTCGTTCTGCCAAGGAACAGGGTTATGACGTTATTCTCTGTCTTCCTGTAGATGCTGATACTGCCATAGAACTGGAATCCTGCGCAGGCGATCTTCCAATCATCTTTATGAACAGCTGCCCTGCTGATAAACGGCTGAAAGCAGACCAGTATATGTATGTTGGTTCCAATGAACAAGTTGCAGGTCAGCTTCAGGCTGAATATGTTCTTGACAAAATGGCTTCCAAGGATGAAATCAACGTTGTTATCTTCAAAGGTGAAAAAAACCACTCTGCCACCAAAGGAAGAACAGAAGCACTTAAAACGGCTTTTAAGAACAGTGGCAAAAAGGTAAATATCGTATTTGAAGATTACGCTGACTGGAGT
>UMFO01009683.1_pt1 | contig 18993 bp, 14 predicted proteins | sample 1965051 | NCBI WGS metagenome assembly UMFO01 (sample SAMEA4836050, study PRJEB28245) | human gut metagenome | biome: gut microbiome; material: fecal sample | place: Denmark | collected 2008
AAGAAAGGGAAACTCTACGGAGTGGCGTTTTATAACTTGGAAAACCTGTTTGATACCGTTCACGATGAAGGGAAGAACGATTATGAATATTTGCCGGACGGACGGAATAAATGGGATGATAAGAAATATCAGTCGAAATTGGAGCACATGTCGACTGTATTGAGCCTGTTGGCTACGGATAAAGTACCTCAAGGAGCCGCGGTGATAGGCATGGCAGAGGTGGAAAACCGCCGTGTGTTGGAAGACTTGTTAGCCCAGCCTGCGTTGAAGGAACGGGGGTATCAGATTATCCATTACGAAGGGCCGGACGAACGGGGCATCGATTGTGCCATGTTTTATAATCCGGAACTTTATCAGGTGAAATCTACAAGGTTGGTGCCTTATCAGCTTGCGGAGCCGTCCGACAGGCCTACACGTGGCTTCTTGATAGCGGACGGAGAATTGGCAGGCGAACGGGTAGCTTTTATTGTCAATCATTGGCCTTCGCGTGGAGCCAAGTCTCCGGCTCGTGAGCGTGCCGGTGTGCAGGTGCGTGCCTTGAAAGACTCTTTGCAACGTCTGGACTCGAAAATCAAGATTGTCATTATGGGTGATATGAACGACGACCCGATGGACAAGAGCATGGCAGAATCGCTCGGAGCCAAACGTAATGCCAAGGATGTGAAAAAGAAAGAACTGTATAATCCGTGGTGGAATACGCTGGAAGGAGGTGACGGGACATTGAAGTACCGGGGGAAATGGAACCTTTTCGACCAGATAGTCTTTACCGGCAATTTCCTGAACCGCCGGCACCGGAAACTGACGTACGAGAGCCATCAGATATTCAAACGCGACTATCTGTTCCAGACCGAAGGAAAATATGCCGGTTATCCCAACCGTACGCAAGCGGGCGGACGTTGGCTGAACGGCTATAGCGACCATTTGCCCACCGTGGTTTATTTCATCAAGCGGTAATAAGTAAGAAGCTGTTTTGAATTTATCGTGCGATGATTTGGGATGAGTTTTTGAGGCATTTTCGCTTCTGTGATGAGGAAGATAGCGGGCTATCTGACGAAGAACAGGAGCGAAAAGGACCAAAAAATCGCCCAAAGCACACACGAAAACGGATACATCAAGCCAAGAAAAACTTTTTGGAGAAATTCAAAACAGCTTCTAAGTGTAGTAAACAAAATTGGTTAGCGAAACTGTTATTATCTTCTTGCTTCAACGCAGATAGCTTCGTTTGGTAAGATTAATAATCTTGCAGCCTGAAGATTATTAATCTTACAGCGGATGAGCCTATCTGCGTTTACCGTTGCAACTATATCCGTGGTTCAACTGAAACATAATAACTCTTTCGGCGTGGATAAGTTGGTGCATCCGGGCGTATGCGATACGCCCCTACATTGGCTGTTTGCGGACATCCATTAAAAAAATAAAGAATGGCAAGAAGTATTGCCATTCTTTATTTTGCGACAGCCTCGCTTTTATTACGTCAAAAAGCGAATTTATGCTTCAGCCGGAGCTTCGGTAGCAGGTGCTTCTTCAGCCGGAGTTTCTTCTGCGGTAGCAGCTTCAGCTTCTGCCTTAGCGGCAGCTTCAGCAGCTTTCTTTTCAGCTACTTTCTTAGCAATTTCTTCATTGATTTTCTTTTCTGCTTCCAGACGTTCTTTAACGGCTGCTTGTTTGGTTTCTTCTGCTTTAGCCTTTATTGCGGCCAAATTAGCTTGTTTGTTTTCTTTCCAAGCGCTGAAGCGAGCCTGTGCTGTAGCTTCATCGAATGCGCCTTTTGCAACACCACCCTGCAAGTGTTTCATCATATAAACACCTTCGCGAGACAAGATGTTACGTACAGTGTCTGTAGGTTGTGCACCTACTTTTACCCAATACAATGCACGGTCGAAATTCAAATCTACTGTGGCAGGATTGGTATTGGGGTTGTATGTACCAACTTTTTCAATAAATCTACCATCACGTGGTGCTCTTGAGTCTGCAATAACAATTGAATAAAACGCATATCCTTTGCGTCCGTTTCTTTGCAATCTGATTTTTGTTGCCATCTTTAAATATAAAGTTTAGTAAATAATAAAATGATTTGAATTATACTAATAACTCGTATTAGCGGCTGCAAAGGTAATGCTTTTTATTTGATTGGCAAAGCATTGGTTCAGATTTTAAAAAACTGTTGTGAATTTCTTCAAAAAGTTTTCACGCCTTGATGCATTTGTCTTTACTATTCTTGGGGATTTGCCGGATGTCTTCAAGATTCCTACAACATCCGTATCTATTTTTGCCGGAAAAAACGGTATCAATATGATTCGGATATGTTTTATTTTAGTCTTTTCCTTTTGTATCCTTACGGCAGGAGGGCAGCAAATGTCTCATGATTTGTCTTATTATGCAGAAGCTGCACGGAATTACAGCCCCTTGCTTCACGATTACCGCCACCAACTGCAAATCGAGCAGGCGGAACTCAGGCGGCTAAAGGCGCTGTACACCCGTTCACGGCTGGAGCTGAACGGGGATTACCTGTTCGTACCCGTCCTGACCAAAGACGGGGGGACGACTTCTTTCCGATGGAACGCACAGGATGCCACGGATTATTATGGCTACGATTTGGGCGAGAGTAGCGGGCACTTGCATACCGGAGCCACGTGGACACAGCCGCTCTTGGGACATTCGTCTTACAAAGTGGCACAGGAACAATCCCGCATCAATATGGATATGGCTCGCAACCACATCCGCTTGGAAGAGAACCAACTGGAACGCGCGGTGACGGAACAGTACCGGTTGGACAGCCTGAACACGGCGGCATCGCTGCGTTCTTTCAACTTGCAGTACAAGCCGCGGCTGGACCTGTTTGTGGACGGAGGCATACAGACGGGCAGCTTCTCGCAATGGTACAGGCATTTCGGCTGGAGCGCAGGACTGACATTTACGTGGACGCTCTTCGACGGCAGGCAAAAGCGTTGGAAGGAGCGTCAGGCGGAATTACAGCAGCAAAGCATACGCATCTACCGGGACCATGCCGAATACCAACGCAGCATGAGGCTCCGCCAATGCCTTTCAGAACTGGACAAGTACGACCGGAGGGAGAAGGCTCTGACGGAGCAACTTGCCGGATACGAGCGTGTCCTGTCCGATTACGCGCGGGAGGTGGAGGCCGGGCAGGTGTCCGTGTTGGATTACCTGACCGTGCTCCGCAACAAGATACAGACGGAACGGGATGCCCTGCTGATGCGCACGAACCGGCAGCTTGTCATTGCCGCCTACAATTACTGGAACCACTAAACACAACTTGGATATGAAAGCAACTCTTTCGATTCATCAACTCTACGCCAAGCCCATCCTCTTCGTGGCAGGTCTGCCCCTGCTGCTGGTGGTGCTTCCGGCGCTGATGCGGAGGATTTACCGGTGAATGGTGGGGCTTTGTGTTTGCTCCGCTTGCTGATTTTTCATACCTTCGCAAACAAACTTCCAAAATTTAGATATGATTACCGAAAAAGATGCTATTGATTTAATCATGCTTGCCGAAGAATTGGAGATAAATGTTTTCATTGACGGCGGCTGGGGTGTAGATGCATTGTTAGGCGAACAAACGAGAGAACATCAAGACATTGACTTGTTTGTGGAAGAAAGGCAGGCTGTGCGTTTCATTCATGCTTTACATCAACAGGGATTCAAGGAACGGACAGAAACATATTCCACTCCGCAGCACATCGTTTTCGCAGATGCGGATGGGCGGACGGTGGACTTGCATTTGTTTACATATACTTCGGAACGGAAGATTGTTTTTGAAGGAGCAATTTATCCGGCGGACACGTTCAATGGAGAAGGCTGTATCGGCAGAAAGAAAGTGTCGTGTATTCCTCCCCAGGCACAGGTCGCTTTCCACACAGGATATGTTTTTGATGAAAACGATATTAAAGATGTGCTTGCCTTGTGCTACCATTTCCATATTCCTATCCCTGAAGAATACAAGCCTTATGCTAAGTAATCCGCCCCCATCCGAAGCTCCGACAAATCTTACAGGAAAAAGTACTATTCCCGGCAGAGGCTTTTCTGCTTTCTTCAAAATTCCTACAAAATCCGCTCCTACCTTTGCGCAGATACAATAACTTTGCAACCGACTTAAAAACAGGAAAGCGATTATGTGGAAATACTATGCACTGCTGTCCGCCCTCTTTGCCGCGCTGACCGCTATCTTCGCCAAGGTGGGCGTGAAAGACATTAATTCAGATTTGGCTACGGCTATCCGCACCACCGTCATCCTGCTGCTGACGTGGGGCATCGTGCTCTTCGGGCAGCACGTGGGCGAGATAAGGGAGATACCGCGTCATGCCTGGCTCTTCCTCGTGCTGAGCGGGGTGGCGACGGGGCTGTCGTGGCTTTTCTACTTCAAGGCATTGCAGACGGGCGACGTGTCGCGCGTGGCGCCGATAGACAAGCTGAGTGTCGTCATCACCATTTGCCTGTCGTTCCTGTTTCTGAAGGAACCGGTCAGCCTGCGGGTGGTGGCGGGCGCGCTGCTGATTACGGGCGGAAGTATCATCATGTTAATCAAGTAAGCGCAGGTCAGATGCTGTTGGTTATCCGTTCTTTTACCTTACTCCATGCATTCGTATGGAAGAGGCAACAACGGTCCATTGTCTGATACATCTCTTTAAAACGGCTTGCTGGAATCACAAAACTCAGCACATTGCTTTCTACATAAGGGCGCACGGAAGGGTCGAGCAGACCTATAAACGTACGACGGCCGCCTGTTCTGTTTTCTTTTACGGCTTGGGCAACGACCGATGAGCAGCCTGAACCGAAAATGCAAGAGACCGCATCATCGGCGTTATTGTCGAAGAATGCCCAAGTTGCCAGTCCTGACAGCATGTCGGGAGTAGCAAAAAACAAAATCCCTTCCATGGGTTCAAAACTCTCTACGCGGTCAATCCGTATGAAATTAAGATACTTTTTAGCAGCCGGCCGTATATCAAGCCGTTCAATGCACGTTATCACATCTTCCGGAGAAGTCTTGTAGCGTTCTTTATGTGACACAAAGCCGGGCACATGCTCAGGCATCGGCGCAAAGGCGGTATAGAGCTTGCCTCCGCCACAACCGATGGTCTCGGCATTCAGGCTAAGCCCTTTCCCTTTTCTCGCGGCATCCATTCCCTTAAAGAGACAACCGTTTATCTTATCTGTATCTGCCACCGGTTCGTTATCATAATAGAACAGAAGCGGAAGTTCCGCCGTTTCACCAAAAGCCTGGCGGTATTTGCTGATGAATGTCTGAGTATCCATATCTTTTTCAGTATAAGTAGTTTTGTGGGTAAATATAGTGAAAAATCCGATTCTTCTTCAATATATCTTCAAATTTCCCTATTACCTTTGCTTCCATGTTTATTCATCAAACGCAATGAAACTGCTGATAATCGAAGACGAAAGGGAGCTGTTTGCCCTTCATCGGTAACGTGGGCAAGGCGGTGTCGAAGGCAGGGATGGCAGAGTATCCCAGCGGCGACATGGCGGATATGCTGGACAATCACGACTTCGTCTACACGCACATCAAGAACTTGAAGGCGAAGCTGGCGGAGGTGGGTGTGAGGGATTGCGTCAAGAATGTGTATCGCGGTGTTGCTGCTTGCCAAGATAGACAACCGCCAGTACGAACAGATGGAAACCATCAGTTTGGGCGATTTTCTCGACAGACTGCTGCCTTCATTGGAATGCCTTATGGGAAACATCGTTCTCCGCAAAGATTTCCAGACTTCGCTGATGATACGTGACAACCGCACCCTTCTGGAAAGTCTCGTGAATAATCTTGTGGTGAATGCTGTCCGCCATAACCGTCCGAATGGGGACATCACTCTTGTTCTGACCGGCAGGCAGCTTATCGTATCGAACACTTCCGATGAGCCGGAATTGGACGCCCGGCAGGTATTCAATCGCTTCTACCGCCCGTCAGAAAAAACAAAAGGTAATGGATTAGGACTGGCGATAGTGAAAGCGGTTTGCGAATACCATGGATGGAAAGTGAACTACTGGTATGAAAATAACAGGCATTGTTTTGCGGTGAATTTTTAGTTCCTATGTTTGTAAAATGTGCTAGCAAAATAGCATAAAGCCAAGAGAAACTGTTTTGAATTTCTCCAAAAAGTTTTTCTTGTCTTGATGTGTTCGTTTCGTGTGTGCTTTAGGCGATTTATTTGGCAAAGCCTGTCCTATTGCGTTTTCATGAGAACATGCTGATAAATGTCAACATTCATTTTATTGACATTTGGCTTCGCTTTGGCTTGTGGTCTATAGGGTTATAAATAATTTTGCTTCCTGTTGAACGGGTACTTTCTTCTGTTCCAGTCGAGGGAAACGTGCCGTGTTCCAAATGATAAAATACCGGAGCCAAAATACTGTCGGCTGGTGTGCCGAACTCTCCTAAATTGGCAGTTAAGTCTTCAGATGAAACATAATCAGGTTGCAGCCCATCAGTATAATAATCGTAAAAGTTTTCCGAGTTAGCTGTATATGAGGTGGTTAACCAGAATTCCAGTTGTGGGTAAGCTTCATTGGTAAACAAGCTCTGTGCCACATTTTTTCCAAAGGTGGCAGCACCTACTTGTAATAGCTTATCACCTAAATATGGGCGCAAGGTATTGATAACAATTTCGGATGCCGAGGCTGTATTAGAGGTGGTGATGACGTACAGGTGGTCATAATTCAGATTGGTTACCCCTTGCAGCAGGCTGGCATCAAAAGTATAGGTCTGTGTCTGAGGATCAGTCTTGTCATTAAATACCATTGTAAGCCACGGTTGTCCCATTGCACCTTGTGGGGCAAGGATGGTACTAAGCAATTGGGCGGTGGATACATAGCCACCCGGATTGTAGCGAAGGTCGAGGATGATGTCAGATGGTGACTGGGCGGCAGCTTCGTTGAAGGCTGCTTTCAGTGATTCTTCGTCGTCCGTTTCAAATCCATTGTAGAGGATATAAAAAGCTTTTTTGCTTCCGGCGGTTATGGTCTTATAGGTAAATACGCTGGGTTGTTCGATGATTCGGGGAGCAGGCATGTCAACGTAGGATGTATCCGGCTGTCCATCTACTTCTGTAGCTACCCGGTAGCGGCAGGAGCTGCTGGGACGCTGGAAGAAAGATTCGAAGTTACTTGTATTTAAAGCCCGGTCGTTCACGCTTACCACCCAGTCGTTGCGTTTCAGTCCCACTTCAGAAGCTGGAGAATCAGGATACACATATAATATATGTACTACATAGTCACCGTTGGTATTGCGTATCAATGAGCCTTCCAATCCGAAAGTGGGGTAAGCACTTTGTACACGTGAAACATTTACCGAATCAATGTGGGAAAACACGCTTCCATTTTTCTGGTCCTGTGAAGAAACAACCGACTGGAGAAATGTTTCGGGCTTATCGAAGAAGTTCAGTCCTTCTTCGGTGGGAAGGTCTTCGTAAAACAGGTAATGTTGTTGCATGGTTTCGTACATCCACGTTTTTGGCCCGATGAGGGCATAATATTCCCCCGAGCGGTCTTGTCCGCACGATGCAAAGAATAAGGCAGATGCAAGCATGCATAGCGCATGGATGTGGAATAGGCTTCTTTTCATGATGCAGGCTTTTATTTCATGGTAAACGAGTTTTGTCCGATCATATTGCCGTCGGCAAAGATATAGACCGTATAGGTACCTGCAGGAAGGTATTCTTCCACGTCCCAATAGACGGTAACGCTTTGTTCTTCTCCGGTATATTCAATATACTTTTTAATGGAGTAAGTAATTTCACGGTCTTCGTAGGCAAAGGTGGTATTGCCTTTCGAGAGGATGTCATTGTCGGGCTTGGCAATGCGGACGTAGATTGTTTTGTTGCCCGTTTCGGCAGTGATGTTCTTTACGATGGTGAACGAGATAGCAATTTTTTTCACGTCTTTTACCTTTCGTGCTTTCTTGCCACGTTTATTCATCGGTAGTGCAGAGATGTTGGTGGCATCCAGTTGGGCTGCTAGCGATACCTTTTCGTTCAGGTTTTTCTTTTCTTGCGAGAGGGTATTGATTTGCGCTGTGGCAGCTGAGTATTTGCTTTTCACTTCCTGATTTTCTTCCATCAGTGCAGCGTTGAGCCGATTGAGCGAGTCAATTTGGATCACGTAGGTACGCAGCACGGCACGTACGGTTTTCAATTCTTTCTTCAACCGCAATATTTCGGCAGCATTGGTTGTCTTCACCTGCCGCAGTTCTTCCAATAACCGTTGGGTCTTCAACTTTTCACTTTCCAGTTTTTCACGAAGCGAATCGTTGTTGATCTGCACCTGAAGTTCATCGTATTGTGTAGCAAACGCGCTATATTCATTTTCCATTTCTTGTTTTTCTACGGCAAACACTTCGGCCATTTCCTTATTTTTCCGGTATTCGTTCACGGCAAGGAAAGAAACGCCTGCAACAATGACAATCAATAGAATAATCGCTCCAACTAATTTTTTATTTTTTTCCATAGACTCTTGAGTTTGGGCGCAAAATTACAACATTTTGCACAGATGTAGTCTTTTGGGCTGATAAAAAACTATAATGGGGATGAGTTCATGCGTTTTAAGTTTTTAAGTTTTTGAGTTTTTAAGAAGCTGTTTTGAATTTATCGTGCGATGATTTGGGATGAGTTTTTGAGGCATTTTCGCTTCTGTGATGAGGAAGATAGCGGGCTATCTGACGAAGAACAGGAGCGGAAAGGACCAAAAAATCGCCCAAAGCACACACGAAAACGGATACATCAAGCCAAGAAAAACTTTTTGGAGAAATTCAAAACAGCTTCTAAGTTTTTGGGGGTTGTTTGCTGATTCTGCCTTACTGGTTATTGGGAATAGCTCTTAAAAACTCATCCTACATCATCACACAAAACTCAAAACAGACTTTTAAAGGCTGCCAACTTGGCTGGAACACCTTCATCTCCTGCTTCCCAATGCAAAAGGGGAAGTCCGTTATACTCGCCTTGCTGCTTGTCTACCCAGGCATTCAAGGCATCCAAAAGGGTTTCGCCCGTATCGGTAACGGTGAAATCAGTATCGTAAGTATAGATGGTGCTTTTGTCTTTGATGTTGGTGAAATTCTTGTAAACAGGATCGGAGGTGCATGTTACCGGGTAATAACAATATTGAAATATCGTTTTTGTTGTTGCAACTCTATGACTAAAATAACCAAATTCCGTATTGCCCACATACATTAAATCCCCTGCATAACAATTAAGAAGGCAGTTTTCGTCATTTCCACTACGATGAAAAATTCCTCCAGTTTGCGATGCTTTGTTAAAATGACACGCGTATACATAGCTATTGAGTATTTGGGAATAATTATAGTTACATAATCCCCCTGCACTATATAATGTTCCCTCAAAATTGACATTATATGATGAGCAGTTGGCAATAATGCCATGATTTTCACTTACTAATCCTCCAGCGTAGCCCAATGTCCAGTCCTTGATACTACATGACTTTACATGACATCCAGTAACAATCCCTTCATTTTTCCCAACAATTATTCCTTCATAATAGGATTTATCAGAAATCATTGGATTGGTATAGGAACAGTTTTCTAAAGTCAAGTTTTTTACTATTCCTTGCGGACCAATGTATCCGAATAACCCTTGATAAATAGTGCCTTCCGGTGTAAGAATTTGCAAATACGAAAGCGTGTGTCCTTGCCCATCAAAACAATTAATAAATGGACAATCTTCTCTATCACCTGTTATAGTCCTATCATATCCTATCGGCTGCACTAGCTCACTTTGCTCTTCTGTAAACGCAATGTCTGCACAAAGGAAATAGGTCATGACGCCATCTACTTCATGTCCGAAATCGTCCAGCGTGTAGCCTTCGTATTCCATCCCGTTTATCAGATGGGAAAATGCGATAAATTCTTCTGCGGTGTAGATGCCGGTTTCTTTTTCTTTGGAAATAAGCCGGTAGGTATATTGGTGTCCCGAAATGAAAGATTGTGTCGGAGTGGTGAGCTGTAGTTCACCTTCGGGGGTGACAAGCCTGATGTCGACAGCAACATTGTCGGCAGGAGGTATGAAAAGTGTATATATACGGTCAGTTCGTTTTTCGAAAGAAACAGTTGGTGCCGGAGTTTCTGCAAATGTGAATGTTCGGGTGTGAGGCTCTATGCTTGCCAGTCGGACGGATGGAGTAAAACGGATGTTTTGCATCTGTGTATGGATTGATTCATCTGTCTCAAAAGTGATTTTGGCAAAGAGATGTTCGAATTGCAGTTCGACTGGTTTGCCGTAGGGTGTTTCTTGAGCTGCATAGAAGATGTCTTTCAGATTTCCTTCCGTATCGTAAAGTTCTTGTTGGGTTGATGCGAATGCCGGATAGTAGACGACAACCGATGCTTCATTTCCACTTTTATCCCAGTACAATGGAGTCTCAGGATGCCATTCCCCATCTTGATAAGTCAGGGCGATATTGTTGGCGTTTATTCCTCCTTGACTGAAAAGGGAGGCATTGTCGCCTGCGGTGAAGATATTTTTTCCTTCATTGTTCCGAGTCATCCCTTCCAATTGGTTTCCTTGGATGGAGACTGTTATAAGTGAGTTGTCCATAAGTTGTTCTTCCTGGCATCCGACAAGCAGGCAAGCAAGGAGGATGATATATAGCTGTTTCATGGCATTCGGTATATTGTTGTTTTTAAAATATAACGCAAGAGCATTATTTTGTTTACCCCCGTTCCCTGTTTTTTACCAGCTGATTATGCGAATCGGAAGTTGACAACGGATTCTTGTGATGCTATCATAGAACACAGACTACACAAGAATACACAGAAGAACAGGTCAATAATCAATATGCTGATGTGAAAATAAATTAGCACATTGCCTTATTATTCATTGGCACATTAAAATAAAATCTGTGTCTTTCCGTGTTTTCTGTGTTCCATTAAAATGCACAGATAAATACCGCGTGAAGTATAGCTCCTAAACGAAGTGATAACTTCTGTGAAACATAACGACGTTTAACACCTGATTCGCATAAATCAAAAACCGGCGCGCATCCCTGCGAACCGGTTCCTTAGATTTACTAATTTAAGTAAAATGTGTGTGGGGACGCTTCCCCACGGTTTTGATAGAGATATAATAATAGTCTTATTCCAGAACTATTATTCCATTTAGCAACTCAGCTAATGTTGTTGTACATTCGTATATTTTATTTTCAATAGTAGAACGCATATATAACTCTTCTTCCCAACCGAAATTGTATTCGCCACGCAAACGGATGCTATAATTATTTCCTGTAACTGTTACTACTCCTATGCGTGTGCCATCTTTACGTTCCAGTGTCACAAATGCATCGTCAGGTAATGTTTGCCCATTGTCATAAGTGATTGTTCCAGTTAAAGGATTATTGGTTAATGTGATTTCATCATCGGCAAATGCGATCGTTTCATCGCTGCGGATGGTTATCTTTTCACCGCTTACAATCTTGTTTGTTTGGAAATGCAGGGTTACCTTCCCTCCTGTGTCTTTATCATCGTTTGATACTAAATACCGATAGCCGTCTGAAGTAGTTTCTAAACGAGTCTCATTAGATGCCGGTTCTAGGTTGGCACTCGTAATATAGACATAAAAATCTTCACCCGGATCAATGCTTTCAGAAGGAATGTCGCCCGTCGGTTCAGATTGATAAGGCGCTATATCAAAAGATAAGTCGACATTGTTTCCTATTCCATAGTCTGTATTTATATCGTTTGCATTGAATTCCCATTCGCGATAATTGCTTAATTCTATAATACAAGATTTATAGTCTACCGTATTACTTTGCCCTACTGTAGAGAAACGGACGGTTTCTTCACTATGCGCTTTGGTGGTGACGAAATGCAAATTATCCTCTCCTTCAATGGTTTTATAAAGATAATAATGTCCGCCTCCCGTTGTTGACTCACCTTCGGTATAAAGTGAAGCGTCAGCATCTGCCGGCTTTAAGTTAGATGTATAGATAGCCACATTCACCCCAGCAGGAATGGATTCATAATTGTCCGTCCTCAACTGAAATGTAATCTCACTGCCCGCTTTCTGTGGAATCAGTTCATAATACACTTCTGTTCCTTCTGTCGCTCCAGACGGGAGGTAGATATGAGCATTCGCTATAACTAACTGGCCGTTGTTCTTGTTTGTCAACGTATAACTTTTATCAACGGTTTCAAAATGTTCTGCCTCTATTTTTATAGTACCAGATGTCTCAGTTGTCGCGTAATTGGTTTGGAAATAAATGCGGTGTGTGCCGGTAGTCTCTGCTTCATAGACATATTTATATCCTATCCCTTCTACCACTTCTCCGTATCCTTCGGTCGGATTGCCATTGCTGTCTGTTGGATAAATCACATCCAACGGAACTGCTCCAGTACTGCTCAGCTTATCCGTTGTTATCAAGCAGCGTACTGGGAGCAAGTCTTCGGGATACGTGTCAGGTATGGTAAACATCAATCCGACATCTTCGCCTGCCTGACCATTATATACCCCATAGCTGCACCATATCGGCTCGAAAGTAAACGTATGTATTGTGACAACGGTAATGTATCTTACCAACGGACCGGCTTTTATCCGGATTGTCCCACGGCATACTTCATCTTCAGCCATTGTGTTGGCAGTAAATGAGATGGTTCCACTCCCGTCGTTGTTAAAAGAATGCTGTAATTCGTCATCATCTGTTACTCCGTCATTGGAAACCCACATTACTTCAGGGGTTGCATCGCCTGTATATGAGTAGTTTAATGTTTTCTTTCCCCCCGTTTCGTAAATTACAGTTGTTGCTTCTACGGTTAATGTTCCGACTTCATCATTTCCGATAGACGGAATGCTGGCATCAACCGATACCCATGTGTTATTTATAGGTGCTGCATTTTGCGCTTCTGCAAAGTTTTCGCTTCCGTTTCCTTCAGGAACGGCTGTGAAATGCACGATATAGTGATAGTTGCGGTAAATGGGAAGCGGGTCTTTGTCCTCGTCAATCAGTGCCACTTTATAATACCGTGGAGTTGTTCCTCCATTTTTCTGTATTGCATAAATCAGATAGATTTCATCCTCGTCCGAATTTGGTGTTTCGAATACATATTTATTTACTTCGGTATCTACTACTCCTAAATCTTCCGCTTTGATGCGGTTAATGGGAGTAGTGATATAAGGATCTGTAATCCACTTTTCCTGCCAATCAAAGCTATTGGTTTCTGAATTGAAAGGAATAGAAGTACCGTTTCCGTAAACATTACATACGGCAGAACCTGTTATTGTCATGCCGTCTGGCAATGATTGGTCATCATACGAAATCCACGCCTGATTTCGGTACATAGGAATTGTGTTTGTGTTAAAATAAGTCGCAAGATCTTCTTGAGATGTCGACAAGTCTACTCTTCCCCAATAAACCAAGCGTCCGGACGTAGTCGTCAAAGCAGTCATTACCGTATTTTCGTGTACACCTAAGTTAGCGTTATCGTCAAAAACGCCGTCCAAATTCTGATTTGCTAAAAGATGCACGATTCGGGTACGTGAGGAAACTGTTGCTGTAAATGTTCTTTTTGTATCAGACACATCGCCTCCGGTCAAAGTAGCCTGTGTACGTCCGATAAATGTACCTTTTGCATCAAAATTGAAAAGCCATAAGGATTGGATTCCCCAACCGTCTTCGTCAATTGCACGTGTGTTTACTTCTTGCGGGTCTGGAATCACCGCTTGGAAAGTCAGTTGCACTTCGTTTCCTGTTACAGCCACTTTCTTTTGCTCTATTTCATCGGTGCATGATATTATTGTGCACAGGCAAAAGCAGACTACTAAATAATATAGTATTCGTTTCATAATCTTTTTCTTTTAATTTCCAGTTTCTTTAGGTTTTACATCACGTACGCAACGGATACGGGCATTATCTGGAGTACTTACTTGACTACTTCCTGGTGGTTCTTCTTTATTGGCTTCAAATGCATCTGTTGCGGTCCAATAATATCGTCCCGTTAAAATGTCTGATACAGCTGAATTTTCTGTTTTTTGAAATCTGTTAATAATTTCAATTTCAGCTTTTGTTGGGAGCCGCCAATCATCGTAAGTTTTTTGATTTTCCCAATCAATGTAAGTATCGTTAAACTCTACATTTGTAACTTCCACATACTGATTACACTGACGTTTTGCCTCTTCTTTTGACATCGGGTTTACATTTCCCAATTGAGACGCAATCATAAAAGAAGGAGATACTAATGATTCATTGTCCTCAGTATCTGCTGTATTTCCTTCGCTATCCAATATCGGATATCCCAATCGATAAGTAGAAGAGGCTGCCGTGATATGAACATGGTACATACGGGCATTGTCCGTTCCTTGTTCACTTCTAAAATAGGGCTTTGTTCCTCTTGGCCAAGAATCCAGTGTATAGTTAGGTTGACCGTCATTACTACCTCTAGAATCCCATGTCATTTTATAAATAACACTTTTGTTAGTTGAAGTATTTACACTTCTAACCACCTTGGATCCGAATCCATAAGCTTCGGCACGATAGCCGCCTGTAGCATCCTTATCTCCTATTTTTAGCCATGATGAACCAAAATCTTCACGGTATGAATGCCAGCCTTGTGTAGAAGTGATGTACTCCAACGGATACTGTTCTACGTACACTTTTTTTGTCAAGCCGTCAGCATTCGTAATGGTTAATGTAAATGTTTTAGGCACATTGATTAAATCTTTCGAATATATTGTTACAGCACCTGTTGTTTCATCACGATTCCAATTTATTTTGGGATAATAGGTATCTCCCTTCGGATAACTGGTACCATTCTTCGTAATATCTCTCACTACCCCATATTTATCGGTATATTTTACATCCGAAACTTGAATGTCGTCTATTACGCTCGAAGAATAGAACATCAGGGAATTATCTGTTGATTCATTCGCGTCTATATTCGCAAGGTAAATGTATTCTTTGTTTACTTCCAAAAACTTTGCATCGTCTGTGCCCACATTAATGTCTACAGAATGCCACTCTTGAACTTCCAACGTTCCTTCCAATGAAACAGGAGTTACTTCTGTACTTGAACCGGGAGCATTAACAATTACGGTTATCTCATAAAAATGATTCCGTTCCAGCGTTTGTTCTCCTGTACTGCGGTTGAGCGAAACCCTATAATAGTTAGATTCATATTCTTTTATCAATTCACCGGCAGAATTAACCTCTTTCATAGGCAGGTTTAGAAGAATATAGGTTTCGTCATTTAAATCTACTTGTGAACTTTCTGGGTCGAAAGCCCACGAATTGGCATACGTATAAAAAAGTACTTTGGAACCTGTAAACCCAAGATAGTTATTCATGCTTTTTAGATTTTTATTTGTCACCTCATTCCCTTCTGCTAAAAGTTTAGAAGTTGTAGCATAATTTATTATCCGTTTTTGTGAACCTCCCAAAAGCTGATAGCTATTTCCGTCAGCATTGGTTTCTCCTGTCTGGATATTCACTTGTATTTTGGCTGCAGCACGATATAGTTCTACTTTTTGCGGTATGTCTCCTGCCAAAGAAACGTTTTCCAGTTTTCCATCCATCAAGAATGAATCTTCTATCGTACCGTTAACAAAATTGAATTCTGTCGTTATTGATTTAGTTTTTAAATCATTAACCGACTGCACATCAGCCAGACTTTCTCCTACATAGTTAGCTATTACATATACATTATATGTTCCGCTACTTACGCGTTCTTTCGCTAAAGATAACGTAATATCACCGTTACCTTCTAATTGGAGGTTTTCAATCCGCTGGTAATGTATCCTCTTGCCATCTTCTTGATTGAAGATAAATACATCTACTGTACTTATTAGGTTTTCATTTCTATTACTCTCTCCGTTTATTGTAGCTCTAGAACCTACATGTGTATTTTCTGTAAATAGTTGCAAAACGATATTTCCTGAGTTTTTTATATCGGAGGAAAAATCATCGGTTGCACATGAAGCAAGCATACCTGCCAAAAGTAAGCTTACATAAACGATATTTATCAGTCTTTTCATATCTCTTATACCTACCTTTCTTTTAATCAGTTACTTGCTTTATCAGAATATAATCTTCTCCATTGTTTTCTCCAATCAGGTTCAACAATCGATTCCATGTACCTTCCGGACTCAACACACGGATAGCGAACCGAACTGTTTGGGGATTATCTAGATTGTATTCGCCAAAAGCTTTGATACGAATAGTTACTTGACTATCTCCGGCATAACCTCCTGGAACATAATGGTCATCGATGCTTGGATTGTTCGAGTTCGGGTCACAGAAGAAGAAATCTTGTCCATTATCCAATGATGCCACCCAACGTGTACCTGCAGGTTCATTAAGTTGAAAGTTTATAAAAATATCGTTTAATTGTGATGGATCATTGGTTGCCGTATAGACAATCGGATAATAAGTTTCGTTTTCATCTACTATGGGATTTTTCTCTACCGTACAGCTGAAGTCATAGGCATTGCTCCATTCTACGGTCCATTCCTCGTGTTCCCAAGGCATAACCTCTAACTGTAATTTTATTCCGTCATCTACGTTGGCAATAGTATATTTATAATAGTGATTGCGGACTATATTGAAATCGGTATTATCTTTTAATGTACCGTCATTGTACTCTCCAAAAAAGATGTTCGGATTTTCCAAGACTACAGGTGTGCTATTGCGTTTCAATGATACGGAAATAAAGCTTTTTTTTGTGGTTACATCGGTATTGTCAAATTCTGGGACATAGATAATGTAACTTTCATCTACTTTTTTAAAGGGTAAACTTTTTTCATTAGGCGTAATACCAACAGGCAAGTGTATTTCGTGTGAACAATCCGTTTCTGTATCAACATCCCAAGCTGCCGTATTATTATATATATTTTTAGGAGCACACATCCCTGATGTATTGTAATTGTGCAAGGTAACATCTGTCAACTCAATATCAGGTGCGCTGCAAGTCACTTCTATCTTTGCCATGGCACGGAGCAAATCAATGTCTGTGGGAAGCTCTGTCAGCAAATCAGCACGAAATTCTACATCACTATAGGTCTGCACACCATACATCGGAATGAGATCATTGTCGATATTGAAACTGCTGCTGTATGAATAAGTGGCTTCACATACATCGGCAATGGTTGTTTCAGAAGTCCAGTTATCCGCATACCTTCTCCAGTTCGCCAACACAACCAACTTGAAATCAGTATATGCTTCGTCCAATTCACCTTCTACGTAATAGGTCGTTCCGTCATCTCCTGTCTGCGTAATTCGATTAACTTTTAAGGCGGTAAGATAGGTATTATCGGTTTTAAATAATAGAATACGGAAATTATTGTTTGCTATATCGATATAGTTCTCATGCCCGGTACCGGCTTCTTCCCCTTCCGTTATCGCACGCGAAGACACATCACCGGTGGTCAGGGTGAAGCCTATCTGTACGGGTGTGGTTGTATCGGACGGCTGGTCTGCACAGACTTCATCGTCCATAATGCTGTTGCAGGCACCCAACAGGAGTGCTGCCAGCACGATTGTCAAATAAGAAATAAAACGAATCTTCATACGCACCTACCTTTCATTGTTTACACTTCTATTGTTCCGAGCACCACTTTCCACGAGTTGATGTAAATGGTGGAGTTTACCCAACGGTTGTTCTCGTCGAGGAAGAAGACCATGTTGTATTCGTCTTGGCGGTCGAGGTATTCCTGATCGTCCATGGCGCGGTTGTAGTTTCCTTTTACTAACAGGCAATAGTCTATCAGCGGAATGGAGAGAATGGTTTCGCCAGTCTTGTTACGTATGGTCAATATCGGACGGTGGTCGGTCATCAGTCTTCCTACGGTCAGTTCGGCTATTGCCGCACCTACCGAGGTGACGCCTTCGCTTTCTGCATCGTCACCCAATGCAGCTTCGCCATCATACACGCTCCAAGCGTGATAGGTGAGTGTTTCATCATCCAGCAGCGAATTGTCGGCTGCCATCCATCCATTATCATCGGTAATGGTAAATTCAAAATCATCGGCATTTACGGTTTCACCCGAAAGGTGTTGCAGTACGATGCGCACCACGTTGGTGTTCTTGGTGAGATAAACCGTAGCCCGGCGTTCGCTTCCAGGATTTTCAGTGAAGTCCTGATCGGTGGCGATACCGTGGAATAGGGGCACTAAGTCGTGGTCGACAATTGCATTTCCTTCAGCATCTTGTTCACGGTTCATGTAGCAGGTCAGGTCGTCCAGTTGGGTGACATTGCGCTGCACATCGGGGAAGGTAAAGGTGTTGTCGGTTTCCGCCCCTTCTGCCCAAACCAGAAAATCATACGTTCCCGGTTCTATATCATTTAGGTTCATCCGGTAGCCGGCTTGCGAGAGCGCGCTGCCTGCTTCCGTCTTTTCATAAACCAGCCGTCCGCTTTCGTCGAAGGCATAAAGCGTCACTCGCTTTACCGCATGCGCAAAGCCGTCGGCAAAGTTCATGTTGCGATCGTAAACGAACTGCACGCTATACTGTGTGGAGCAGTCGCCTTCGTCGTCGTAGATGCCGTCGCAAGCAGTCAGGGCAAAGCTTGCTGCGAGTCCGAACAGGCATTGTTTCCACATCTGTATTTTCTTTATATAAGCCAGCACTTTCATTGTTTTTCTTTTTAATTATTAGTTGACTAGGTACTAGTTGACTAGGTTTTATTCTTTAGGTGACTAGTTGACCAGGTACTAGTTGACTAGGTTTTAGATAGATTGCTCTATCGGGGTTTTATTTTATCAAGTTTACTTATAGGGGCAGGGTTTGCCTGCCCTGAAAGCTTCAAGTAGATGTTTTCGGGCGAGCTGACCTCGCCCCTACAAGTTTTATAGTTTAATTGCCAAAACTTACTTCTTGACTTACTGTCTTCCAGCTTAAGATATTCAAGGTCGCTGCTACATAGTAAGTCTTCGTTTCATCACTTGGAATAATGTCATCTTCTGGATCAAAGACTCCTTCACCTAAACCCGTAACTTCTGTTACAGTCAAAGCGTAGCTATGATTACGAACAAC
>UMFO01045679.1_pt1 | contig 18983 bp, 15 predicted proteins | sample 1965051 | NCBI WGS metagenome assembly UMFO01 (sample SAMEA4836050, study PRJEB28245) | human gut metagenome | biome: gut microbiome; material: fecal sample | place: Denmark | collected 2008
ACCTTGCGCCACTTGCGAGCAAGCTCCTCTGTTCGCAGCACGTAAACAACGTAGCCGATGAGGCCCAGCACCAAGAGCCACAACACGGCGTCCGTCCAGAGAAAAACAAACTTCACGTCAAACATGTCTTATTTCAACCGAATGCGCGGATCGGCAATCGTGTAGGCAATGTCCGTCAACAGCAGCCCCAGCACATAAGCCGCGGTACCCAAAAAAACCATGGCGCGGACAATGGAAAAGTCCTGCGCGTTGATGGCATCGATCGTGTATGAGCCCAGCCCCGGAATGCCGAAAAAGCTCTCCATGATGAGGCTTCCCATGAAAAGCATCGGAAACACTGCCACGGTACTCGTCAAAATCGGCAGCATAGCGTTTCTGAGCACATGCACGAACATGACTCGGGCGTGCGACGCCCCCTTGGCGCGGGCTGTTCTGACGTAATCTTTGCCAACTTCCTCAAGGAACATGGCGCGATACAGCAAAGTGTCGCTGCCCAGTCGCGAGAAGATGCCGATAGCCACCGGAAGAATCAAAAAGACCGCCATGCGCCAGCCGTCCATAAAACCAGACACGGGCACAAGCCTGAGCGTTTTGGCAAAAAGCCACTGTCCGAGAATGATGTAAAAAAGGCTCGAAACGCTCATCACCGTGACCGCAAAGGCCACCGCCGCCCACTCAAGTTTGGTACGTCGCACCAGCACCACCATAAGGGAGAAGACGAGCATCACGAAAACGCCCAGCACAAATGTGGGTACGGCAAGTGCCAGCGACGGGCCTACGCGTTCGGCAATTTCCCGATTGATGCTTCGACCGGCATCCGACAGTCCCAGATCGCCCGTCAAAAGCGGAGCCGATCGCGTGTAAAAAACGGTCTTGGTAATCTTTTCGATGCCGTGCGCCTCGTCGTTATAGACAAGCGGCAAATCGTAGCCGTGCGCCGTCTTCCAGTTTTCGATCGCTTCGGGCGTGACGTAGCGCCCGCCGATGGCCAAACGCGCCATGTCGTCGGGCGTGTTGACGGCAAAAAAGAGAGCGAAAGTGAGCGCGTTGACGCCAAGCAAAATCAAAAAGCCGTAGGCGATGCGTCGAAGGATGTAGCCGATCATGCACGATCCTCCCTATGAATTCCGCGCTGCAGACTGCGTTTGATCAGATGTCGCCGCACAAACCAAACAAGCGCCGAAATGGCCGCCAGAATCAGAATTACAGGCCAGACAACGGGCGAATTCCACGCTTGAATCTGCGCCATACGCTCTTTACTGTCGATGCGGATGTACTGCACATTGTTGCGAATCATTTGAGTGGGCTTGGCGTTTTTCACCCAATGATGAAGCGCTGCTGCCGAAGTGGGAAAGTAGCCGAAACTCCAGGGAGCATCCTCCTGCACGATACGGATCATTTCGTCGATCACCTCGGCCTTGCGCGGACCGTTTTCAAGATTGCGAAGCGACTCGAACAATGCGTCAAACCGTGCGTTTTGATAGTTGCTTGCGTTTTCTCCCGCGCCGTTGACGGCTTTGCTATTGGGACCGTACAAAAGCGTGAAGAAGTTTTCAGCGTCCGGATAGTCCGCTAACCACCCCCAGTAGTAAATCTGCGCCGATCCCTTGGCCATCTTATCCTGGAAACGGTTGTAGTCGGTGGCTCGAATCTCAAGCTGAATACCGATCTTGGCAAACTGCCGCGCCGTCCAGTCCAAAAACGACTTGGAGCCGGCACTCGTTCCCTGCCAATCGAAATTCAACACCAATGGGCGTCCTGTTTGGGCATCCCGTCCGTCCGGATAGCCAGCTTCGGCCATGAGCTTTTTCGCCTCTTCTATCGAGCGGCGCTTGACGCGCCCGTCGCCATCCTTTTTGTAAACGACGGGATTAAAGGCCGAAGGTCCGTCGTCACGCCATCCGAAAAGCCCCGGCGGCAGCGGACCGTGAGCAGTCTGCCCCTGCCCTTTTTCAAAAATCGCTATCTGTTCTTCCCAATCGAGCGCAATGGAAATCGCCTGGCGCAGCAGCTTGTTGCGGCGCGCTTCTTGCGGCGTCTTGCCGGCGCCGACCACAGGATCGAGCCAATTAAAGCCGATGTACCAAAGGTTGGCTTCGACAGCGGTCGGAAACTGCAGACGCTTTTCCTTGTAGAGCTTTTCCTTGTCGGGATCGTCCCCCATCGCCACAATGTAACCCTGACCCACGTCAAGACGCGTGATCTGAGGGCTGTCGTAATAGCCCTGCAGGAATTTCGACGTGGTCGGCACCGCCTCCTTTTCCATCGTCAGAACAATTCGGTCCACGAAAGGTGTCTTTTTGCCGCAGTCGGCCAAAAAGCCGTTTCGGCGGTCTTCTTCGGAACCTTCGCACGGATAGATCAGTCCGCGATAGTTGGGATTGCGCTCGAGCACATGCTCTCGGTTTTGCCGTGACACGGTGAGCATGTATGGGCCCGTTCCCACCGGCCAGGTGTCCAGGGAAATATTGTTTTCTGCAAAACCGGGATTGGCGTAAAACGCCTCGGCCTCCCAAGGCATCGGCGCAAAGAAGGCCATTGCCATCCAATTGTCGAACTGCGGGTATTTGCCGCGAATGGTGATCTGCAGCGTGTGCTCGTCGAGCGCCTTGAGTCCCTCGCAGTCAAACTTCGTGAGATCAATGCGCGAGGCGGAATCTCCTGCCTCTCTGGCCCTTTTCCATGCATTGCCGATCGCCTCACTGAGTTCGTCGAAACCGACGATATAGGCCCGCAGAATACCGAAAGCGGGACTGACGACGGCAGGCGACGCAATGCGCTTGATGCCGTAAACATAGTCATGCGCAGTAAGCTCTCGCGTACCGCGCTCGGTCAGCTCCAGGGGGCTGGAGAGCGCCTTGGCGCGTTCGGGATTGAGCGTCAGGCAAAGAGGTTCGCCCTTTTCATCCTTGGCAAACGCCGGATGCGGGGCAAATTGAATGCCTTTTCGGATCGGAATCGTGTAGACGGAGTACGCAATGTCCTTGCTGTCGGCCTTTTCGGACAGGACTTTTTTATCCGCATCAAGATACACGGGCTTGACAACTTTTTCGGCCGTCAGCGGCATCAGCGTATAGGGGCGCTTTAAGTATTCGTAGCCGTAAAGCGGTTCGTAGACGCCGTAGGTGTATATCGTCTCGTCGCTTGAGTAAGACACCTGCGGATCAAGCGTTTTGGGACTGCGTCCCGAAAAGGAGGTAAAAAGCGTGTTGGATGCATAGTCCGAAAGCGCCCGAGGCGCGTTGACAGGATCCGTACAGCCCGAGGACAATGCCGCCGCAAGGAGTGTTGCAGCGCACAAAATCGGCCGTAATAGCGGCGTGAATTTTTCAACAGAAAGAAACACTTAGGTCCTTCTCAAAAAAGGCAATCCGTCTTTCGCGCACGATTGCAATCCAATATACTTTCGACTCGATGATTGCGCCCGCCCGAAACAGGGCTTTTGCCCGGAGGCGCAATGCCTAATTCTGACCGATTTTCGGCGTCCGCACCGAGCCGAGCGCGGACGCTTTGTTATATGACTGAAAAAATCTTTTCTTTTCCTGTTCGCATCTACTGGGAAGACACCGACGCGGGCGGCATCGTGTACCACGCCAATTATCTGCGTTACATGGAGCGCGCACGCACGGAATTTTTGCGCACGCTCGGTCTCGAGCAACGCAAGATGCACCTCGAAGGCGCTCCCGTCATTGTGGTGAGCACCATCGAGATGAAGTTCGTGCGTCCGGCCGTGCTTGACGATGCACTCACCGTGAAGACCCGCATCAAGCTTTTGCGCCGCGCTTCCGTGATTTTCGAGCAGACCATCGTGCGCGGTGAAGAAACTATCTGCACGGCCCAGGTGCGCTGCGCTTCCGTTGACATGAAGCTTGGCGTCCCCACGCAGGCCGATCCGCGCATTCTGGCCGCTTTGAAGCCTTACGCCCCCGACGATTCGATCTGATTGACCGTTTTTGCGAATTAAGACTATCCGAACATGACTTCCGCCGATCTTTCCATCATCACGCTCGTCATGAACGCTTCCATCGTTGTGAAGTGCGTCATGGGAATTCTTCTGATCGCCTCGCTTTCGAGCTGGGCCACGATCTTTTCCAAAATGCTCGTGCTCTCCCGAAGCCGCCGTCAAACCGACGACTTCGAAAAGCGTTTCTGGTCGGGCCTTGATCTTGCCAAGCTCTACGAGACGGCAAGCACGCGTCCGGAGCGCACCGGCGCTCAGGAACGCATGTTCGTGGCCGGCATGAACGAATTTCTGAAGATGCCCGATCGCCCCGCCGATGATGTTTTGTCTGGCGTACGCCGCAGTATGAACGCCACTTTTCAGCGTGAAATGGATGCACTCGAGCGCGGACTTCCGATGCTCGCTTCGATCGGCTCCGTTTCTCCCTATATCGGTCTGTTCGGCACCGTCTGGGGCATCATGGATGCTTTCACCGGTCTGTCAAGCCTTGAAAACGTGTCTCTGGCCGTCGTTGCTCCCGGCATTGCCGAAGCACTCGTTGCCACCGCCGTAGGCCTTTTTGCCGCCATTCCGGCAACGGCTGCCTACAACCTCTTTGCCAACCGCATTGAGCGCCTGAGCAACCGCTTTGACAGCTTCAGCGAAGAGTTCCTGAACATCCTCGCGCACCAGCGCTAAGAAGCACTCTTTGACAAGGAGAGTCGCTATGGCTTTGCGTAACCAATCCAGCCGAGGAAAGCGTCGCCTGATGAGCGACATGAACGTCGTTCCCTACATTGACGTCATGCTGGTGCTCGTTGTGATTCTGATGGTGGCCGCCCCCTTCGTGAATCCGTCCGTGGTCAATCTGCCGTCCGTGAAGAAGGCCGGCAAGGCCCCCACGGAAAACATCCAAGTGGTCGTGCACGCCGACAGCCGTCTGTCGATCAAGACCAAGTCCGGTTTGCATCCGGTCGACATGCCGCAGCTTGTCAACAACGTCAAGACCGCGCAGGCCGGTCTTAACACCCCGGTGGTGATCGCCGCTGACCGCGATGTGCGCTACGAACAGGTCATTGACGTCATGAAAGCTCTTCAGGGAGCCAATGTCGAGCGCGTCGGTCTGGCCCTTCAGATTGAGGGTGGCCGTCAATGAGCGAGAGCGAGAACCGAGGCCCGGTTCGTCCCGGCAACCAGAAGCCCTTTGACCTCCCGGCCGGCCTGGTAGCGGCCGTCGGGGTGCATGCGCTTTTGTTTGTGGGTCTATTTACCGTTTTTCAGTGGCGAACCGAACCCGAGTCGTTCTACGCCGAACTCTGGGCACCTGAAGACGCCTCCGGCGAAAGCGTTGCGGGCAAAGCACCCGAAACGCCCGACAAACCGTTGCCGAAAGACACCGAAGCCGCTCCTCAACCCGATCCTCAGGAGGAGGAAGCTAAACGTCTGGAAGAGGAACGTCTGGCTCAAGAAAAACTCGAGCAGGAGAAGCTGGAGCAACAGCGCCTGGAGCAGGAACGCCTCGAACAAGAGCGACTGGCTGAACAAAAGCGGCTTGAAGAGGAACGTCTGGAACAACAGCGCCTCGAACAAGAGCGTCTGGAACAGGAGCGACTAGCCGAGCAAAAACGGCTTGAAGAGGAGCGAGCCGCGGAAGAAGCTCGCCGCGCCGAGGAGATTCGTCTGGCGGAAGAACGCCGCTTAGCAGAAGAAAAGCGTTTGGCAGAAGAGCGACAAAGACTCGAGGAAGAACGCAAACGCCTTGAGGAAGAAAAGAGGCTGGCAGAAGAACAGAAGCGCTTGGAAGAAGAACGACGCCTGGAAGAGGAACGCAAGGCTGAGGAAGCCCGGAAAGCCGAAGAGGCTCGAAAGGCGGAAGAAGCACGCAAAGCCGAAGAAGCCCGAAAGGCAGAGGAAGCGCGTCTGGCTGAGGAAAAGCGCCTCGAAGAAGAGAAAAAACGCAAGGAAGCCGAACGTAAAGAACGCATCCGCCGTGAGCGTGCCGAACAGAAGCGCATTGCCGATGAAATGCGGCGTGCGGAGCTGGCCCGCATCACGGGTGCGCCGCAAGTGCAGTCCGGTCAAGTGGGCAAAACCACCGGTACACCCGGAACGCGCGTGCGTAACGTTACCGGTACGGTTTCGGCAGAGTACGCGGCAAGCGTCATTGCCTGCATTCGTCCGCACATCTTCTATGCAGTGCCTCCGGGCATTGAGCGCGGCCAACATCAGGCCGTCTATCGCGTCAATCTGCTGCCCAATGGCGAACAAGCCGGCAACCCGGTGCAGCTCAAGAGCTCGGGACTGCCGGCATACGACCACGCGGTTGAAACGGCAATCCGTCGCTGCAATACGTTCCCGCGTCCGAAGGATCAATCGCCTACCGTACCGCGTTCCCTGCAGATCACCTTCGATCCCGTGGACAACAACGCCAACAATTGACGCCAAAAGCTTTCGATGCCTCACCGCTTCGAAAGCTTTTTTCTTGTACGCGTCCTAAACTCGGCAGTATCACAACAAGCGCATCTCGGAGAAGTCGTATGCAGCTTACAGTCGTCGTGGAAAATCAAACGAGTTCGCAAAGCCTGCTTGCCGAATGGGGCTATAGTGCTTGGCTGCAAACCGAAGACGCCGTCATCTTGCTTGATACGGGCGGCATTCAGCATACGCTACAACACAACCTGACGGCCTTGGGACTGAATGCCCGACGCATCACCGATTTGGTGCTCTCGCACGGTCATTTCGACCATACTTCAGGTGTCATGGACGTGTTGCGGCTGGCGCCGCACACTCGCGTGTGGGCAGCTCCCGGCATCGGACGCGAGCGCCTTGGAGACGCAGACGCCAAACGAGCTTCCGGCGGCGGTTCGATGCTCGCAGGACTTGCCTTTTCGCCGATCGATCCGTTCGTTGAAATCGCTCCGGGCGTGACCGCTTTTACTGTGCCGTCAACCGAGCGGGATCCCCGCTGGGTCTGTACCAGGCATATGTTTGAGCGCACCGATTCCGGAGAAATCGTGCCCGACACGTTTGCCGACGACGTCTCGCTTTTGGTGCAATCCGAAAAAGGCGCGTCCGTGCTTTTGGGCTGCGCGCACGCCGGACTTCCCAATATTCTGCGCTACGCCTCTCGTACTTTCGGAATCAATCGTTTCCATACCGTGCTCGGCGGCACGCATCTGAGCGGTGTTGCTCCTGCTGACTATCCTTTGTGGATGCAAGAACTCACGCAATACAAAGTCGAACACTGGCGGCCGTGTCACTGCACGAGCTTTAAGGCCGCCGCAGAGCTCGCACGCACTTTTAACGACGTTGACTGGGCTGCCGCCGGTACCACACATGAGCTCTAGCTCGACATTTTTTCGAGCGAAATCGGCACCTCGTGCCTGGCACTCAAGTGGCGGGCGCGCAACTGGCCGCAACCGCCTTCGATGTCCTGCGCAGCGCTGTCGCGAAGCGTCGCCACAATTCCCTTTCGTCGCAAAACCGTGATGAGATCTTCGATGTGTTCCTGATCGGGACGCTTGAAGTCGCTGCCTTCCGTCGGATTGACGGCAATGAAATTGACCATGGCGTAGCGACCGGCCACAAGCTCGGCCAAACGTTCAACCTCTTCGAAAGTGTCGTTAATGCTCGCCAACAACGTCCACTCAATCTGCGCCGGATACTTGGTCTGTTCGGCGTAGTCCAGAGTTCGCTGTAACAGGTATTCGGGAGTCAGAGCAGGAGCGTTTTTCAAAAGCTTCTTTCGTTTTTCGAAATCTGTCGTGTGAAGCGACAAAGCCAAAGCGGGCTTTACCGACCAAGTGGGCAGCGCATCGAAAAGACGCTCGTCGCCTACGGTGGACACCACAATCTGCTTGTGCGCCAGCCCCGCTACGTCGCCAATGAACTCCACTGCTTCCTTAACTGCAGCCAAATTGTGGGAAGGCTCGCCCATTCCCATCAGGACCACTTTTTTAATGTCAGGCTTTATGCGAGTGGCCGCCACGTACTGAGCTGCGATTTCTGCGCTTGAAAGCTGACGTTCAAGCCCGCCCTTGCCGGTCATACAGAAAGCGCACCCCACTGCACAGCCCACCTGCGTGGAGATGCAAAGCGCCTGTCGCGGCAAAAGAACCGCTTCCACGCACGCGCCGTCGGGCAACATCATCAGAAGCTTGCTGCTTTCAGCCTGCCGGCTCTCCTTAACGTTAAACCGAGCCAACGACTCGAGTTGACTTTGGATCTCCGGCAACTTTTCCTGCAGCGCCTTCGGATAGCTGGCATGTCCCTGCGACTGCCAGGAAGCCAAGCCGAGCCATGCACGCCACAGGCGCCGGATATGCGTGGGTTTGGCGCCAAGTGCTGCGAAATCGCGTTCAAATTCACTTAAATGCAAAGATCTGGGCATGACAATCGTCAGATGAGAAACAAAACAAAAACAATCAGCGCCAGTATTTTTCAGGCGTCCAGAACGCCGACATCGGAATGGCGTAGCAATTATCACCACCCGGCACCACCCGATTACCCGCGTACAACACGACACCTGTGAACTTCTGCGGCCGATACAAATTTCCAAACCAACGCAAGTGTCGGAAATCATCCGGCGATACAGATTCAGAAGACTTCACCTCAATGCCGAGACATTCTTTCTTTTCGTTAAAAAGCAAAAAGTCAATTTCATGCGTCTTTGTGCGCAAATGCCACATCCGCCAGAGCGGATTAAGCTCAAGCTCTGCGACAAGCTGGTTATAGACCCAAGTCTCCGCCAGCTTTCCACCTTCGTTGGCTGCAACTTCCCGGTTTTCCAGAATGTCTTTTGGATGGAAAATTCCCATTCGATTCGCCATCAGTCCGCTGTCCGTCAGAAAAAGCTTAGGCGTCTGGGAGGGGCGATCATAGTCACTCTCTTTCCAGCCGGGCAGTAAATCGACAAGAAACATTGCCTGCAACGCCGAGAGATAAGACTCAAAGGTTTCTGTCGAGATCCCCAAGACATTGAGCAATGTTCTTTTCACCAAAAGTTTGCTGGAAAAAGCAACAGCCAAAGCAATCAACCGTTCAAGCACATCGCTCTTTCGCACCCTCCACTGGTTACGCATATCCAAAATGATCTGTTGTTTGACATAACTATCAAACCAGAGCGTACGTTGCTGGGGATCTCCGACATCCATCAGCTCGGGATACCCCCCTTTCAGAAGCAGTTCACAAAACTGTGCCTTACCAAAGTCGCCGAACTCAGCATCCAGCGGAAGCAAGCCGTCAAAGAGTCCTCGGAGAAAAAATGGCTCGCACTGTCTAACCTCCGCTTCGGCAAACGTACGCACACGCGCAAACGCCACACGACCGGCCAGCGATTCATTGGCATGCGGAAGCTTCCGATAGTCAGCCGAACCGGTGATGACAAATTGGCCTTTGCTCGGATTGCGATCCACAACGTATTTGATCTCTCCGACCAATTCCGGCGCTTTTTGAATTTCGTCCACAATCAGCGGATAAGCCCTGGCGTAGCGTCGGAGAAAAAAAGCACAATCCGTCTTCACATCGGAAAGAACCTGCTGCTGATCGAGACTGACAAAGGCTCCCTGCGGAAAATTCTCCGCTCGAAGCAATGTGGTTTTACCGCTTTGACGCGCTCCCACAACAGACACAACACGATGCGAAGCCAATCCTTGCCGAACAATTCGACTGGCCCAACGCGGAATCACAACTGGTAACATCGCAATCCGGACAAAAATAAGACTAAGATTTAGACAAATCTTAGATTAGCTTTTGGACAAAAGCAAGAGTAGAAATCGGACAAAAGTTAGACTAAGACTTGGACAAAAATAAGAATAGCGACCATTTTAGGGCTCGCCACCGCCATTTCTTCCTCTTGTGTTTCCGAACGATTTGTTGCATTTTCGACTGATATCTCAGCCTGAGCCAAGTTTTTCCTGTCAAAATGCCGGAACTTTTCTTTGCGCCCTTTGTTCAGGCGACGCTTTTTCCCCAATCAACCCCAACGCAAAACATTCTTTAGAAATGGAACGCATGTTTGAACGTACTTTCTACGCCGCCCGATGGTTTCTAGCCCCCGTCTTTTTGGGACTATCGCTGGCGCTTATTGCTCTGGCAATCAAATTTTTTCAGGAAATCTTTCATGTCCTGCCGCACGTTCTGTCCCTCAGCGAAGGTGATTTGATCCTCTCTCTGCTGTCCTTGATTGACATGGGACTGGTGGGCGGCCTAATCGTCATGGTGATGTACTCGTCCTACGAAAACTTCGTCTCGCGCATGGACCTTGACGACGGCAAAGACGAAAAGTTGGGCTGGCTCGGAAAGATGGACGCGGGCTCTCTCAAAAACAAGGTGGCGGCAAGCATCGTTGCCATTTCTTCGATCCACCTGCTGCGCATCTTCATGGACATTCAGTCAATCGCCAACGATAAGCTCCTTTGGTATGTCGTCCTGCACCTGACATTCGTGCTTTCGGCCTTCGTGATGTGCTGCATCGACATCATCACGAAAAAGTCTCACTGATTTTTCAGCGCAGACCGAGTTCCTGAAGCTTGCGCGTGAGCGTGTTTCTGCCCACGCCAAGCTTCTGAGCCGCTTCAATCTTCTTGCCGTGCGTAAACGCCAGTGCTGTCTTGTAAACCGTTGTTTCAAACACGCGGTTGAGCTCTTCCATCGTTTTCGGCGTTCCGCGGTTTAGTAACTCTCTCACCACCTCAGCCAACTGATCCGTCCAGCCTCCTGCACCCGTCGCCATGACATCGGAGGCCGTCTCGCCCGATGTCTGTCCGTTTCCCGTCTTGAATTCGAACGGCAGATCATCCGGCCGAATCCACTGCGAAGGCGCCATCACGGTGAGCCAATTGCAAAGATTTTCCAACTGACGGACATTGCCAGGGAACGGAAACCGTCGAATCACTTGCAACGCTTCGGGAGTCAGACGCTTGCGCTCGGTCTTCAGATTGGATGCCGCGGCACTCAAAAAGTGATCGGCGAGTGCCTCAATGTCTTCGGTTCGCTCGCGCAACGGCGGCAGCTGCAAATGAATCACGTTGAGGCGATGGTAGAGGTCTTCTCTGAAAAGTCCCTGTCGCACGCGCTCTTCCAAATTTTGATTCGTTGCGGCAATCACGCGCACGTCGGCTTTGATTGACTGCGTGCCTCCCACTCGATAGAAATAACCGTCGCTTAAAACGCGCAAAAGACGCGTCTGCAGATCGGCGGGCATGTCGCCGATTTCGTCCAAGAAAAGAGTGCCGCCCTTGGCTTGTTCGAAACGACCGTATTGCAGCTGATTTGCGCCCGTAAACGCACCGCGCTCGTGGCCGAAAAGTTCGCTTTCAAGCAACTCTCGGGGAATGGCCGCCGTGTTGATCGCCACAAAAGGCGCTCGACTGCGCAGACTGTGCTGATGCAGGGCTCGTGCCACCACTTCCTTGCCGGTACCCGATTCTCCGGTCAGAAGCACCGTAACGTGGCTGTGCGACAAACGACCGATCGCACGAAACACCTCCTGCATGGCTCGCGACTGACCGATGATTTCCGTGCGACGTACTTCACCCTTTTCGTCAAGTTCGCTTGCGTCCGTGCTTTCGGCCACGGCGCTTTCTTCACATGCGCGGCGCAGCAAATCAATCGCACTGTTGATGTCAAAAGGCTTGGCGAGATACTCGTAGGCACCGCCCTGAAAGGCACTCACTGCGCTGTCCAAATCGCTGAAGGCCGTCATGATGATGACGGGCAGTCCGGGATACTTGTTCTTGACGAACGCCAACAGATCGAGCCCGCTCATGTCGTGCATGCGAATATCACTCAGCAGCACCGACGGCGTGTCACGCTCAAAGGCCTTGACCACATCGGCAGCCGACTCGAACAGGCGAAACGGCATCTGTGCACGCGTGAGCGCCTTTTCCAGCACCCAGCGAATCGAACGATCATCGTCAACAACCCAAATCTGTCGCATCTTTCTTCTTTTTGTCCAGTTAATTGATCGGTTCGCCCAACGGGAAAAGCAGACTGAAGTCCGTGCAGCCGGGCCGACTGTCGACTTCAATCGCTCCGCCGTGCCGCTCCACATATGTCTGCACGATGGAAAGCCCCAAACCCGTGCCGCCGTCGTGTCCCGTGACCAGCGGATAGAAAATCTTTTCGCGAATACGCTTATCAATGCCCGGGCCGTTGTCGATCACATGCACATTGACGGCAAGCCGATATCGCTTGCGCTGAATCGTGCATTGGCGAGCAATACGCGTCTTGATAGTGAGTTCCGCACGACCTTCGGCAATCAAGGACTTTCCGGCCTCGGCCGCATTGCGCATGAGATTGAGAAAAACTTGAATGAGCTGCTCGCGATCACCCAGAATGGGAGGCACAGAGACGTCGTAATCGCGAAGCACGGAAAGTCCCGAACCGAATTCAGCGCTCACCAGATTACGCACGCGCTCGAGCACTTCGTGCAGATTGACTTCAGCCAGATGAGACTCTCGGCGATAGGGTTGCAACAGTCGATCAACCAGCCCCTGCAGTCTATCGGCTTCGGAAATAATGACTTCGGTATATTCGCGTTGCTCACGATTGTCGAGCTCGGCTTCCAGAAGTTGCGCGGCGCCTCGAATGCCGCCGAGCGGATTTTTCACTTCGTGGGCCAGATTGCGCAGGAGCGAACGCGTAGCCTCCCCCATGCCAGCTTCCTGTTCCTGGCGAACACTGTCCATCGCCTTTTGTACGGGCACAATTTCAAGCAGTACGCTGCTTTCGCTCTCGGCAATGCTCGAGAGCATGATTTGTACAGGTTCGGGTTCAGCCAAAGGCCGGCGTAGTTCGGTAACGGCTGTATAGGGAACAAGCTTTTTGTCTTTGTCGGAAAAGCGTTCGGCCCATTCGCGCACATGGGTGATCAAAAGCCCGATGTCCGTGCCTTTGAGATTTCGTCTCGAGCAACCGATCAGCATTTCGGCAGCCGTATTGCACCACAACACGCGTGCGTAACGATCGAGCACCACGACACCCGTGGATAACAAATCCGCCGCAGCTTGAAGCCGGGCGTAAAAACTGCTGCTGCCTCGGCTCATATTTGGCGACTCCTGCTGATGCTCGTCTCTTCAAAAGGAAAAGAAACCGTCGCACGGACATCCCGATATGAATTTGCCTCGGGATGCCGTACAGACAAACCTCACCGATGCCGACCAAAGCTCCTGCACTCCGTCGGCATCCGGTGTTTAAGGCATCAGCTCGCGAAATACAACTCGTATTCGAGCGGATGCACGGCGCAACGATAGCGATCGACTTCCTGGGCCTTGAGATTCAGGTAGGCGTCGATCAAATCGTCGCTGAAGACGCCGCCGCGGGTCAGGAACTCACGATCCTTGTCAAGGTATTCGAGAGCCTGGTTCAGTTCGGAGCAGACCGTCGGGATCTTGGCATTTTCTTCCGGCGGCAGGTCGTACAGATTCTTGTCGGCGGGTTCGCCCGGATGAATCTTGTTCTGGATGCCGTCGAGACCGGCCATCAGCATCGCCGAGAAAGCGAGATAAGGATTGGCCGTCGGATCGGGGAAGCGGACTTCGACACGGCGAGCCTTGGGACTGGCCACGTGCGGAATGCGCAGAGAAGCCGAACGGTTGCGAGCCGAATAGGCAAGCTTCACGGGTGCTTCGTAGCCCGGCACCAAACGCTTGTAGGAGTTGGTGGTCGGGTTGGTGAAGGCGTTCAAGGCACGAGCGTGCTTGATGATGCCGCCGATGTAGTACAGAGCCAATTCGGAAAGACCGGCGTAGCCGTTGCCTGCAAAGAGGTTCTGATCCTCCTTCCAGATGGACTGGTGCACGTGCATGCCGGAACCATTGTCACCGAACATGGGCTTGGGCATGAAAGTGGCAGTCTTACCGTAGGCAGCTGCCACGTTCCAGATCGTGTACTTCATGATCTGCAGCCAGTCGGCGCGCTGCACGAGCGTGGAAAAGCGTGTACCGATTTCGCACTGACCGGCGGCGCCCACTTCGTGATGATGAACTTCGCAGGGAACGCCCTGCTGTTCGAGCAACGTCACCATTTCGGCGCGGATGTCGGCGAGCGTGTCAACCGGCGGAACAGGGAAATAGCCGCCCTTGAACGGAGCGCGATGGCCGAGGTTGCCGCCTTCGTATTCGATCTTGCTGGCCCAAGGACCTTCTTCGGAGAAAATCTTGAAGAAGGTGTTCTGGGGTTCGTTGGCGAACGTCACGCCGTCAAAAATGAAGAATTCGGGTTCGGGACCGAAGAAAGCTTTGTCACCGATGCCCGTGCTCTTGAGGTAGTTTTCGGCGCGGCGGGCAAGAGAGCGGGGATCGCGCGCATAGCCCTTGCCGGTATCGGGCTCAAGAACGTCGCAAGTCAAAATGAGAGTGTTCTGTTCACGGAACGGATCCATGCGAGCCGTTTCGGGATCGGGCATCAGAATCATGTCGCTCGCTTCAATGCCTTTCCACCCGGCCATAGACGAGCCGTCAAAGGCTTGCCCGTCTTCGAAAGTGTCTTCGGTAAGTTGATGGGCAGGCACGGACATGTGCTGTTCTTTGCCGCGGGTGTCGGTCAAACGATAGTCAACGAACTTGACATCGTTATCTTTAACCATCTGCAGAACGTCTGCGGGCGAGGTCATGATTGGTTTCTCCTAGATTCGGAAAAGGTTTGTCTGTTGATGTTGGCGGTCCCTTTCGCCGCCCAACCACACGAAAGCAAAATTTATGCCAGTTTTCACACTCCAGTAAAACGGCCCCTGAGAACGTAATTCACGGCATAGTCGCACCAAATTGTACGGCCTTGCGCCCTCATTTGGTGCATTAATGCTCGGTCGTGTTACAAAACGGTGCACCGAAACATACACACATCGCGCATTTTTTCCTGCCTTTTCATGGCCTTTTTCCGTGGAAACGAATACAATGGCACTCCCTTTACGGGGGTGTTCCGGTTTCGACGGGGTGTAGGACGCCGTACGGTGCATGCCGAGGTCTAGTTTCCTCGATAAACAACTAGAAAAAAATAAACGCCAACAACGAGCGTTTCGCTCTCGCCGCTTAATGCCGCGAGCGATGCACTGAGTGGTCACAGGCTCAGGTCGGGTAAAACCGGCAGCATCGTCATTTCACTGTGACTGGAAGCGCACGGAGCCGTGACGTGCACTTCGAGATCCAAGCGGCTGGCCGTCTGGAGGCCCGTTTAACGGCAGGACAGACGGTGAGAACTCAAAATTGTTGAACTAAGCATGTAGATCCGACGGAAAAATCGCTTCGGACGCGGGTTCAATTCCCGCCACCTCCACCAAATTCAAATCCCGGACGCAAAAAACGTCTGGGATTTTTTTCATTGTTTGATTTGATATCAAACTAAATTCGAATTTTAGTGCTCCGCCTTCTCCAGTTGCGCACTGATTTTCCGCATAAGATCTTCCAAAGTCTCTATCTCATCAACCGACAGAGCGCCCCGGACAGCTTGATTCATGCGTTTGGAAATGGCCTCAAATTTCTGCCGGCAAGCGTTCCCTTTATCTGTCAGATCAACCAGACAGGAACGGCCATCGAGCGTATTGGCGCAACGCAGGACATAACCGAGACTTTCGAGTTTCTTGACCAGTACGGTGACGGTTGCTTTCGTACGATGCGAGCGACGAGCCAAGTCCGTCATGCTGGTCGGCCCCTGCCGGTAGAGCACATTGAGAATATCGCCGTGCGCCGAATCGATGTCGTCAAACCCTTCCTGTTTCATTGCCTCAGTCAATCGAGCTTTCAGAGCTCGAGACAATCGCACGGTCAACTGCCCGACATTGGTTGGTTCAGATGATTCAAGTGGAATCTCGTGCACTTCAGGCTCATCACCTGCCTGCAGTCCCGTTAATTTAGTTAGATATCGAAGGATTGCCATAAAATCATCTCCTCGAGTACCGCATCTCCGTGTCGTCTTAGTTTACCGAAAGAGAAAAACGTGCATTCATGTTTCATCCATTCCTGAACCGCCATTTAGCACTTCAGGATTTTTGCGGGCACAATTCATCCTGTGTCGTCGTTTCTTTAGCCTCTGAGGTCGCAGCGTGTCGTATCGGTCAATGCGGGTTGTTGCCAAACAGGTTGTCGGCTCTCCGTACAACCCGCGCCCTCATGCTGTCTTCATCAAGACGACGCTTTCGGTAATGGCCTTCGCATGTGCACTGTCGGCCTGGGCGTTTGATGTCAGAGTCGACGGCCTGCAAGGAGAGCCCAAGGACAATGTTGAAGCACTTCTGACACCGATTCGTGAAAAAGCCTCTCCTCCGCGCAAGCACACTTATCGTTCTCAGGTCGATAAGGCCATCCGCCGAGGACTTGAAGCGTTGGGCTATTACCAGTACGAAATCCGTTACCGCTGGGTCAAACCCGATTCCGCGCAGACTCAGGCACAAGCATCTTCCAACAAACCGTCGATAACTGCTGACAATACTCCGCAGCCTCAACCCAATGTCGATCCGACCTCCGACAAAGCGAGCAAAAATGCCGCGCGCAAAGAAAAGACGTTACTCGTTGCCCGCGTCAAACTCGGCGAACCCGTTCGCATCACGAAAGCGACGCTGACCATTGAAGGTGAAAAGAACTCGCGCCGATCGCACTTTCGCCGTCTGCAACGTCAGCTTCCCAAACCCGGCACACAACTTAACCACGGGGAATACACGGATTTCAAAGCTGCCGTAGAACGCACCGCCATGCGCTACGGCCACTTTGACGGAACCTTTATTCAAAGCGAACTTCAGGTCGATGCCGAAAAGAATGAAGGCCAATGGCTGTTGGTGTTCGATCCCAAAGAACGCTATACGTTCGGTCCGGTCGATTTTTCAGGAAGCCAAATCCGCGAACCGATCCTGCAAAATCTCGTCCCCTTCAAGGAGGGCGAACCTTATTTCTCCGATAACATCGCCGAACTCAACCGCAGGCTGTCGGCAAGCGGCTGGTTCAATTCGATCGTCGTCACGCCCGACATAGTTGCCGGCCGCAAGAGTGAGTCCAAACAGTTGCCGGTTCACACCCGCGTTTCGCCCAAAATCAAAAATTCTGTGGAAACGGGACTCGGGTACTCCACCGACGTCGGACCTCGAGGGCGTCTCATCTGGAAAAAGCCATGGTTAAACGATTCGGGTCATAGTCTTGAGGCTGCAGGTGACATCTCCAAGCTTGAGCAAATGCTTGACCTCACCTACAAACTGCCGCTTGAGGAAAATGCACTGGAGCAGTTCTGGATGTTCGGCGGAGGATACAAGCACGAAGACTTGAACGACACCAAGGCAGACTCTCTGACTTTTGCCGCAACTCGGCGTTGGGATCTCTACGAAGGCTGGCAAAAGGGCATTGCGCTGAAGTTTCGACTCGACGACTTCACGCAGGGGTCGCTTGACAACAAGACCATGATGGTCTATCCCGAGTTTTCACTCTCGCGTACGCGAAGCCGCGGAGGCCTGATGCCCAAGTGGGGCGACTCGCAACGTTACACCATCGGCTATGCCAACCAAATGTGGGGTTCGGACATTGACGCGCTGATGCTTGAAGCGCAGTACACATTGATTCGTACGTTCGCCCGCAAGCATCGCTTCGTGCTGCGCTCTCACCTCGGATGGATTGAAACGGGTGACTTCAACGACGTTCCGCCGGATCTGCGCTACTTTGCCGGCGGTGACAGAAGCATTCGCGGCTACAACTACGAATCAATTTCGCCCAAGGATGAGAACGGCGATCTGACGGGTGCTTCAAAAATGATCACCGGCAGCATCGAGTACCAACTGCGCGTCAAGGGCAAATGGTGGGGAGCCGTCTTCTTCGACATCGGCCGAGCTGACACAAATTTTGAGTTTTCCAACCTGAAAAAAGGCGCAGGCATCGGCGTGCGCTGGGAATCGCCTCTCGGTCCGATCAAGCTTGACATTGCAAAACCGGTGGGCGACTCCGAGGAAAACGGTATCCAGTTCTACATCGGTTTGGGGCCTGAACTATGACGTGGGCCAAAAGACTTTTCATCGGTGCAACCTCTGTGCTGGTCGTGCTTGCAGCCGTCCCCGGATTTCTGCTCGGCACTGAAACAGGCCTTCAGATTATCAAAGGCGCGCTCGAAAAAGCCGTACCCGGCCTGAGAATCGAATCGCTGAGCGGCTCTGTCTTCTCGCTTAAAGCCGACAATTTGCAGTACGACGTCCCCGGCCTGGCATTTCACGGAAATCTTTCATGGGACTTGAGTGTCGCCAAGCTCCTGTCTCGGCGCGTGGCTCTCCATGACTTTGAGATTTCAGACGCCTCACTCCTCGTTCGAACGCAGGAAATGGCGTCGTCGGCTTCAACGCCTGTCCCGAAATCGCCTACTCAAAAGCTTGGCGAAACTCAGACCTCGCGGTTTAAAACGCCGGTTGCCGTGATTGTCGAGCGCGTGGCAATCAAAAACCTGCAGGCTGACATTGACGGTAATGTTGTTAACGTTGGACTTTTTCAGACACAGGCTGTTTGGACAAAAGATCGCCTCGACATTGACTCCGTGCGTCTGGAAGATTCAAGCCTTGCATCGGCCCAAACACCACCCTCCGACGAACCGCTCGGCGCCATGCTCAAGCGCACCTTCGCGCAACCCGTTGTGCCGGAAATCCCCACCGTCGACCTGCCGCTGGATGTTAATCTCAAACACTTTGAGCTTTCTCGCTTTGCCATCAAAGGTAATCCCGATCAAATCATCAAATCGGCTACATTTGCGCTCACCGCTCAAAACGGCGTCGCGACACTGGAAAACATAGCCGTCCGAGCCATGAACGCGGAGCTCACGGGTCGCATGACGCTGGGACTCGATGCCCGTCATGAAGTCAATCTTGAACTTGACGTCTCATCTATCGTGCCCCGCGAAGCAATCCCTACAGGCACAGTGCCGCCGGTTGCCGAACCGACAACGGAAGACATTGAAAACTTCTACGAGCGACTCAAAGAGGTACGTGCCGAACGACTCAAGGCTGCCCAAGAACGTCGTGCCAAACATCGGGCTCAGGGTCAGGCCAGAAAACAGGTCGACATTAAAACTTTGTCGCGAGAAGAGC
>UMFO01011018.1_pt1 | contig 18738 bp, 15 predicted proteins | sample 1965051 | NCBI WGS metagenome assembly UMFO01 (sample SAMEA4836050, study PRJEB28245) | human gut metagenome | biome: gut microbiome; material: fecal sample | place: Denmark | collected 2008
CCGCCGCAATCGACCACTCTGCCACCTCTCCAAAACGCTTTTCGCGATGTGCTTCCTTTCAAAAGCGCTGCAAAGGTACGGATTATTTTCAATTTGGCAAATATTTCATCACTTTTTTTGATTGTTTTTTCGCATTGTCGTAACTTTGCCGACGATAACCAAATTGTTAGAACAGACATTAACAAGGCATGATATATCCACAAAACTTTGAACAGAAAATAGGGTTCGACCAAATCAGGAACCTTATAAAAGCCAAGTGCCTGAGCACATTGGGCGAAGAAAAAACAGACGGAATGGCTTTCTCCAGCGACTACGAAGAAATCAACTGCCGGCTGGAGGAAGTAGTGGAATTCGTCCGCATCCTGGAAGAGGAAGACGAATTTCCCAGCCAATACTTTTTCGATGTGCGCCCTTCGTTGAAACGCATCCGGGTGGAAGGACTGTATCTGGACGAACAGGAACTGTTCGACCTGCGTCGCTCGCTGGAAACGATACGCGACATCGTGGGTTTTCTGCAAAAAGAGGACGAGGAAGACGAAGATTCGCACTCACCCTACCCTGCCCTACACGCCCTGGCTGCCGATATTCTGGTATTTCCACAGCTCATAGCACGCATCAACAACATTCTTGACAAGTTCGGCAAGATAAAAGACAATGCCTCTGCCGAGCTCTTGCGTATCCGGCGCGAACTGGCTGACACGACAGGCAGCATCTCGCGCAGCCTGAACAGCATCTTGCGCAGTGCACAGGCAGAAGGTTTCGTGGAAAAAGACGTGACGCCGACTATGCGCGACGGACGGTTGGTCATTCCTGTGGCTCCGGGCATGAAGCGCAAGATACGAGGCATCGTACACGATGAATCGGCTACAGGCAAGACCGTTTTCATTGAACCGGCAGAAGTGGTAGAAGCCAATAACCGCATCCGGGAACTGGAAGGTGAAGAGCGACGGGAAATTATCCGCATACTGACCGAATTTTCGGCAACCATCCGCCAGCAAGTACCCGCCATCCTGCAATCATACGAATTCCTGGCACTTATCGACTTTATCCGTGCCAAAGCCCTTTTCTGTATGGATATCAAAGCAGTAAAGCCCGCCTTCGAAGAACAACAAATCATCGACTGGATAGAAGCCGTACACCCATTGCTTCAGAAATCGCTGGCGAAACACAATAAGAAGGTAGTGCCGCTGGACATCGAACTGACCAGCCGCCAACGCATCCTGCTGATATCGGGTCCCAATGCCGGAGGCAAATCGGTATGTCTGAAAACCGTAGGACTGCTGCAATACATGCTCCAATGTGGCTTGTTGATACCGCTGAACGAACGGAGCCATGCGGGCATCTTCGAAAACATCTTTATCGACATCGGCGACGAACAAAGCATCGAAGACGACCTGAGCACCTATTCTTCACACCTTACCAATATGAAGAATATGATGAAATATTGCAACGGCAAAAGCCTTATCCTGATAGACGAGTTCGGCGGAGGTACGGAGCCGCAAATCGGAGGCGCCATTGCCGAAGCGGTACTGAAACGGTTTAACCAGAAACAGACATTCGGGGTCATCACCACCCATTACCAGAACCTGAAGCACTTTGCCGAAGACCACGAAGGCGTAATCAATGGAGCCATGCTCTACGACCGCCACGAGATGCGCGCACTCTTCCAGTTGCAGATAGGAAATCCCGGAAGCTCGTTCGCCGTAGAAATAGCCCGTAAAATCGGATTACCCGAAGAGGTGATAGCCGATGCCTCGGAAATTGTGGGCAGCGAATACATTCAAAGCGACAAATACCTGCAAGACATCGTGCGCGACAAACGTTACTGGGAAACCAAGCGGCAAAACATCCGCAAGAAAGAAAAGCAGATGGAAGACACCATTGCCCGCTACCAGCAAGAGATAGAAGAACTGGAGCGCAAGCGGAAGGAAATCCTGCAAAAAGCCAAGGAGGATGCCGAACACCTGCTCCAGGAATCGAACGCCAAGATAGAGAACACTATCCGCACCATCAAGGAGGCACAGGCGGAAAAAGAACGCACACGCACGGCACGCCAGGAACTTGCCGACTTCAAGCAAGAAGTGGAGACCATTGACACCGCAGCCCTCGAAGAACAAATAGCCCGCAAAATGGAACGCCTGCGCGAAAAGCAGAAACGCAAAGAAGAGCGGAAGAACAAAAAAGCCGAAACTGCCCCCATGCAGCCGAAAGCAAAGCCCATCTGCACGGGAGACTATGTGCGCATCAAAGGTCAGACAAGTGTAGGACAGGTGTTGGAACTAAACGGACAGAACGCCGTGGTGATGTTCGGACTGATGAAAACCAATGTCAAGACCGAACGGCTGGAACACGCCGACCCACCCAAGACTTCGAACGTGATGGCAAAAGCCACCTTCGTAAGCAGCGAGACGCAAGAACAGATGTACCAGAAGAAACTGAACTTCAAGCAAGACATCGACGTACGGGGCATGCGCGGCGATGAAGCCATACAGGCGGTCACCTATTTCATCGATGATGCCATTCAAGTAGGCGTAAGCCGTGTCCGCATCCTGCATGGAACAGGCTCGGGCATCCTGCGCACACTGATACGCCAATACCTTGCCACCGTACCCGGCGTAGCGCATTTCCAAGACGAGCACGTACAGTTCGGCGGGGCGGGAATCACGGTGGTAGATTTGAAATGACTTACATTATATATAATGAACCATTCACCACAGAGAACACATAGGGACACAGCGTTTTTTATTTTTATCTCCTCTGTGATACTCTGTGTCATCTGTGGTAAAAGATTAACCATTTCACATACATACTTAAAAAGATGAAATCAATCAGAGAATTATACCGGATAGGCACAGGACCCTCTAGCAGCCACACCATGGGACCGCGGAAGGCTGCCGAACAATTCCTTGCCCGCCATCCCGAAGCAAAATCTTTCGAAGTGACGCTTTACGGAAGCCTTGCCGCTACAGGCAAGGGACACATGACCGATGTGGCCATCTTAGACGTACTCCAACCACACGCACCGGTCGAAATCGTATGGAAACCGCATGTGTTCTTTCCCTTCCACCCCAATGGAATGACTTTCAAGGCTTTCGATGGAAACGGAAAGAAAACCGATGAGTGGACCGTGTTCAGCATCGGGGGAGGGGCACTTGCTGAAGAAGGGCATCCGCAAGGTAGCACTCCTGACATCTATGAAATGAACACGATGAGCCGGATACTCTACTGGTGCGAACACACCGGACGCAGCTACTGGGAATATGTAGAACAATGCGAAGGTAAAGAGATATGGGACTACCTCGCCGAAGTATGGGAAACAATGAAGGCAGCCATCCTGCGTGGATTGGATGCTGAAGGCGTATTGCCGGGACCGCTCAACCTGCGCCGGAAAGCATCGGCATACTACATCAAGGCAAAGGGATTCAAAGACTCGCTCCGCTCACGCGGACTGGTGTTTGCGTACGCCCTTGCCGTAAGCGAGGAAAACGCTTCGGGCGGAAAAATCGTAACTGCCCCCACGTGTGGAGCCTGTGGCGTGGTACCTGCCGTGCTCTATCATTTACAGAAAACCCGGGAGTTCAGCGATGCCCGCATCCTGCGTGCCCTTGCCACCGCAGGACTGGTAGGAAATATCGTCAAACATAACGCCTCGATATCGGGAGCCGAAGCCGGATGCCAGGCAGAAGTAGGCGTGGCATGCTCGATGGCGGCTGCAGCGGCAAGCCAACTCTTCGGTGGAAGTCCCGCACAGATAGAATATGCTGCCGAGATGGGGCTGGAACACCACTTGGGCATGACGTGCGACCCTGTGTGCGGACTGGTGCAAATTCCCTGCATCGAACGAAACGCCTACGCCGCTGCCCGTGCCCTTGACGCCAATACCTACTCTGCGTTCACCGACGGACACCACCGCGTATCGTTCGACCGTGTAGTAGAAGTAATGAAAGAAACCGGACACGACCTCCCCTCACTCTACAAAGAGACCAGCGAGGGTGGGCTTGCCAAAGACTATCACCCGATGGCAATTGACAATTGACAATTACCAAAGGCTCATCATCTTGTTCTAACAAAAAGTTACTACCCCAAACGTCGGAAACACGGAGTTCCCGACGTTTCTTTTTTATATAAATACCTAAAAATACTGATTTTCTCACTTCCTTTCAGACTCAAGGCTACCGTCTTTTTTCATGAATTTTAGGTATTGACCACCCTCTGAAACCACTCTACCTTTGCATCGTAAAACCAAAACCTAATCAAAATAGCAACATGAAACTAAAGAATCTATTAGCATGTGCGGCCCTTGCATTATTTGCGGCTGCATGCAGCGACGATGAAAACAACAGTATCAACGAGAATCCGGCAGCAGACATCGCCGGCACATATGCAGGCTATTCCGAAGCCTCATTCCAATATACCGATACGCCGCTGGTATCGGCAGGTGAATCGCTGACAATAACCAACGACGGGGAAAACGGCACAGCCACCCTTACTTATACTTCTGCCAGCTTTGGTGAGTTCACCGTAAGTGGAGCCGAAGTGACGCATTCGGGTAGCACGTACAGCGTAAGCGGAAGCGGGTCGACCTTAATGGGAATGGGAGACACGAAAAACGAATACGAATGCACCCTGCAAGGCACACTGTACGAAGGACGGACCGAAGGCACGTTCACTTTCACCGTACCGTCGGTAATGGGTGGGATGACTATCACCTTCACCTTGGGCGACATTCCGGCAGAGAAACTTCTTGCCGGCTCCTACGAAGGATGGACCAATGCCAGCTGCGCTTATTTTGAAAGCATGACGGCCGAAAACCAAACCATCACGCTCTCTGCCAATAACGACGGTACCTTCACCTTGGCATACACATCGGATACGTGGGGCGAGTTTTCATTCACAAGTGTAAGCGCAACCGAAGCCAACGGAACCTATACGTTGAGCGGCGAAGGTACCACCCAAATGGGAATGAACGGCAACGTGAGCGAATATCCCTGCACGCTGAGCGGAAGCATCGATGAAAGCAAGGAAAACGTTAGTTTCACCTTCACCGTACCCGGCGTGATGAGCGGGCTTACCATCACCTTCACCCTGGGCGATATGCCTGCCGCCAACTGATGTATGTACGATTTTCCGATTTACGAGGTACGATTTAGGGCAAAATAGTAAATAAATAAATTGTCAAATAGTACATGAAATTACGATTTTCCGATTTACGAGGTACGATTTAAGGCAAATCGTAAATAATCAAATAGTAAATAGTACATGAAATTGTTTCGTCTTTATCAATTGTTCGCGCTGGGGGCAACAATGCTGTTGTTCCCGGCGTGCGACGGCATACTGGACGGCATCTACGACCAGCCCCGCACCACTACCGGCTACGGATTCAACCCGAACGGCGACGGAACGGGAACACTCTTCATTGATGCCACTGATTATGCCCAGTGGACTTACATCAACCTGCATACCGAAGAAATAGACTCCACCCGCATCACCGGAACGGACGGCACGGAGGTACCAATGGGAGAAAACGCCTCACTGCCTGCTGAGTGGGACTTCGCTATCCACCGCTACGATGTAAAGACCAACGGCGGTGCTGTATTGGAGACCGAGGCGACCAGCCTGGATGCCGTACTACTGATGAGCAGCATCCCCACGGGAAACTACGTGAGCGACACCGAGACCCAAATCACCATCGATATGTCGGGTATGATGGAGGGCAACATCCTGTATGCCACCTCCAGCTACAACGCCGAGCTTGCCAAATGGCTGGACGTGGACACCAGCACGATGCCACCTATTTATACCTTATCTAATAAGGTGTACATCCTGCGCATGGCCGACGGCACTTATGCCGCCCTGCGCCTCACGGCATTCCGCAACGAGCAGAATACTTCGGGACACCTCACTATCGAATATGCTTATCCGCTGTAGCCCCCAGCCCATTTAATAAAAAACAAAAGAATATGCAACAACCTATACTGAAAAATCTTATCGTGCTGGCGGGCTGCCTCCTCATCGCGGCAAGTGCCGCCGCACAACGCTACGTTTCGGGGAAAGTGCTCGATGCGGACAACGGGCCGCTTGCCGGAGCAACGGTGTTCGTGAAAGAGAACAGAGCCATCGGAATGACCACCGATGCCGAAGGGAACTACCGCCTGCGCCTCCCCGACGGGAAAGCATACACCCTGCAGGCATCGTTCATCGGATACGTGACGCAAAGCCATGCACTCCAACCGGGACAAGACCGGCTGGACTTCGCTTTGGAAGAAGATGCCATAGGTATGGAAACTGTAGTGGTAACGGGTACACGCACGCCCAAGCTGCTGAAAGACGTGCCTATCGTGACACGGGTCATCACCGCTGACGACATCCGCAAGGTAGACGCCACACACATCGGCGACCTGCTGCAGGCAGAGCTGCCGGGCATCGAGTTCTCCTACTCCATGGACCAGCAGACCTCGCTCAACATGCAGGGTTTCGGAGGAAACGCCGTCCTCTTCCTTGTCGACGGCGAAAGGCTGGCGGGCGAAACGCTGGACAACATCGACTACAGCCGCCTGAACCTGGACAACGTGGAACGCATCGAAATCGTGAAAGGGGCGGCATCGTCGCTCTATGGCTCGAATGCCGTGGGCGGAGTGGTCAACCTCATCACCAAGGAAGCTACCGAGCCGTGGACACTGAACCTGAACGGAAGGTACGGCGCGCACAACGACCAGCGTTACGGAGGCACCTTCACCTTCCGCGCAGGCGACTTCCAGAACAGCCTCAACGTGCAGCACACCTCCACCGACCCCATCGAAGTAGGCACCGTGGGCGAGGACGGCGAGGAGAACGACTTCAGCCGCGTGTACGGCAACCGCACGTGGAACTTCAAGGAACGCCTCGTCTATACCCCTACCGACCGGCTGAAGCTGACCGGACGGCTGGGATACTTCTTCCGCGAACGTGACAAGAGCACATCGAGCAAGGACCGCTACCGCGACTTTTCGGGAGGGCTCCGGGGCAACTATACCTTCAACAAGCGGAGCGACCTGGAACTGTCGTACAGCTTCGACCAGTACGACAAGAGCGACTACGACCCTGCGCAAGACTATGACCTGCGCGACTATACCAACGTGCAGCACACCGTGCGCGCCCTCTACAACTATGCGATGAACGACAAGAACACCCTTACCGTGGGAGGCGACTTCATGCGCGACTACCTGATGAGCTACCAGTTCACCGACAACGGCGACCACGAGCAATACACCGCCGACGCCTTCGCCCAGTTCGACCTGAACCCCATCCGCAACCTCAACGTGATGTCGTCTATCCGCTTCGACTATTATTCCGAAGCCGATGTGAAGAACACCTCGTCGAAACTCGGCATCATGTACAAATGGCGCAACTGCTCGCTCCGCGCCTCCTACGCCGGCGGATTCCGCGCCCCCACGCTGAAGGAAATGTACATGGACTTCAACATGGCGAACGTCTTCATGATATACGGCAACGAGAACCTGAAACCCGAAAGCAGCCAGAACTTCTCGCTCTCCGCCGAATACCTGAAGAGCCGCTACAACGTCACCCTGACCGGATATTTCAACCTGGTGGACAACCGCATCACCACCGTGTGGGACCAGAGCCGCAACGGAATGGTCTACTCCAACATCGCCCAGATGAACATCGCCGGGCTAAACGCCGACGTAGCCGCCAAGTATCCCTGCGGCTTGGGCGTGCGCCTCTCGTATGCCTACACCCACGTGCACATCCCCGATGGCGAGCCTTACTTCTCGTCCACCCGTCCCCATTCCGCCACCGCCAAGCTGGACTACGGCAAGCAGTGGAAAAACTACGGTTTCGATGTGACGCTGACCGGCCGCGTCCTCTCGCGCGTCACCACGGACGAATACGTGAGCTATACCGACCCCGACGCAGGCACCACCTCGACCACCTATCCGGCATACACCCTGTGGAAGCTGAACCTTGCGCAGCGCGTGTACCGGGGCATCCGCGTGAACGTAGTGGTGGACAACCTGTTCAATTACCGCCCAGACCACTATTACAACAGCACGCCCACCACCACCGGCACCACCGTTTCCGTGGGGCTTTCGCTCGACGTGGACCAGCTGTTCTGACGGAAAAGGCATCGGAACACGTGCAAAATGCAATTTAGAGGTCTGAAATCGACCTTGCAACACTTGCAAAATCAGTTTTAGAGGTCTAAAATCCATTTTGCAGGCGTGCAAAGTCCGAAACCGAGGTCTAAAATACACTTTGCAACACTTGCAAAATCAGTTTTAGAGGTCTAAAATCCATTTTGCAGACGTGCAAAGTCCGAAACTGAGGTCTAAAACACATTTTGCAAGTGTCCGAAGGTCTGCGGCGAGGGTCTAAAATCCATTTTCCGGGTGTCCGAAGGCCTGCGGCGACCCCTCGCCGCACATTTTCCACCTCTCCGAAGGGCGGAGACAGACAGGATAAAACCTCTCGCCACAGAGTAAAAACACAGATTTTCGCGGATTAACGCAGATTAAAACAGATAATCAAAATGAGAATCTGCGAAAATCTGTGTTAATCTGCGTTTCTGAACAGACAAATTATAGTTTCAACATCTACTTAAAAACAAATGAGCAATGAAAAAGAAAAGAATGATTGTGTTGGGTAGCCTCCTCGTAGCCGTCCTCCTGCTGTTCGCCGTATGGAACAGCTGGTTCAGCGCCACGAAGATAGGCTTCATCAACTACCAGGCCATTACCCTGGGCGAAATTTCGAAAGCCAATGACAACCCGTTCATCCGCCTCGCCGAAATCGGCACCGACGAACTGGACAAGCTGGACGGTTGCGACATGGTTTTCATCAACGCGATGGGCATCCGCATCACCGAAGAGCAGCGCGCCCTTATCCAAAAAGCCGCCGACAGAGGGCTGCCCGTCCTCTCGACGGCGGTCACCAACCCTGCTAACGACATCTGCTCGCTCGACTCCGCCACCGCCGCTCCCCTGCGTGCCTACCTGGCTGGCGGCGGAAGGCGCAACTACCGCAGCATGCTGGAGTATGTGCGCGGCACGGTGGACGGCAAGCTGATTTCCACCCGTGAGCCGGAACCTGTGCAGGAAGCGGCAAACGAAATGCTGTACCACATCGACCCCTCCCACCCCAATGACGAGGCAAAAGGCTTCAACACCGTAGCCGGATACAACCAATTTCTGAAAGAGCACGACCTGTGGAAAGACGGTGCGCCACGCATCATCATCACCGGACAGATGGGCGAACCCACCGACCTCATCCGCCGGCTGGAAGAGACGGGCAACGTGGTCTATCCCGTGCGCCGCATGAAGAGCTTCATCACCCGCCACCAGATAGACTCGGTGCGTCCCTCTGCCGTCATCAACATGGCACACGGGCGCATGGGCGACTACATCACCGATTACCTGACCCGGCAGAACATCCCCCTCTTCGCCCCGCTGAACGTGAACACGCTGGTGGAAGACTGGGAAAACGACCCGATGGGGATGAACGGCGGATTCCTCTCGCAAAGCGTGGTGACACCCGAGATTGACGGAGCCATCCGCCCTTTCGCGCTCTTCGGCCACTATGCCGACAAGGAGGGGCTGCAACATGCGTCCGCCATCCCCGAACGGCTGGAGACCTTTGTGCAGACCGTGAACAATTACATCGCCCTGCAACGCAAGCCCAACGCCGAAAAGCGCATTGCCATCGTCTATTATAAAGGACCGGGACAGAACGCCCTGACCGCTTCGGGCATGGAGGTAGTGCCCTCGCTCTACAACCTACTGGTGCGCCTGCGCCAGGAAGGATACCGGGTAGACGGGATGCCGGAGAGCAGCGAAGCCCTCGGACGGCTCATCCAAGAGCGCGGCACCGTGTTCAGCACCTACGCCGAAGGAGCTTCCGACCGGTTTATGCGCGAAGGACATCCGCAACTGATTACGAAAGACGAATACGAAAACTGGGTGAAGCAAAGCATCCGCCCCGAACAGTATGCCCAAGTGACAGAGGCGAACGGAGAGTTTCCGGGCGAATACATGGCAACGGCGGACGGCAAGCTGGGCATCGCCCGCCTGCAGTTCGGCAATGTCGTTCTGCTTCCCCAACCGGCGGCAGGAGCGGGCAGCAACTCGTTCCAGATAGTGCACGGCACCGATGCCGCACCTCCTCATAGCTACATCGCCCCCTACTTATGGGTGCAATACGGATTCAAGGCAGATGCGCTGATTCACTTCGGCACCCACGGAAGCCTGGAATTCACTCCGCGCAAGCAGGTGGCGCTGAGCAGCAAAGACTGGCCCGACCGCCTCGTAGGCGCCCTGCCCCATTTCTACATCTATACCATCGGCAATGTGGGCGAAGGGGTCATCGCCAAACGCCGCTCGTATGCCGGGCTGCAATCGTACCTCACGCCTCCATTTATGGAAAGCAACGTGCGCGGCACCTACCGCGAACTGAGTGAAGCCGTAAAGAACTACAACAACCTGCTGGAAGAAAACGTTCCCGACCGTTCCGCCCTCGACCGGGCATCGCTGAAGGTGAAAGCCCTGACCGTCAAGCTGGGCATCCACCGCGACCTGGGGTTGGACAGCCTACTGACCCGTCCTTACACCGAAGACGAAGTGGCACGTGTCGAAAATTTCGCCGAAGAGCTTGCCAACGAAAAGATAACAGGGCAGCTATACACGATGGGCGTGCCCTACGAACAGGCACGTATCGAATCGAGCGTATACGCCATGGCTACCGAACCCATAGCCTATAGCCTGCTGGCACTGGACAAGCTGAACGGGAAAACCGGTCCGCAGACCGAGAAGCACCGCAGCCGGTTCACTCGCCTGTACCTCACTCCGGCACGCACGCTGGTCGCCCGCCTGCTTGCCAATCCCTCGCTTGCCACCGACGAACTGGTATGCCGCACCACCGGCATCACGCAAGCCCAGCTGGACGAAGCACGCGAGATAGAAGCCTCGCGCCAGCGTCCCGAAGGCATGCTGTCGATGATGATGCAGGCAGCCGAAGAGATGCAGGAAAAACCCGCCTCAATGCCTGTCCGACATCCGTCGGGCATCAGCGCAAAGATGCACGAGCAAATGAAAAAAGCCGGACAAGGCATGGATCCCGACAAGGCACTGGCAATGGCAAAGAAAATGGGTGCCGACTCCGCCTCGCTCCACAAAATGGAAGAAGCGATGAAGCGTCACGCCACTTCCTCCCAACCTGCCGGAGGAGGCATGGCGGCAATGATGAAGCAGATGATGCACCGCAAAGAATACACCAAGGAACAAATCGCCCGCGCCACGGCAATCATGGAAGTGGAACGTGCTGTCAAGAACGTGAACCGCTATCGCACCGCCCTGCTGGAAAGCCCCGCCAAGGAACTGGAAAGCATGATGAACGCCCTTGCCGGAGGCTATACGCAGCCTTCGCCCGGAGGCGACCCGATAGCCAATCCCAACACCTTGCCCACCGGACGTAACCTCTATGCCATCAATGCCGAAGCCACTCCGTCTGAAGCAGCATGGGAAAAAGGCATCCGCCTGGCGAACAACACCATCGAGATGTACAAGAGCCGCCACCACGACTCCATCCCGCGCAAGGTGAGCTATACGTTATGGAGCAGCGAATTCATCGAGACCGAAGGAGCCACCGTGGCACAAATCCTGTACATGCTGGGCGTAGAACCCATCCGCGATGCTTTCGGGCGTGTAAACGACATCCGGCTGATTCCGTCAAAAGAATTGGGCCGTCCGCGCATCGATGTGGTAGTGCAGACCAGCGGACAATTGCGCGACTTAGCGGCATCCCGCCTCTTCTTGATTAACCGTGCCGTAGAAATGGCTGCGGCAGCCAAAGACGATATGTACGAAAACCAGGTAGCTGCAGGAATCGTCGAAACCGAACGTGCCCTGATAGAGAAAGGGCTTACACCGAAAGATGCCCGCGAAATGTCGGCATACCGTGTATTCGGAGGCGTAAACGGCGGATACGGCACCGGCATCCAAGGAATGGTAGAAGCCGGAGACCGGTGGGAAAATGAAAAAGAGATAGCCGGCACCTACCTGCACAATATGGGAGCTTATTACGGAAGCGAAAAGAACTGGGAAGCCTTCCGCCAATATGCGTTCGAAGCCGCCTTGACCCGTACCGATGCCGTCGTACAGCCCCGCCAAAGCAACACATGGGGTGCGCTGAGCCTCGACCACGTGTATGAGTTCATGGGAGGCATGAACCTGGCGGTGCGCAACGTCACCGGAAAAGACCCCGATGCCTACCTGAGCGATTACCGCAACCGCAACAACGTACGGATGCAGGAAGTGAAAGAAGCTATCGGAGTAGAGAGCCGCACCACCATCCTCAATCCCGCCTACATCCGCGAAAAGATGAAAGGCGATGCCGGAGCGGCAAGCTCCATCGCCGAAATCGTGCAGAACACCTACGGCTGGAACGTAATGAAGCCCCAGGCCATCGACCAGCAGTTATGGAACGACATCTACGACGTATATGTCAAGGATAAATACCATCTCGGCACACAAGGCTATTTCGAAGGTAAAAATCCTGCCGCCCTGCAAAACATGACCGCCGTGATGCTGGAAACCGCCCGCAAAGGATACTGGAAAGCATCGCCCCAGCAGTTGAAAGCCGTGGCAGAACTGCACACCGGACTGGTTGCCAAGTACGGCACTTCGGGAGGAGGATTCGCCGACAACAACGCCAAACTGCAAGACTACATCGCCGCAAACGTCAGTGCCCCGCAAGCAGCCGGTTACAAACAACGCATAGACGGGATGAAAGAAGCTGCCCTTGCCGACGGAACCGTACAGAAAGGCATGACTCTCAAGAAGAGCACCGTAAACGCTTCCAGTCAGCCCGAAGAGGAAACCAACAAGCTGAGCAGCACCGTAGTAATCAGTGTTGTGCTTGCCGCCTTCATCATCCTGCTGATGATACTGAAAAGAAAACGTTCACAAAACCATAAATAAAATGGAACAAATCATTCTCATCCTGATGCTGTTCATCGCCATAAACTGCGCTTTCAAGCTCAGTCTGTGGCGGTGGTGGCAGGCAGGCATCTATAGCCTGATTGTGGCGGCATTCACCGTGCTGGCATATCCGTATGCCATCCTGCAATCGAAAACACAGATAGCCGACTACCTGCAGAACACCGAAGCCCTGCAGAACATGGCGGTCATCATCACCCTTGAGTCCGCCCTCTGCTTCGGGTTCTGCGTCACCTACCTGCGCGGGCTTTACGGAAAGAAGAATCCCTGGTGGGCAAAGCTGCTGTGGTGGTACCCCAGCCTGCTCTTGTTCCCCGTGGTGTTCTATTGCCTCACCGAAGCCATTTTTACCTTTGTAGGAACCGCATTCAGCACAACCGCTTACATCGTGGCGGCTTTGATGCTAATGGGCATTCCGGCATTGGCAAAGGCAGTAACATACTTCGTTCCGGAAAAAGACCTGCGGCTGGAAATCCATTTCCTCATCAGCCTCTTCGTCTGCATCCTCGGACTGCTCACCACCGTAAACGGCAAGACGGTCTATGCCGCCGCAGACGAACCGGTCAACTGGAATGCCGTAACGCTTGCCCTTTCGCTCTTCGTTATCCTATTCATCGTAGGTTATGTATGGAGCCAAATCAAGTATCCACTTATCCAGCGATGGAAAGAACGGAAAATGAAAAAACGTTATTAACTATTCACTATTAATTATTAATTCAAGAATAATGGAATTTATCTCTAAAATGCTTTTCTGGGTAGCCAACAGCCTGTTGATACCCGATGTGATTATCCTGCTTTTCCTCTTCGTGCGTGCACTTATCCTTATCGGAGGAACCTACAACATGTACATCACCAAACGTAAAAACGACCAAGCATTCGATCATCTTATCAAAGAAGGCAACATAGAAGCCCTGAAGCAGGCATTGCCCGACAAAGACAATTCGCTCTACGTCTGCTACCTGCGCGACATGCTCAGCCGTCCCGTCAACGAAGACTATGCCGACTTTACCCTCTCCAAGTTCGAGGTGGAAGCCGAGAAAGACGTTGCACTCTCCAAGATGCTCTCCAAGTTAGGACCCGTATTGGGACTGATTGGCACCCTGATTGCCATGAGCCCTGCATTGGTCGGACTCTCAACAGGCGACATTGCCGGCATGGCATACAACATGCAAGTGGTATTTGCCACCACCGTGGTGGGTTTGGTAGTCAGTGCCGTAGGGCTGGTTTCGATGCAATTCAAGCAACGCTGGTATGCCAAGTGCGTCAACAACCTCGACTATGTGTCGCGCCTGTTGATTGAGAAAGGAGGGCAAGTATGAGCAGACGTAACCGCCGTGTCAGCTTCTTCAAGAAAGAAGAAGACACCGACCCGTTAAGTGTAGTGGTCAACCTCTTCGACGTAGCAATGGTATTCGCAGTCTCCCTGATGGTAGCGATGGTGATGCACATGAACATGACCGAAGTGTTCACCGACAAAGACTTCACCATCGTAAAGAATCCCGGCAAAGACAACATGGAAATCATCACCAAAGAAGGTAAGCAAATCAACCGTTACACGCCCAGTCAGGACCAGTCGTCCAGCGGCAAGCGAGGCAAGAAAGTGGGCATCGCCTACGAACTGGAAAACGGTGAAATCATCTACGTGCCCGAAGGGGAATGACAAATGTCCGCCATTAGCCTATTCGGTTGAATTGAAAACGCAGTAGTACTGCATCTGCCTACGGATATATACTTCATCGGCAGATGCAGTATATATTCAACCGTGGATGCAGTATATATTCATTTTTCAGGAATAAATCCTTGATTACACCAGACAAGGCAGCACTGTTAAGAAACTGTTTTTGAATTTATCGTGCGATGATTTGGGATGAGTTTTTGAGGCATTTCCGCTTGTGTGATGAGGAAGATAGCGGGCTATCTGACGAAGAACAGAAGCGGAAAGGACCAAAAAATCGCCCAAAGCACACACGAAAACGAATACATCAAAACGAGAAAAACTTTTTGGAGAAATTCAAAACAGTTTCTAAATTTTACCGGTGCAAATCTGTGCTCCATCAGTGTGCTGTATGCTATTCGTTATCCGTCTGTGTGCCGTATTTTAGGAAAATCGGGCAATTTCACGTATCTTTGCGGCACAATTCACCAAACATATATCCAGACAAATGAAAACATACCAGACTTATCTTTTCGATTTCGACTATACATTGGCAGATTCGTCGAAAGGCATCGTGATGTGTTACCGCAACGTGCTCGAACGCCATCATCATACCGGCATCAGTGATGAAGCCATCAAGCGGACCATTGGCAAAACGCTGGTGGAATCGTTCTCCCTCCTCAGCGGAATCACCGATGCCGATACCCTGGAAGCCTACCGGAAGGAATACGTAAAGGAAGCGGACAAGTATATGACGGCAAACACCCGCCTCTTCCCCGAAACCTCACACGTGCTGGCAACGCTGAAAGCACGCGGAGCGAAACTGGGCATCATCTCCACCAAATACCGTTACCGCATCATGGAACTGTTGGGACATGCGCTTCCCGAAAGCACGGTCGACCTCATCGTAGGTGGAGAAGACGTGCAGACTCCTAAGCCTTCGCCCGAAGGCGTATTCATCGCCCTCGAAAAGCTACAAACAGAAAAAACGGATGTCCTGTACGTAGGCGACAGCACTGTAGATGCCGAAACTGCCCGGGCGGCAGGAATAGACTTTGCAGGCGTGCTTCACGGAACAACCACCCTGGAAGAGCTTGCCGCCTATCCGCATACCGGCATTATGAACGACCTTACAGCATTGCTGAAAAACGAATAACACGTTCTACGTCCATCTGGCATAAAAAAGAGGCTTTCAATGAAAGCCTCTTTTTCTACCTAAATACGTTTTCGGATTTGATTATGCTTCAGCCGCAGCAGGAACTACCGATACATAACTCTTGTCTTTACGACCTCTCTTGAAGCATACGGTTCCATCTACCAATGCGTAAAGTGTATGGTCGCTTCCCATACCTACATTTTCGCCGGGGTTATGAACTGTACCTCTCTGACGAACAATGATGTTACCAGCTTTGCAAGCTGAACCGCCGAATATCTTTACGCCTAATCTCTTACTTGCCGATTCACGACCGTTCTTAGAACTACCTACACCTTTTTTATGTGCCATTTTCTTCTACGTTTTTAATGATTAAGCAATAACTTGTTTAATGGTCAATTCAGTAAACTGTTGACGATGACCGTTCAGTTTTCTGTAGCCTTTTCTTCTCTTCTTGTGGAATACCAGCACTTTATCGCCTTTTACCAGCGGAGAAACTACTTCGCAAACCACTTTGGCTCCTTCTACGGTAGGAGCACCCACTTTTACTTCACCGTTGTTGTCTACCAACAAAACTTTGTCAAATTCAACAGTTGCACCGCTTTCTGCGTTTTGAATGTGCTGAACGAAGAGCTTGTTTCCTTCTTCAACCTTGAACTGTTGACCGTTAATTTCTACAATTACGTACATTTCTTTTTAAATTATTAAACGGGTTTTCTCCGCAAGGTGAATCCGTCTCACAGATTACTTGTCTACCTCCACGGACTAAATCGGCTGCAAAGATATAGCTTTAAATCCATATAACCAACTTTTTATGCAGCATTTTCACGCAGAGTTTGTTTAAATTTTCCAATTTTCCGATAAGCAGTATGATATCAGGTCTATATTAAGCAAAATTTAAACGACAGGCTCTCAGAAGCTGTTTTGAATTTATCGTGCGATGATTTGGGATGAGTTTTTGAGGCATTTTCGCTTCTGTGATGAGGAAGATAGCGGGCTATCTGACGAAGAACAGGAGCGAAAAGGACCAAAAAATCGCCCAAAGCACACACGAAAACAGATACATCAAGCCAAGAAAAACTTTTTGGAGAAATTCAAAACAGCTTCTAAGCCTCCTGCGCCAGCAAGACTTCCATCAAGGCAATATCCATATTCACCTCCCCTTGCATGAGGTATTTTTCACGAAGGTTCACGACGCTGCGGTATATAGTTTCGGCCTTTTCCCTGTCGTGTTCCTGATACAAAGCCAATGCGAAAAGTTGACGCTGTTTCGAAGAACTGACACGACTATAGAGGTGAATATAACGCAGCAATTTATCAGTCGCAAGTTCACCGGCACGTTCCATCCTCCCAGTTACCAAAGCTGTAAAAAGCAGCTCAGCATCCGTTTCTTGTTGCAAAATACCTATCAGTTCGGAGCTATGGCTCTTGACATCTTCCAAAAGACGATAAGCGTCCTCCCACTCTTCCCGATCTAGCAGGCGGGACACGTTCATCAGTCCGACTGTCGCTTGCAGAATGTCTTTGTAATCTATCGTTGCCGCATCTTGCTTGAACCATTCTTCGGGCATATCTTTCGGACGCATCCCTTCTTGTATCAGCGCATTTATACGAAGTTGCAATATCAGAGCATGCTTCGTTGCCGGATTATGTCTCAGCAAACGCAATGTATAAGCATCGTTCCCTATTCCACCCAGCTTCATCGGAACACCATTTGTCACTCCCAAAAACAATCCGATTATTACCCAAAACACCAGAAAAACCGATAACATGAAAGGCAAATCCTCCATCCACAATAAAAATCCCAAAGCCACAAGGGCAGTCAAAATGTTCATCATTACACCACCCATGTTATATCCGCATACCGGAATCTCTTCCTCAGGCCTATCAGGCGGAGCCAACAAGCATTGCCCTCCAGTACCTGCCACACTGAAACGTTTCAAGACCCATTTACCATCCTTACGTATCCACGTGAAATTAAAGATACGGAACGACACGAAACGATACCCCGAAGCCAATCCGCATATCAGGTGTCCTGCCTCGTGTAAAGTAACCTGCAAGAATAGGGTTATCAGAAAAAAGCATATAAACAAGAGTGGGAAACCAATAACTTCTGCTATATGCAGTCTGAAGAGTTTCCCGAAAAACGCAGCCAAGGTCATATCGGTAAACAGGGCTATACCTGCTCCACTTACCATCACCCCCAATAAAATTCCCACAAGGAACATGCCTACCAGTTTCAATGCCTGTTTCATAGATATAAAGATTATTTTTCTGGAGCAAAAATAACACATTTTCCAAGAACTTCAGCCAATCGAGTAGGAGGAAAACGAAGTAGTTTTCTTCCTACTTTCGTTTTCCGACCTCTCACCACCATAGTATAAACCGTTTCTTCAGTCTAACTTTCTTGTCCGCATCCAATTTCACATCATTCACTTCTTTGAAGATATACACCAGTTCCAGTCGGACGAAAACAGGATACATCAAGCCAAGAAAAACTTTTTGGAGAAATTCAAAACAGCTTCTAAGACTGGCCAGCAGCTCTGCATCAAATGGGAACCGTTCATGCAGGAAATTGTCCGGAAATACACCGACCCGGAATCACCCTATATGCTGCCCATCATCAAAGAATCCGGAAAAGACGAAAGGAGGCAATACCTGAATGCCTCGCACCTGAAACACATCCCCTTACCTGTCATCAGTGAAGCACTGGGACACGATTCGGAAGACACCACACGAATCTACCTTGCCCTGTTGGATACCGCCGTGGTGGACAGAGCAAACAGCAAGGTCATCAATTCCATTGTAAAACAGAAAAACCAGACTGTCCTGCATGACACGATTCCTGCACATCCGTACCACACAAAACATACCCTTGACATAACATAGCTCCATAAAAGGAAATATGAATATCCGCAAACAGCCAATGTAGGGGCGTATCGCAT
>UMFO01041153.1_pt1 | contig 18628 bp, 19 predicted proteins | sample 1965051 | NCBI WGS metagenome assembly UMFO01 (sample SAMEA4836050, study PRJEB28245) | human gut metagenome | biome: gut microbiome; material: fecal sample | place: Denmark | collected 2008
TTTTATTACATTTGCAACGTGTTTTGCCGCTTCATAATATACAGTGGCAGGTTTTGTCGAACAGATTCCAGTCGTTTTATTTGCGAAAAATCTTGCCAATCAGTTGACGGTTGGCTTTCACAACACCCTCCGTGTCAATGGACGAAAGGTAGATTTGCGTGGTTTTTAAACTTTCATGCCCCAAACCCTTACTAACGATGGACAGGCTGACTCCCATGTCCCGCATCGTGCTTGCCCAGCAATGCCTTCCTACATACGTTGTGAGCGGAACCTGCAGCCCCACCATGTCGCCGATTCTCTTCAGCAGACGGTTCACCTTATGTTCCATCCGCTCATATTGCCGGCGTTCCGTGCCGTCCTGCTTGGTGATGATGGGCAGCAGATAAGGACTACCGACAGTCAGGTGGGCGTAGGTGTCCACAATCTCCTGCATAACCGGTTCCCATCCGATGGAAATGCTCTGCCCTGTCTTCTTGCGGCTGTATTGCAGCAGCCCGTTCTTGATGTCATTCTTCTTCAGATACGCCATGTCTACGAACGAAATGCCTTGCAGGTAGATGCAGAGCATGAATAGGTCACGGGCAAAGGAAAGGTCGGAACCGTCCGGCAAGTTGAGCCTTCTGATGGTCCGTATGGTATCTAACGGGAGGGCGCGTTTCACGGTAGAGGCAAAGCCCGTGAATACATGGCGGAAGATGTCCTTGTCGGTTGCCAGCCCCTTTTCCACCGCCTTGCGGTAAAGGGTGCGCAAGGTGCGCAGGTAGCACGATGATGAATTTCGCTTCACGCCCTGTTCTTTCAGCCATGCCTCATATTGGTTCATCAGTTCCGCGTCCAATGCGTCTATGGCGATGTCCTCGCCGTTACGGAAACGAGAGAAGCTCGCCAAGGCATCACGATAGGTCTTGGCTGTACCCAGCCTGCCGATGCGGAGCTTTTTCGCCACCATGCCGTGGATAAAGCCGAACCACGTTGGGCAAGGTGGGAGCAGCCGAAAGGCCGATGCAATGTCGTCCGCCGTATATTCCACCATTGCCTGCTCCTTTTCCGTAATCAATGAAGTGATTTGTTTGCAGTCCCACCGTACCTTGGAGGCAATCAGTTGCAGTTCCGCCTGCCGTTCCGGCGTGCCGGTGATGCGGATGAACGAAGTCCGCCCGTCCCATTCCTCTGGTGTGATATGATAATCGGTATAAACAGCTCTCGTGCTTCTGCGGTGAGTCACTTGGAAATACATAGTGCCCGGCTTGCCTTCAGCGGTAGAAGGGCGGAATTTTAGTTTGAATGTTGCCATGATGTCTGATTTTTAATTTGTAGTCCAAATGAAAATATACAGAAGCGGTCGTTATTTAGCATTTTGTCCTGAATAGTTTGTCTGTGTAATGCCGGGCATTATTCGGTTGCCTATTTCCTTCTTTCCAGTTTCAAGGCTCGAACAGCAAGGCTAACTCGACCCTCCTGCGCCGCTCAATGCCGGGAATGACCTTTCCTTTCCATTTTCGAAAAGACACGTATTCTTTGAAAATATCCCGGTCTCCACGTTCTAATTTGCATCTGTATGAAATATGTGGAAACGCGAGATTTTGAAAAGGTGGATGAGGTGAAACGCGACGTATTGGCTCTTTACCGCAATGACATCCGCAAATATGCTGACAATCAAGAAACGAAAGTCGCCGCCATTTTTGAAGAGATTCCGAGGCAATTGCAGAAGCATGAAAAGAAGTTTGTCTTGTCCGCATTGCATAGTGAAGCCCGTATGCGTGTTTCTTGGTTAGTTTAACTGATAATGCAGAGATAACAAAACCATCTGAAAGTTCCAAGAAACGGCTAACAAAAAAGTAACATAAAAAACAAAACACCTACGGCGTAATGAAAGCCAACCGGAAAATGATTGACAAGATTTGGGGAAAATAAAAGCCTGTTCCGAATTTATCATGCGAACCATCAAGCCAAGAAAAACTTTTGTAGAAATTCAAAACAGTTTCTAAATTTTTTTCTTATCTTTGCAACGAAATCACCGCTTCATACATACGAACCATAGCGAAGCGGCAAGATTGGATCAAGTTAACAAACTGAATATTAAAACCTTGTGATATGGAAGCAATATACTTGAAGCACATGATGCTTTATTCTTCTTGTCACATAAAAACGGTAGACCATTGCTGCTGAGTTTCGTCCAGAATCCTACCGCTACACCTGGAAAAAGGTACTTCAGAACTTTCATGCAATTGTCATGAAGGGAACATGGGAAATACATTTAAATGAAGCATACAAATGATCGACAAACTCAATCATTTGGATTACTGCTGGTACGTTGTGCGCACCCGGCCTCGCCAGGAAAAAAAGTTTGTAAAACTTTTAGAACAATACAAGGCGAAGTCTAAAAACATTCTCGAAGTCTATGCACCTACCCATACCACAGTCACAGTCCGTGGTGACAATGGCGACAAGCAGGCACCCTTGTTTGTGGGAATTGTATTTGTACTTGCTACCCAAAAATCGTTGATAGACTTTATGGAAGAACACGCTATGGAGGGCGTTGTGCAGTACGAGCGCAAAACAGAGAAAGGAGAAAAGACACGCATGCGTGTTATCCCTGAAGAACAAATGCGCGCTTTCCGGGATTTCAACGAAAACTACGCAGAACAGATGATTATCCTTGAACGACCATACACCGACTATGCATTCAACCCCAAGACAGGTAACCCCAACGAAATTGTGCGCGTCATAGACGGTCCGCTAAAAGGACGGGAAGGATATATCGCCCGCTTCCGCAGAGATAAACGGCTGGTGTTCCAAATGCGGGGACTAAAGAAAGACAGTTACCTCACCGTTTCCCTTCCCAACATCTGGAACTTCCACGTAGTCCGCCTGCACAATGCCGAAGGCGACCGTTTGTCCATCGGTACCGAAAAAGGACGTGCCATCGACCTGCTCATCGGTATCCTGCAAGCCTGCGGCTATGGCGAACAGACACTCCCCTTACTCTACGAAATCATAGACAGCCTGATTGTTAGACCCTCATTGGTTTCCCTTTGCCAAGACCTTCATAAAAAAGGCAACACAGCCTTAAGCATGCGACTGGCACAAATAAACGGCAATGAGGCAGAACTCATCCTGAATCTCGTGCGCTACGAGCATGACAATCCCGGCTATGTAAGGCAAAACTGGCAGAAGCTCGTTCTCCGTCCGTACCTCACTCCGACAGCAGGTATAACATTGGAAGACAGCCAAGACGAGACAAAGCTTCAGCATACACACTTTACGGAAATCATCCGTAAAATAGAAATAACAGAAGAAGCTTACTACCCCAGCAAGAAAAAAAACGAAAGCATTACCACGACTTATTATGCGCACATCGGCATCCTGAAGGATAAGGAAAAAGACGAATATACATTCTTCGCCAACTGGGACGAATTCCTCGGCGAATACTTCCTGACGGCAGAAAAAGCCAACGAAAAACTGGTTAGCGGAACCATCCGAACTGCTCACGGGAACAATACGGACAACGGAAAGCAAGAAAAGCTCATCGAGTCTTTCCGCAACTACGCCCCTTCCCTCTATAAGGTATTGACGGATACGTCTTCGGCAGTAAAAGCCATACAAAGGCTTACAATCGGTACAGACACCTTGAATGTGATGGCAATAACAACCACCGACCCCGAGAAAGGTAAAAACGAACTGATAAAGACATGCACCGATATCTGCCAGGAGATAAACACCACCACACACCTTGCTATATGGCGCAGGTACTTGCGGACGGTATGGCTGCATCAATAAACCGTCGGAGAAATCAAGAAAAAATAGAGAATAATCTGAAAGCCTGTTTTAAGAGACTGTGTCTTGAATTTATCGCGTGCTGATTCGGAACCTCATAACTGCGTTGCTTGTAAGATTATTAATCTTCACGCCGAAAGATTATTAATCTTCAAGCTGTAAGATTAATAATCTTACAAACGATGCAGCTATATTGCGGAGAGAACAAAGCTTGCTTGACATGCCGGATATGTAAGCCAGCATAATTGAAGAAGCGGATTTGCAACCCAGTGTAACACCGGCTGTGTGTATTCCATAAAATGCACATTCACACACGGTTCAAAGTATAACTATTTATTTTATTCATGGAAAACACTTCTGCAAACAACAAGCGCATAGCCAAGAATACGCTGCTGCTGTACTTCCGTACCCTGTTCATCATGCTCGTCACACTTTATACGAGCCGTGTGGTGCTGAACACGTTGGGCGTGACGGATTATGGTATTTATAATGTGGTAGGAGGTGTGGTGGCAATGTTCGGTTTTATCAACGGTTCCATGTCATCCGCCACGCAGCGATACATTACGTTTGCATTGGGAAAGGGCGATCAAAGCAATCTGCAGAAGGTGTTCAGTACGGCGTTGCAGATACATGTTCTTATCGCTGTATTGATTGTGGTTTTAGGCGAAACGGTCGGACTATGGTTCATGTACACCCAAATGCAGATACCGACAGACCGCATGGATGCAGCCTTCTGGGTGTTACAGTGTTCGATTGCCTCTACCGTCATCATGATAATCAGTGTCCCTTACAATGCCGATATTGTAGCACACGAAAAGATGTCGGCTTTTGCTTATATTTCTATTTTGGAAGCCGTGTTGAAATTGGCTGTCGTTTACATGCTTGTTGTTTTCTCGTATGACAAACTGATACTTTATGCCTTTCTTATTTTAGCAGTACAGTTGCTTATACGCCTGTGTTACAGCCGATATTGCAATCGGCATTTTGAAGAATCCAAATACCGTCATGTTTGGGACAAGTCCTTGTTCAAGGAAATGACCGGATTTGCAGGGTGGAGCATGTTCGGCAACTTGTCTTCCGTACTTTTCAGTCAGGGACTGAATATGCTGTTGAATGTCTTTTTTGGTCCGGTGGTCAATGCAGCCCGTGCAGTAGCCGTACAGGTTCAAAGTGCCATACAGCAGTTTGTCACCAACTTTCAAATGGCACTCAATCCTCAGATAACCAAGACATACGCCAAGGGAGAAATGGGTGAGATGCACAAACTGATGTTCCGCAGTGCAAGGTTTTCCTTTTACCTGTTGTTCTTGCTGTCCTTGCCGGTGCTGTTTGAAACAGACTTTATCCTTACAGTGTGGTTGAAGACGGTTCCAGACCATACGGTAGCATTTTTAAGAATCATGATTTGTACGTCCTTGATTTATACATTGTCCAACCCGTTGATGGTTGCCAATCAGTCAACCGGAAAAGTAAAGAGATATCAGGCAGTATGCGGTACTATCCTGTTGATGATACTCCCCGTTTCATACATCTGCCTGCAGTTGGGATGCCCTGCCTATTCAGTATTTATCGTCCATTTTGCAGTAGAGTCAATCACCCAGATTGTCCGCATGCTTCTACTTCGTCCCTTAATCGGCATACGGATGCAGGATTATCTGAAACATATTTATCTGAAAGTGTCAGTTGTGGTAATTCTTTCCGTTATCCTGCCTTTCTTGGTCTATGAAAATATGGATGCTACGGTATTACGCTTTTTTACGGTTTGCACAGTATGCGTATTGTCTGTCGGGACGATAGTATATATGGTTGGATTATCTTCAAGCGAACGTGAGTTTATCTATGCGAAGGTTATCGGAATCTACAATAAGTTTTTACAGAAATGATAAAGATTGTAAACAAACAGGATTGCTGTGGCTGTTCGGCATGTGTCCAGCGGTGTCCCAAGCATTGCATCACATTGAAAGAAGACGGGGAAGGCTTTCTTTACCCACATGTTAATTCTGACGAGTGTATTGATTGCGGATTGTGTGAGAAAGTCTGTCCGGAACTGCATCATGGCGAACGGCATATCCCGTTGGAGGTGTATGCTGCCAAGAACAAGGATGAATCCATACGTATGCAGAGCTCTTCAGGAGGTATCTTTACCTTGCTCGCGGAAAAGGTGATACAGGAAGGAGGCGTCGTATTCGGTGCTGCATTCGATGTGAACTGGGAAGTGATGCATACGTATGCAGAAACAATGGAAGGGCTTGTGGATTTCCGTGGTTCAAAATACATGCAAAGCCGTATAGGTACTGCTTATCAGGATACTGAACGCTTTTTGAAGATGGGGAGGAAAGTTTTATTCAGCGGCAGTCCGTGCCAAATAAAAGGGCTGAAGCTGTTCTTACGGAAAGGCTATGATAACCTGATAGCAGTCGATTTCATTTGTCACGGCGTGCCCAGTCCGAGAGTATGGCGCGAATACCTGAAAGAGACAATCGCCCGTAAGGGCGGAAAAAATTCAGTTTTGCCTTACCCTATACCTTGTAAGATAGGAATAGACACAGTCGATTTCCGTTCCAAATCAACGGGTTGGAAAAAATTCAGTTTTGCTCTTACCCTCTCCGAGACGTCAGTCGAAGGAGTCAAAAATACAGTTTTGCTATCTTCTGTATTTTCTGAAAATCCTTTCATGAGGGCTTTCCTTGCCGATTTAATACTCCGGCCGAGCTGTTACAGTTGCCCGTCTAAATCGGGCAGGAGCGGAAGCGACCTCACAATAGCCGACTATTGGGCTATCCCACAGGTGGCACCGGAGTTTGACGATGACAAAGGAGTGAGCCTTGTATTGGTACAGACTGAAAAAGGAAAATCGTTCTATCAATCCTTGAAAGAAAAGACGACCTTTATAGTTACAAGCTATCAAGAAGCGCAAGGGGCGAACGGAGGATTCAAGGAGAAGACACCGATGCATCCCAAGCGTAGCCGGTTCTTTACAGAGTTTGCACAAAGTGATGATATAATCGGGTTAATTGACCGGACTCTCCGGATTCCTTTATACAGAAAATTACTGAAAAAAGTAAAAAATGGAATCAAGAAAATGCTTAAATCAGATAAGTAATCGGAGTGAAAAATTGCATAAACACTTGTAAATCCATATCTTTGCATATCATTAAAGTTGAAGGAGGATTTGCTATGTTAGGAGTGAATGTAAAAAGAGAACCTGTAAGAGGTAAGTTTGCCCGTGAGATTCGGGAGCGGATGCGCCGTATCTTGTCTGAAGAGTTGAACGAAAACGACAAAAAAGAAATCCGTAAGCACAAACAGATTATGAAAGGCATAACTATTGTCTGGAAATAAAAGTAAGCATGGAACTTAGCATTGAAGTCTTGAAAGACAGGCAATTCCTGCACGATTTCCGGTGCGGAGTTCCGGCAATGGACCGTTTTATTCAGGCCGGTCTGTATCTTAGTGTCCTTCACCATTATTGCCAAGCCTACATTGTCAAGTTAGGGGAAGAAGTAATAGCCTTGTTTGCTCTGAGTTTTGACTCATTGGATTTGGATGAAGATGACAAGAATGACCTGATGACAGGAATATCTGTAGCAGATCCCCCCTTATTAACAGAAAATTACAAAGAGATATTCTTAAGCAAACCCCATTATCCGGCTTTAGAGATAGCCTATCTGGCAGTTGACGAACGTTACAGCCGTCAGGGTTGGGGACGTGTCATTATTGAGGCTATAGCCGACAAGGCACAGACACAGGAAATGGCAGGCTGCCAGTTTCTGACCGTAGAGGCTTTGAACGTACAAGGTCATAATGCTGTGACATTTTACTCCAAGTGTGGCTTTTCGCCCAGCGAATACCCCAATCCTAATAAAGGCACCTTACGTATGTTCCGCACGCTTTATCCGGAAAAGGGAGAAGAATAAACTCACAATTTATACCTTATTATATATAGGCGACTGTGTTCTTTTGCAGTCTCCTTTCATTCCATTGTCTTTATCAAAATGAAAATCGGGATTTTAACGCTTCCCCTCCATACCAATTATGGAGGGATACTTCAGGCGTATGCCTTGCAGACGGTATTGGAACGGATGGGGCATGAAGTTTGGGTGATTGAGAAAAAGCGCAAACCTTTTCAGTTACCTTTATGGAAAGCTCCTTTGGTATACGGGAAACGTATTATAAGGAACGTTACCGGACATCCTTTCCCTATATTTTACGAACAGAAAATAAATCGTGAAAAGCCTATTGTACAGCAGCACACAGACAAATTTATTCATAAGTATATCAAGCGGAGATTCGTGGATGATTTTTCAGAAATCAAGGAAACGGATTTTGATGCGATTATTGTAGGGAGTGACCAGATATGGCGTCCGAAATATTTTAAAGATAGCATAGAGCATGCTTATTTGGATTTTACAAAAGACTGGAACATCAAGCGTATTGCATACGCTGCCTCTTTCGGGACAGACGAATGGGAATATACCCCTGAACAGACCAGACGCTGTGGAGAACTGTTGAAACATTTTAATGGAATTTCTGTAAGAGAGGATTCTGGAGTGGATTTGTGCCGTACACATTTTGGCGTAGAAGCCCAGCAGGTCCTTGACCCGACTATGCTTTTGACAAAAGAAGATTATATTCAGCTGTTTGAGAATACAGATACACCGAAGAGCAAGGGAACTTTGCTGAATTATATTTTGGATGAAACCCCTGAAAAGCTTACGCTGATAGATCAAATTGCCAAAGAAAAGGATTTAATACCTTTTCGGGTGAATTCGAAAGTAGAAAATAAAAAAGCTCCTTTGCAAGAGCGCATACAGCCGTCTGTAGAGCAATGGCTTCGTGGGTTTTATGATGCGGAATTCGTTGTAACCGATTCTTTTCACGCTTGTGTATTTTCTATTTTGTTTAACAAACCGTTTATAGCAATAGGAAATGAAGATAGAGGTACGTCACGTTTTACCTCGCTATTGTCAATGTTCGGACTAAAGGATAGATTAATAACAGATGGAACAACTTTTAGACTTAATGAAGGGAATGATGCAAACGCAAACAAAAAACTTTATAGTTTGCGGCAAAAATCAATGGGCTTTATAACGAAGGTAAATGGGTAGAACTTTTATTTATAAGAATAAGAATAACAATAAAATACTTTACATTTTATGGGAAACGAAAATAATGATTTGGATAGATTGCATGAGATTATGTCTAAAGCGGAAGAAAAAAGTCATGATGCGTACACACAGTTAAAGGCTACACAAAAAGCACGTAAAGACCTAAAAAGGTCTATCTTAGAAAAGCAAAAAGAAAGACGTAAAACTGATGAAAGCATCATCACGATAAAGAATGAAGAACTTGATGAATTGGACGGTTTGAACGATAGAATCGACCATCTTAACGATGAAATCTGTAAAGCAAAGAAATAATCTTCCACACTGATTATTAAAGTTTTTAGTTGATAGTACAATTAGAATTTTCAATTTATGTCTTTTCCTAAAATCTCAGTTATAGTTCCCGTTTATAATGTGGAACAATATTTGCCACGCTGTATAGACAGCATATTATCCCAAACATTTACTGATTTTGAATTGCTGCTGATTGATGACGGGAGTACGGATAAATCTGGTATGATTTGTGATGAGTATGCGAAGAAAGATAGTCGGATACGGGTGTTTCATAAGGAAAATGGAGGGGTAAGTTCGGCAAGGAATCTGGGGTTGGATAATGCTTATGGAGAATATATCTTATTTATAGACGGAGATGATGCCATTTCTATAGATACTTTAGAGAAAAATCTTAGCTACACAAATTATTATAAATATGTAGATCTTATAGAATATCCAGCTTATTATAAGTATAAATCTCCAAAGTCTAAAGAAGTTTCTTATCCTTTTCAATATATCGGAACGTACCAAAAGTTGTTGAATGTTTTTTTTCTGCATAGAAGAAATGAAGTATGGAGTTATTTTATTCGTAAAGAATGTATAGGGACAATAAGATTTCCTTTGTCAGTGAAAATAGGAGAAGATATACTATTTTTATTACAAATAATAAGAAATTGTCATTCTGGTATTATTTCAAGAAAAGGACTATATTTTTATTATTTTACAGATAATTCTGCAATGTCTTCTGTTGATACCAAAAAGAAAGAATTGGGGATTCAATGTACTCTTTTAGAATATGTAATGAATCATGTAGAGGATAATTTGATATTGGTTGATTACTCTTATGTTTTTTTGAAAAATATATTATGTAATAAGTATGACCTTACATCTACTATTCAAAGTGAACAAGTTTTTGTCTTATTTAAAAAGTTGTTTGCAATGATATCAATAGTTGATATTGTAAAATCCCATCTTTCAATAAAAGCTAAATTATTATTATTGTATGCAAGATTAAAATATAAGATTTTCAAATAAAGCATTCCAATTTATGATTCCTGTTTTTATTTGTGTAGCTTTTTCCGTATTTTTGTTGGTGGATTTTAAGAAATACTTTATAATTTTTATTGCTCTTGCAACATGGTTGCAGCAATTTGTCTTTTTATCAACTAGTTATAGTATATTTGAATTTTTAAGTTTATTTTCTGCCATTGTGTTTTTTTTTCAAAGAGATTTTCGGAAAGATTTTCCATTAAAAGAATCTTTTTTGTTTTTTACATTTTCATTAATTGTAACAACCTATTTTGCATGGTTACGAAATTTTCTACTTCTTGGTATTACATTTACTACTTTACTCTTTAATGTTTACATATTTTGGTGCGTGATCAATAGTAATTTACGAAAATACTTGAATCTATTTATAAAATGGTCATGCATATTTGGATGTATTATTGTTGGCTATGCTCTATTTGAAACAGTGACAACCTCCAATCCTTTTATTGAATATATAAATTCCTCTCATGCATATCTAAATGATTTTTTGATAACAGAAGTAAGATTTGGCATAAAACGAAGCCAATCTATTTTTTCTATGCATACTACTAATGGTGCTATTTCTTTGGCTTTATTTTGTCTATTGCTTTATCTTAAACGACAAACGAATTTCTTTAAGAGTAATAAGTTAATTAATGTATTAATTGTCTTACTGTTAATTACAGTTTTTTTGACAGGGGCGAGATCTGCAATGATTGGTTGTGTAATATGTTGTCTTATGTTTTATGAAAAGAAATTATTGCAATTCAAATATGTATTATTGTTGTTAGTAGCAGGCTGCATTTTAATTGGAAGTTTACATGAATACATTCAAGAAGTTTTAGATTCAATATTTGATACGGAAAAGGTCAGTGGTAGTAATACAGACATGCGAAGCATTCAGTTCGAAATAGCATATTTATTTTTGGCACAATCGTTTTGGTTTGGTCATGGACTTTCTTATACATGGTTGTATGTGAAGATATTTTACGATGAATTGTTAGGGGCAGAATCTTTGTGGATTCCTGTTATGATTGATCAAGGATTCATTGGAATTATGGCTTATGCCTTCTTTTTTATATGCTGTATAGTGTATTCAATAAAAAAGAAAGCATTGTGTATTTCTTTTTTTGTCCTAGGTTTCTTAGTCTATAATTCAATGTCATCTTTACCTGGTTTTCAGATTACGTACATTCTTATTTATATTATGACAATGATAGAGTTAAAACAATTATATCCAATATCTAAAACTTGATGTGATGTTACTTAGTATTATAATTCCAGTATATAAAGTTGAACGTTATATTAAAGCGACGTTACAAAGTGTATTTAATCAAAATATTGATACAACTTCATATGAAGTAATAGTTATTAATGATGGTACGCCAGATAACTCAATGAGTATTGTTACTGAATTTTCGAAGAAACATAAAAATCTTTCTATTATTTCTCAAGATAATCAAGGTTTGAGTTGTGCAAGAAATGCAGGATTGCAGCGAGCAAAAGGTGATTATGTTTGGTTTATTGATAGTGATGATACGATTGTTAATAATGCTATTGCTTTGTTATTTCCTTTAATGAAAATGCAAGCAGATATTTATGTCTTTGGATTAAAAAAAATAAACGAGAAAAATGGAATGATTACAGAAGAATATGCTACTGAAAAAACATCTTTGTTTTCTACTATGATAGAAGGGAAGAAAATAATGAATAAAGTAAAAAAATGTCCAATTCAACGCTGTATTTTCCGGAGAGATTTCTTGCTAAAAAATAATTTATTTTTTTATCCCAAAATTTATCATGAAGATATAGAGCTTGCTCCGCGAGCTTTTTTCTTAGCAAAAAGTGTTTATGTAGCTGATTTTGCTATATATAACTATCTGATTAGGATGTCTGGGTCGATAATGTCTAGAATTAAAATTAAGTCATGCTATGACATGATAACTATTATGCATAATTTAGAAACTTTTCGAAAAAACAACACATATACTTGCTATGACAACGCAATTTTAAAACGTGAAATTTTTATTGATATGCTTATATTCTTTGAATATGTTTATAGATGTCCGGATAAAGAAGAAGTCAAAAAAATCATTGAAAAAAATCATCATTGGTTTAGACAAATAAGTAGTTATGCTATTTCTATACATTTTCCATCTTTTAAAATGCTAATTTTTAGCGTATTGTGTTTTATAAATCCCAAATTACTTTATTATAAGTATTTATTTTAAACATATTGTTATGATCCCCAAAATAATTCATTATTGTTGGTTTGGAAACAATCCCATACCGAAACGTTTTCAACGCTTTATAGATGGCTGGAAAAAGTTAATGCCCGATTATGAATTCGTTTGCTGGAATGAAAATCGTATAGATGTGAATAGCTTGCCTTTTACCAAACGAGCATACGAGTTGAAGAAATTAGCCTTTGTGGCAGACTATACACGACTTTATGCACTCTACAATTATGGTGGCATTTACTTAGATACGGATGTCAAAGTATTGAAACGTTTTGACCCATATCTTGATAATTCTTTTTTCTCGTCTGTGGAGTACCATCCCCAAAAAGACATTGCAAGTTTTATTGATAGCAAGGGCAATCGGACAACATCCAAAGAAGATATAGGGATTGCTATTCACTCTGCTATTATTGCAAGCGAACCTCACACACAGTATATCAAGGAATGCTTGAAATACTATGAGAAATCAATGTTTTCTGACGTAATGTCTGAAAATAAAATAATTCCGGTAGTCTTGGCCATTACTGCTGAGAAATATGGATTTAAATACATTGATAATGAACAGATTTTGCGTGATAATATTCATATTTATCCATCCAAAATCTTTTCAGAATACAGAACAAGTTCTCGTGAATCTGTTGCAATTCATTATTGTGAAGGATCATGGGTAAAGCCTACAATTGGTTTGAGACTTCGCAATATATGCAAAAGAAATGCTTTCCTTTTAAACCTATGTATGTCATTAAAAAAACTGAGAAGAAACAAATCTAACTTCCAGACTTATGATTGATATGAAAAAGTTATTTTCTTTCAACTCCGAGCTGAATAAAGTAACCGGAGTGCAAAAGGTGTTGCTCGATATCCATCATGCTGTGAAGGATACGTATAATGCCAAGATAGTGGGTACTATACCGTATGGACAAGTGAATAAGAATCATGGGATAACGCAGTCGGAATATATACAGTTTAAGAATCCGTTTATATTTTACAATTCCATCGTGATTGTACATGAACGGAAATTCTTGTTGATGTTCTGGTTGATGAATCATCTGCTGTTCCAGCGGATAAAGTTGGTGTATGTGCATCATAACTTGTTCAACGACCACAGATTGTTGTCAGTTATGCCTAAGACGGTGGTTTCCATATCGGAACGGACAACCCGAAACTTAATTGAATTCTTTCGTGTGCCACCGCAGAATATCCACAAAATATATAATTGTGTAAAAGACAAGCATCCCAGTCAGCGTACTTACCATATAAATGACAAGATTACATTGGTCTACCCAGCTCGTATAAACCAAGTAAAAAGACAAGATGAAGTTTATAAACAGTTGAAAGGCAAGATAGATAAAAGAATTCAAATCTTATTTGCTGGCGAAGGACCTAATTATCAAGCGTTGAAATCTTTAGTGAAAGAAGATGAGCAGTTTAAATGCTTAGGTTTTGTGAACGACATAATCGGTCTGCTGCAACAAAGTGATTACATGATGTTGTTTTCTTCAAAGGAAGGGTTACCCATTACCTTGATTGAGGCAGCTATGTGTTATACACCGATTGTCTGCAATGATGTAGGCGGCAATTGTGAAATTGCCCGTAACGGTCAGAATGCTTTTGTAGCAAATGATTGGGAAGAACTGATCCGTACTGTTAACCGACTTCCAACCCTTGATGCAACCACCTATATGTACATGGCTAATAGAAGCAGAGAAATATATGAGCAGAACTTTACATTTGAGAAATTCAAAAATAACTATTTAAACTTATTGAACCATCTAACATGAAATTATTTTCTCTTTTAATCCTTTGGGCATTATCATTTACTTTATTTTCGGTAAAATCTTCCGCCCAATCTTCTGCCGATGCTTTTGAAGCAAAGCCTTCGTGGGAAGAACATTTTAACGGAAAAGGGTGTCCCAATGAAAGCTATTGGACCATATCAAAAACTTATACAAAACAACATCTGGCTCGTTATGTGGAAGACCCTCAGAATGTATACGTAAAACGAGGTAAGTTGCATCTTGTGTTGTGTCAAAATCCTGAAGATACAAGTTCTTATATTTCCGGTCGCATCGTTTCGAAGCGAACGTTTTCATGTGGCAAGTTGGAATTCCGTGCCAAATGCCCGGTCAGCAAAGGTGTCTGGAATGCAATTTGGTTACGAGATGCCTCGAAAGAAAAATGTCGTGGGGAGATAGACATTTTGGAACAAATCGGTTGTTGGGGTAAAGAGAAATACCAATTGAATTTCCATTTATGGGGAAAATTTGGAGGAAAATCCAATAACCATCAACAAAATCAACGGTATGCAAATATTGATGTGTCAGACTTCCATATATATACATTAGAGTGGTATGAAGAACGTTTTGTAGCATTGGTTGATGGGCAGGAGGTGTGCCGCTTTTCCAAAGATGAAATCAAGGAATGGCCGTTTAACCATGACTATCACATGATTATTGCGCTAGCTTATGGGGGTAATTGGGCAGGAGCTTGCGGAACAGACGATGCCGCTTTGCCACAAACCTTGCAAGTGGACTGGATAAAATATTACGAACTTAAAAAGAAGGCACGATGATAGAATTGGCTCCTTATGATTTGTGTACTGGATGTACCTCCTGTGCAAATGCTTGTCCTCACCATGCCATCACGATGCAGGCAGACGGTGAAGGCTTCCTATATCCGACCATTGACCGGAATCGATGTGTGGAGTGCGGACTTTGCACCAAAAGGTGTCCCATCTTGTCCCCTCTGCGGAGAGATAATACGAATGTTCCGAAAACTTTTGCCCTGTGGAGTTATCCGGATCGGACAGTTAGCAGTTCTGGTGGTGCTTTTTCGGCCTTTGCCAGAAATATTATAAAGGAAAAAGGTTGTGTCTGGGGTGCCGCTTTCGTGAATAAGTCAAAATGCAAGCATATAGAAGCAAAATCATTGGATGAGCTTGTCGCATTAAGAGGCAGTAAATATGTGCAAAGTGAATTAAGGGATGCATTTTCTAAAATAAAAGGTGAACTGCAGCAAGGAATCCAAGTATTGTTTTGCGGTACACCTTGTCAAGTAGCTGGACTTCAAGCTTATTTACACAAAGAATATAACAATTTGTTGACTTTAGATTTGGCTTGCCACGGTGTTCCTTCAGATATTGTATTTCAAGCTTATTTAAAGAAATTGTCAGACAGAAAAGGAGTAAATATTGACAGGTTTGAATTTCGTCGTCTCAACGGTTGGGGCTTTGCCCCAACCGTTGAGATTAGGAGTAAATTGCGTCCTATTTACGGAATAGATAACCTATATATGCGTGCTTTCGACCGATCAGCCTTGTTCCGTTCTTCTTGTTATTCTTGTCCGTATGCCCGTTTACCAAGATTAGGTGATTGTACAATTGCTGATTTTTGGGGAATCGGCCGACATGGAAAGCCTTTTAAACAGAATGTATTAAAGGGAGTGTCTTTGGTACTGGCAAATAACAAAAAAGGAGAAAAAGCCGTATCGCAATTAGAGAATGTATTTATGGAACAACGCACATTGGAAGAAGCTTTGATAGAAAATCATAATATAACTCATCCGTCCCTGCGGCATCCTCAACGTAATCTAATAATCCATGCTTTCCTGAATCCAAATAAGACATTGGATGAGATAGCTGTAGAGTTTAATTTGATTGATAAAAGTTTGAAAGGACAAATAAAAGAATTGGCTTCCAAATGGCATGTGTTTGATTTGGTAAAGTCGGTCTATAACAAATATAAGTCATTATGAAAGTTGCCATATTATCCATGCAAGAAGTGAAGAATTACGGTTCCTTCTTGCAAGCGTTTTCATTGAAAAGGAATATAGAGGCTTTGGGACATACCTGCGATTTCATTAACATTGTTCCAGGTCGTCAGTTGGAAGGTTATGAAATCAGCCGTTTTCATAAAATAAAGTTATTATTTCAACGGTTATGGGGATGGGATTTTGTGAAACGTTTTGAGACGATTTACAAATTTCAAACACGTTTTTCTAAAGAGTTTCTTCCTTATCTTGGAGTGAAGCAGGGAGAAAATCATGAGCATTATGATGTGATAGTGATAGGGAGTGATGAAGTCTTTAATTGTGCCCAGCGAACTTGGTTTGGCTTTTCTCCTCAATTATTTGGAAAAGGATTGAATGCAGATAAGAAAATTACCTATGCAGCTTCATTTGGTGCTACTACGTTAGACAAACTGCAAAAAATGAGCATCAAAGAAGAAATTAGTGAATTGCTGAAACAATTGGATTGTATTTCGGTACGTGACGGGAATAGTGCGGAAGTGGTCAAAGTGTTGACAGGGAAAGATCCATTACGGCATGTTGATCCTGTATTGATATACGATTATACACAATTTATGCCTTTGGAAATCAGGAAAGACAAATATATGATTGTCTATACTTATCCCGAACGAATTACCAATGTCAAAGAAATAACTGCAATCAAGCAATTTGCACGCGACAAAGGATTAAAACTAATTTCAATCGGGCATTATTTCCCATGGTGTGATGAAGTAGTTGTACCTACACCTTTTGAAGTGTTGGCTTACTTTAGAGACGCTGATTATATCGTTACGGATACATTTCATGGCAGCATCTTCTCAATTAAACACAATAAGCCTTTTGGTACAATTATCCGGACAATGAACAACCAGAAACTAAGCTCCTTGCTGAAACAATTTGGACTGGAGTCCAGAATCGTGAATGACGTTACGTGCTTACAGTCTATTCTGGAAACTCCTATTGATTACACTCTGGTCAATAAGCAGATTGCAGAGGAAAGAAATCAATCTATCAAATATTTGTCATCTCAATTGTCATAAGGTGGTATGTTTTCCCTTCTCGTACAAAAAATCCTTTCAGCGGAGACGTTTTCTTTTTCTGAGGTCTTTATGCGAAAAGGCAAGATTTATACGTTCTTGAATCCGGTTTCCTACTTGTCTGCGTTAGACAATAAAGAGTTGTTCGGTAGGTTTGACGGTATATTTGCCGATGGTTCCATATTGGTAGCTGCAATCAGGTTGCTTTATGGCAGGATAGTTACCCGAAGAAGCTTTGACATGACTTCGTTGGCTCCGGAGTTGCTCTCGTTTGCTGAATCAAACCAGAAAACGGTCTATATTGTTGCCTCACGGCAGGAACAAGTGGAAAGGGCGGCAAGTATATTCCGGGAACGTTATCCGGATTTGCAATTTAGCGGATACAGGAACGGATACTTCACATCGGAAATGGAAATGGACAGAGAGGCTGAAAGGATTGTTGCCTTGAATCCAGATTTTCTGATAGTGGGTATGGGGATTGTCATGCAGGAAAAGTTTTTATTGAAAGTACATGATAAAGGTTACAAAGGAATCGGTTTCACTTGTGGCGGCTTTATCCATCAGACGGCAAAGAATGAGATAGATTATTATCCGGCATGGGCAGACAGGTTGAACCTTCGTTTTGCATATCGGATGTATAAAGAGAAGCATACGCGGAAACGGTATCTGCAAGCGGCTTTCCAATTTCCTGTCCGTTTTATCGCCGAACGGTTTTTCGGATAATCTGCCCTATCATCCTCCCTATCCCATAGAGAACAGAAAATGGAACAAGGAGAATGAAAATCATATAAGGAATAATCTTCCCAATGCATTTACTGAATGCTGTTTTCATGCTGCAAAAGATAATTGTAAGGGATATATTAGCAGAAAAAAATAGCCAAAGTTTCGTAAGCACTCAATTTGGAGTATAGATAATACAGCTAATAATAATACCGTGCAGTCCGCATCAGACAGACCAACACCAGCTATACCTGACAGGTGTGAACTTCTCATCGGAAACGAGAACGGTGGAGAAGTAGACAGTGTCAGATTTGCGTATCTACATGCCGGCACTTCCGCCTAAGAGGCATAAGACTTTGTGCCGTAGAGGCCATTTTTCTTAAAGCTTTGCTATTTCTTCCGCACTAAGTCCGGTAGCTTTTGCTATGATATCTGCAGGGACACCTAAGCGCTTAAAGTTTTGTGCATCCTCCAATTTGGCTTCTTTCTTGCCTTCTTTCTTTCCTTCTTCCCTTCCTTCCCGCATTCCTTTTTCTCTTCCTTCCCGCATTGCGTTCTCCACTCGGTCTTGCATGTCCTCCTCGTAAATCCGGCTCACATAGAAGCGGTCTACTGCCTTGTCATAAGCCACACGGTTCGCTTCCGACAGGTTCGCTACGGC
>UMFO01058613.1_pt1 | contig 18166 bp, 19 predicted proteins | sample 1965051 | NCBI WGS metagenome assembly UMFO01 (sample SAMEA4836050, study PRJEB28245) | human gut metagenome | biome: gut microbiome; material: fecal sample | place: Denmark | collected 2008
ATTTTTTTTGACGGAAATCCATGGTTTTGACGGAACAGGACATGGCCGCTATGACATACCGAGAAACGGCATTTTCTGTCACGGCTTTCTATCAATCTATCAGTGAAATTGATAGTATGATAGTAAAACAGCGTTTTTTGGAGAAAAAATGATAGAAAAGTTGCCGGAACATGAAGGTGTCCGTGTTGAATTTAAAGAAGGCTGGACCGAAACAGCCAAAAAGACGTTGATTGCATTTGCGAACACGCTTGGCGGAGATCTCTATTTTGGAGTGACAGATGAAGGAATAACGAAAGGGCTCAGCAAAAAAGAGGTCGATGTCATTTCTCGTTCGGTTCATCAATTTTGCCGTGCAGGTACTGAACCAGTCATTACTGATATTGTGTCAACCGAGGTAATTGGTACTGGTAACGACAAATACATGTTACGAGTGTCTGTCGAACCCGGCGAAGATAGGCCTTATGCGTTGAAAGGTAAGCGGTATACGGGCGGCGCCTATGTGCGTGACGGATCTATGTCTGTTACTGCTACGGAAGAAGAAATTCGCGACATGATTCGCGAGAGTTCACCCCAGCCCTGGGAATCACGACTGAGTCGACAAACAGATCTCAGGTTCGGAGAAACTGCGGACATTTTTAAGAAATACAACGTCAGTTTTTCTCCTGCACATTATCTGCGGTTGGGCTTGGTTGATGACGCCGAGCATTTCACGCAATTGGGTGAACTGCTCTCGGATCAGAACCGGACAAAACTTGTGGTCGGAACTTTTTCTCAAGACTCAGCATCGCTTTCTGTTCGTGAATATTCAGGATCTCTGTTGAGACAAATTGACCAGGCATTCGACATGTTTGCAGCAATCAATCCGGAGTTAATCCACAAAACGGGGGAACTTGCAAACAAACGCCATTTCGCCTGGCCTCCAAAGGCTTTGAGAGAGGCACTGGTCAATTGTGCTGTTCACCGCGATTATTCGCAGTCGGAACCGACCAAAGTCTCGATCTTTCCGAATCGATTCGAATTTTTGTCCTACGGAAGCATTCCGGGACGACTGAGCGTTGACGATATCGTTTTGGAAGGCGTGAGCAAGTGTCGCAATGAGCGCTTGGCCGATATTCTTAGGCGCCTGGGCTGGATGGAGAATTATGGTTCTGGCTTCCCGATGATTTGGCGTGAATACGCCAATTCCGGTGCGGAACCGAAGCTGGAGGCAACCAGACGAGTGTTTCGTATCGTCTTGCCTAAGATTCAGGACGAGCAACGAGGAACAACGACGGAACGTTGTCGGGCACTGTTCGAAACACGCGATACGCTTTCAATGACTGAAATTATGAATTTGCTGAACGTGTCGAGAACTTCGGCCAACACAGCGGTCAATGCTTTGATGAAGGCCGGGCAGATTGAAAAGGTCGGAATCGGACGAATGACCAAGTACCGTTCTTTATTGCGATAGCTTTCGCTCTATTTTCTTCCGTTAGGCATTTCAAACGATTCCCGGAAGATAACGAAGGTTCAGCCGATGTCCTCCGACACCAAAGCTCAGTTCGCCGTCGGTCGACCGGACGGTGTCACTTATGCTGCAGAAAACCGGAAATCTTCAAGAAGAAGACTTCCGGTTGCTTAATCAGACGTTACGACTGGTCTAGAAATTCCAGCGGAATCCAACGTTGAAGAGATACGGATTGTCGATCTCTCCGCCCGAGGTGCGTTCGAGTTCACCGTAAGCAAACGCGTTGTCGCCGAGCTTAAACTGGGCACCGATACCGTAGCTCACCCAGCCGCCTCCGAGGTCTTCATTGAGCGCTTCGTGTAAGCCACCTTGAGAGGCTGTACCATCGGCATCGCCCAAGAAGTCGTATGAGTAGGAGAGCATCGCGTAGATCGTTCCGGCTTTTTCGGGGAACTCAAAGCCGGTACGCACACCCACGCGGGTAATGAGTGATTGGAAATCGTCCTGATCCAGTCTGACACCGTTGGACGCCGTCGCGTCGTCGCCGGAAATGAAGCCGTAGGTGACTTCAATCTGCGGCTCGATGTAGGCCTGCTCCATGATGCGGAACATGTGTCCGGTCTCAACCGAGAGGCTGAAGGCATTGGACTTGGTGTCAACGCTCATGTTGCCTGACGTCAGCTCATTGTCGAGATAGCCGTAACGGGCGATCAAATCAAGGTATGAGCCTCCATCGGCCATGTACGTCGCATAGGCGGCAAGACTGTAGGAGTCGCCCTTGGCCTGTCCTTTGACGAGGTCTGCATCCGAATCTGTGTAGGAGAACGCGCCGCCCACAATCCAGTGGTTGTTGATGCGGTAGTCAGCACCCACTTGGATAGTGGTGTGATCCATTTCGATTTCGGAATTGCTCTTCCACTGCGACTCACCGCCGTAGACGCGAGCCCAAGCGCCGATGTTGGATTCCGAAGCTCGGATGTCACCCAAACGTTTTGTGAGGTGGTTGATCTCGTTTCTCCACTGCACAAATGTCATGGAGTTGAGAGCACCGTAGTCGGTGAGCTTCGCGTTCTTTGCCTGGTGCGTCGAGAGGTTACCGTCAGCGTCATAGCCGGAGGTGACGGCACCCCGGATGTTGCCTTCATCGACATTGAAGGTCTGATCAACAGCGTCTTGGGTCCCGGTTCCGTCTTCTCCAACCTTGATGGTTTGATCGGCCAATGACTTCATATCAGCGGCAACGTCAGACAGATCGTCAGCGGTGATGCCGGTGTATTTGACCGTCATTGAAGGAGCGGAACCATCCGTGTTGGACACTTCGCCAATCTGGACTGTGGACGAAACGAAATCACCGTCTTCGTCTTTAGTTGCTTCCGCATTGATGGTGCCGCCGGTGCCTTGAAGCTCTTTGATTTCTACAGTTCCAAGGTCGCTTCCAAGATTGACTACGCCGTCATTTAACTTCAAGACGTTTAGCGCCTGAGACTTGACAGTTTGACCGTCAGCACCCGTTTCAGCAATTTTGTTGGGTGTCCACTGTGCCTGATCGGACAAACTGAGTGTCACGCCTTTTGCAATAGTCGTGTCGGTATTGCCATTCGTTGGGTAATCAACTTTGACGTTTCCCTTCCATTGAGACTGAGCACCCGAAAGATTGATGTTGACTTCAGCATCGAGAATGTTTCCGCTACCGGTAGCAGTTGTGCCGAAGGATACATCGCCCTCGATGACCACTGTTTTGTCACCATTGGGATTGATGTTGAGTAGGGAGTTGCCGCGGGCCTCAATGGCCGTCGGCGCATTCAGAACCAGCCCTGTGTCCAGGTTCACCCGGCTGTTGGAATAGGCAGAGATACCGACGCCGTCAGAGGTGATGGTGGTGTTGTTGGCGGTGATGTTAATGGACGCACTATCTTCAGGTCGTGTAGAACTCTGTGAATTGTTCAGAGCCATCAATCCCACGGAATAGCCATCCTCAGACGTATTTTCAGTGTGGATAGATACCGTGTCAGCAGTGATGTTTATCGATGAGTTAACGTCATCAGAACGAACGCCGACAACTTGAGAGCTACCAATGCTGGAAATGGACACATTGGAGCTTTCGTTGCCGATGACTACCTGACCTCCATTAACCGCTTCGATAGCTGTTGTGTTGTAACCGCTTGCCTCTATTGAAATTTCAGAAGCGCTCAAAGCGATATTAGAACTATCAGAGGCCCTTATGGCTCGGTTATCCCTTCCGGCGCCACCGAGTCCAGTACTAGAACTTGTTTCGGAACTAATACGAATAAGAGACGTATTTTCATTGCCAAGCTCTAGATTGCCGCCGGAAAGCGTTTCAATTGCGTAAGCTTTGGTGTTTGTGGCTTCAGCTGAGTTCAACGCTTCAATTGTGATAGATGACGCATCAATCCGCACACTGCCATTTTCTTCCACATGTATTCCGGATGATTGTTTTTCTTTATCGCGATTGGCTGATACATTAACCACATCGGAAGAAATGCTTATTGAACCAGAATCTCCAGCCCAAATTCCGAAATTATCGACATTGACCCACTTGCCAGTGGGAACGTATGTGGAGCCGACGCTAAAGCTCCCTGCATTTATAGAAATATTGATTAAAGAATTCTCATTTTCACTATATAGTCCATATCGATCGGCTGAAACGATAAGATCGTGTCCCGACCAAACCGCCTGGCCTCCTGAGCTAGCGCCAATACCCGTCTGAAGCGCATTTTCTTTACTGGTTGAGATGACACCGTCAGGATATACAGTTGATATATCAACTGTTTCTCCAGAGGTAGTGGAAGATACGCCGGAAGGGGTGATTACCCCCCCCCATTGAGCAATTTACCTGCATCGTGATGCCAATGATGGCTACACGCAGGGCATTTCTGACAATGTTTTGTTCTTTCATAAGTCGATGGATAAAAAAGGGTTGATAAAACTAAGGTGATAGCTTAAGCAGTATTAAAAACAAGACTGCACAACCACCCCACCCATTTTCCATGTTACCACTCCTAGAGAGTGAAAAATAATCTTCGCATTCTCGCGTTTGAAGAAGGGGCCGAAAACGACCGGGATGCTGCATCAATGAAAGTAGATGAGTGCCACAAGTGAACGATGGGAACTGTCACGAAGAGATCCATCGTTCGTTAACTGCGCAAACGTAAAACCTACTAAGTCAAACGATTGAAGTAGCTTCGGAGACTTGTCTGTTCTGTTCAGCAACTCCAGCAGGGTGTGGCGCCCTGGATACCGATCTGAAGATAAAAGCGTCGGATGTACGGAGCTGTTGTTTCTGCACATTGTGTAACAGCGCAGACTGTTTTTGCAGGTGTCCTCAGGTAGGCTCAGATTCACTCGTGATTCGTCTATTCTGCAGACAGTGCATAACATGGTCATTTATAGCGTCTGCACAATTCAATGGCCAAACAGTTTGCACTTGCGCAGTGCGTTCGTTACTTCCAACCTTGATCGTCAGAGCTCTTTGATTGGTTTTCGTCAGTTTGTTTGACTTCATTCGTCGTCTCGCAAAGCAGTCATAAATAAGGCGAGTTCAGCCAGTGTTCTGACCCCCAGTTTACGGTAGCCGTTGGCTCGGTGTGTTTCGACAGTGCGTTCACTTAAACCGAGACGTTCCGCAATTTGTCTGTTCATCAGACCGAGATTTGCCAGTTTGAGAATCTGGGTTTCTCGGTCCGTCAGTAGCGCGAAGCGTTCTTTAACGTGTTGTGTGGATTCGCCTTTTGCCTGAAGATCTTTTTGGACAGCATGAGCGACGGCGGATAGGAGAACCGACGGAGGCACCGGTTTCCGAAGCAGATCATCTGCACCGCGTCTGAAGGCCGAAATAACCATGTCCACATCAGCATGGGCAGTAAGAAAGATCAAAGGATGAGGATAGTTCAATTCCTGGAGACGCTTCTGGGTTTCCAGGCCATCAAGACCAGGCATGCTGTAATCAAGAATGACGCAGCCAGGGATGGAAATATCGTCCTTGGCCAGGAAAGAGGCTGAACCGTTGTAGGTTTTTACTTCCCAACCTTCACTTTTGAGCATAAAGGCGAGAGCCTGTAAGAGATCTTCATCATCGTCGACGATTCTTACAAGGGCGCGTTTATCGGTAAGCCGTTCATTTGTCATGGGAAGCAAGCCTATTTAGGAAAAGACAGTTCGGCAATCAAGCCGCCTTTTTCTCGTGCTTTGAGTATCAATTTTCCGCCATTGGATTGAGCAACGCTGGACACAATGGACAATCCCAGTCCAAGGCCGTCGCTTTTTGAACTGCTCAGGGGAGTTTTCATGCGTTCGATATCTGTGTCAGTGAGTTTGGCGCCGTTGTCTGTGACGCGAATCACAATCGAGTCTGAGGTTGATGTCAGCCGAACTCGGATAAGGGGTTGTGGGCAATTGCCGGAGAGCAAAGATTCCGCAGCGTTCCGAATCAAATTGTCGACAGCAAGCCGTATTTCCATTTCGGATGCCATGATTTGGCAAGGTTTGTCTGTAGGAAGACTGGTTTCAAGACGCACTGCTGAGTATTTGCTGTTTTGCGTGAAGCTTGCGCAGGCCTGGCGCACGCACATTGAGAGATTCACAGCTGCCTTGGGAACTTGTTTTGCTTTTGCGTAACTTCTGACACGATCGACGATTTCTTCGGCCTTGGCTGCCTGACGCTGAATGAGTTGCATGACCCGGCTGACAGAGGTGGAGTCCATTTTGCCTTCTTCCAGGAAACGCAGCGTGCCGTGTGCATAGGCATCAATTGCAGCGAGAGGTTGACGGATTTCGTGTGCGATCAAAGAACCCAGCTGACTGATAATGAGCACTCGGCTCATGCTCTGGAGCTTGTCATTGGCGATGTCTGTTGCTTTTTTAAGTTCAATTTCACGTGACAGAGCCTGGGTAAGCGCTTTTGTACGACGCCTGACAAGCGCAGACATGAGGAGACTGTGGCCAAACAAGGCAAGTCCTACAAGCAATGCCAGAACAGCCCATTGCCAGTAAGACCGAACGAATTCGGTTAGAAACCATCCTCGCAGATATTCAAAAGGCCCTACCTGAAGCTCTCGGAACAATCGATCCGTTGCAGAAAAATCTGTCGCAATACTCCAACCGATTCCGCCTTCGATCAGCGGCATGTTCAGCAATGCCTGCGTTACACGTTTAGAAATTTCCGCGGATGTTGTAGGCATGGTTGAGATAGTCCAGTTAGGGTACAAATCCGTGGATCTCAGGCAGGTCTGACGGTTCTCTTTACGCAGTCCGATAAAACGAAGCGCTTGGCGCTCAGGACTGTCTTTCACGTAGGTATCTTCCAGAAAGCAACTTGAAAGTGTGCCGACATCGGCTTTTCCGGAGAGAACTGCGTTGACGACGGCACGGAGGTCTCGTCCGACGAAGGTTGTTTCCGAGAAGAAAGTCTGGTGATCATAGCCCCGTCGCAACAGTTCTCCGAGCGCAATTTGGTACCCATAAAAGCCTCCGGGCATATTGGCGGCCAAACGTTTGCCTCTCATGTCGGCAAAAGTGTGGATGTCGCTGTCGGCTCTGACAATAAAAAGTGTTCCGTAGGCGTGGTTGGGATCCGGAAGACGATTGCTGACGAGCGTAATCAGATCGCGAGCTCCGTTTTGTGCCATACGTCGGCATAGACCGGATGTCGAAATGAAAACACCAACTTCTCCGTCTTTCAGCGCTTTTTCCAAATCGGGGAGGGAATATTTCGTGATTCGAATGTTTTGTTCCCCGAACTCTTTTTTCAGCGTTTCCAATGTCGGATCGATAACCGCAAAATTTTTGTCTTGCGGAGGATCAAGACTGACGGCAAAACGCACGAGCGGTTGATGTTGAAATTCTGAATTCGCCAGGCAGAAATTTTGCTGCGGCATAGCGACGGCAAGCAGAAATGCCAAGAAGAGCCGGGCGGTCGAAAGAATTGCTCGCATGATCGTTCTAACCACAAATCGAACTTTTCAAAACATTAACGGCGGCTGTACTTAGGTACATGTTTTCATAAGATGACTTTTGTTGAAAGTCTCGTTCAACAACCTCGCGAAATCAAACGAGAAAGGAGAGAAAAATGAAACTCAAGTTCAAATTGGCTGCCGGTGTTGTCTCAACGCTGATGTTTGTCGGCACGGCCGCTGCCGCAGTTTCCTACACACCCGGAACTTACGAGGGAGAGGCGATCGGACGAAACGGCCCGGTCAAGGTTCAAGTGACGGTTACAAAGGATCGCATTGAATCGATTCGTGTCGTTTCTCATAACGAGTCAGCAGGCTTGTCCGATGCACCGATCAATACTTTGCCTAAAACGATCGTTGATAAACAGTCGTTGGCCGTCGATGGTTTTTCCGGAGCCACTTTCTCAAGCAAAGCGGTCATTGGTGCAGTTGAAAATGCACTCAAAAAGGCCACTAAAGATATCAAGCCTTTATTGATTGCTCCTGCTGTGACCGCTGCTGTTAAGCCGCCGAAGGATGAAACGGTTGATGTGTTGGTTGTAGGTTCCGGTATCTCCGGCATGGTTGCGGGTATCACGGCTGCCGAAAAGGGAAGCAATGTTTTGATCATTGAAAAGCAAGGCATGCTCGGCGCAGGTGATTCCATGAATATTTCGACCGGCATTACGGCAGGTGGTTCTCGACTGATCAAGCAACTTGGCATTGAGAATGCGACTGCCAAGGACTACGCCGACTTTCTTGTCAAGCAAGCCGCTACGAAAAAAGTTCCGATTAATGAAAAGAATGTCAGAACCTATGCAATGCGCGGCGGTGAGCTTGTTGACTGGCTGATGGATCTCGGAGTTCCTTTCGGTCGATTTCAAAAGGACAAATGGTTCCATATTACGAAAGACGGATCAGCTCCGGGGCCGCACATTGTTCGAGCCCTGTCCAAGAAGATTGCAGACGACAACATCAACTACCGACTCAATAGCCAGGTTGTGGATCTGCTTATGAAGGACGGCAAGGTTGTCGGCGCAACGGTCAAGACCGGAGCCGGTAGCTACAAAGTCAATGCCAAGGCTGTCGTCATGGCAACGGGTGGCTTTTCAGCAAGTCATGAGTTGGTTAAGAAGTGGGCTCCTGAATGGGTTGGTCGTCCGACAACTGGCGCTGTTTCGCTGACCGGCGACGGCATACTGATGGCTCAAAAGGTTGGTGCTCAAACGGTTGCCATGCAGGAAATCAAGGCCAATTATCTGTGCCATCCGCTGACTGCTCGAGACGGCGTGTCGCTCACGGCTATTACGCCTTACAACATCTTGATCAATCACGAAGGCAAGCGCTTTGTTGATGAAGGTCACGCTTCCATTAACTTCAAGAGCCGTGCCATGATGAAACAGACCGGGCACGAGGCTTATGCCATTGTTGATCAGACGGCGATGGATAACCTCAAATTAATGCGTAACTATGCAGCGGCTGGCTATTTTGTCAAAGCCAACACGGTCGAAGAGTTGGCTTCTAAGCTCAAGGTCGATCAGAAAGCCTTCATCAAGACGATGAAGGACTATATGGCTGCTTGCCAAGCAGGTAAAGACCCGGAATTCAATCGTCGCATCCAGTATCCGATTGCAAAGGCTCCGTTCTACGCAGCTCTTGTGACGCCGTCCATGCAGTCTACTTACGGCGGCATCAAGACGGACGAAAAGGCTCAGGCTTTGAATGCCGACAATAAGCCCATTGCCGGCCTTTATGCAGCAGGCGCCACGTCCGGCCACGAGGCGTATGCCAACGAAGTTGGATTTGCCGCCATCATTGGTCTTGTGTACGGCAAGATTGCGGGTGAAAACGCCGCTGCTTATGCAAAGGCGCAGAAGTAAAACCTACGTCTGATTCGGATTTAAGAAAAACCGGACGCTTCCCGAAACCCAAACTCTCCGGTTGCCTTGATTATCTAAAGGGCCGAGAGTTTGGGTTGACAAGTTATAAAGAGTAAAAACACGAGAGTGGGAAGAGGGTCGCTTTTCCGGACTTGTTAAATCAGGCAAAGTAGGTCACGCTAACTTGCCGATGAGCGCAAAAAATGAATGGGCATGCTTTGAAGTTATGGACGCCGCTCAAGATGCCTGAAGGCCGAAAAGCAAAGACGGAGTTTTTCGGCGAATGACCGAAAAAAGGAGGAAAAGAGAAGGAAGCCGAAGGAAAGAGAGGAGAAAAGACAACATGTAATGCTCGGAAGTGGTCAGGAATCCCAGAGCACACTACAGCATCGCGCCTATTTCGAATCCGGGGATGATAGGCGCGTTTTCTGAGAAGCTTAATGACAGTCAGGATCTTGAGATCTCAGTATTTGTACGTCCGAAGTAACCAAGTTCTGTCAAGGCATTTGTGACGGCAATCTCATCGTCTTTTGACTGACGCCCGTAGCGGGAACAGCCGTCGAAGTCGCTAAGACAAAATTGGGCAATCTTTGTGCAATGAACAACCGATGGCGTGAGCAATCCAGCCTCTTTCCAATGCTGTAAAGCAACCTCTCCGGGACAGTCCGTGCGCGGTGGGAGACTTGTTACCTTGGCACCGGCGACTAAAACTTCGCCGGTGTCTGAGTTGATGTCGAGAATTACGACGGGCAGGTATTTGAAGACCTCAGGTTTGTCGTCAAAATAAAAGGCAAGCCGCCATACTTCGAAAGGAGAAGGCAGATTATTCGACATTATCATCGTCGTCCTCATCGCGCCATTGGGCGGGCATCATCAGTTTCCCATTTTGATGGTAGGTTCTAATGATGCGAGGATCATTCCTGTTAAAGCCCTGGCGTTGAATTCTCACGTCGAAGGGAAAGCCTCCTACTTCAACAAAACGGGTAATGAGAACTTTAAGTGCCGTTGCAGCAGGCATGCCGAGAGCTTCAGCCGTCTGAGTAAAGTCATTTTTTAGCGTGGACGGCAGCTTGAGATTTAAGCTGGCAAGTTCTGACATAAAACACTCCTAAAAGTAGGCTAAAAAATATTCATTGGGTGTGTTTTTGGTTTTTATTTTGCCAATCTTTGATGGGGCCGCTCAAGATGCTTGAAGGCTGAAAAGCAAAGACGGAGTTTTTCGGTAATCTTCCACCGAAGCGGTCAGACGGAAATACCGTTTTGTTCCGCGTTTAGCTCTTGATCGGGAAGTACTTCCAAAGGCACTGCGGCACCAGACGCCAGATGAAGACGAGTAGCTTGTATTTCCAGTCAATGACCAAGACTCGCTTTTTCGTTTCAATGCCCTTGACGATGGTGGAGGCGACGTCCGTGACGTTCATCTTGAACGGATAGCTCTTGCCATCGGCCAACAGATCCGTGTCAACGAAGCCGGGTCTTGCATCGGTGAAGGTTATCGGGCACTTTCGCATCACGGACAGTTGCTCCAGAGCATCCAGATAGGTGTTTTGAAAGGCCTTTGAAGCTGAGTAGAGGCACTTGCAGCTCCGAGGCCTTTCGTGCCGGCAAGCGAACTGATGATGCACAGATGGCCACCGCCTTTCCCCAAGAAGTAGGAGAAGGCGCAGTCCACAAGCCGCACGAAGCCGTCAACGTTGGTTGCAACGGTGTTCAATTCTGCACTGGGATTGAGATCAATGTTCTGGCAACCGATGCCGGAGCAGTGAACGTACAGGTCCATTCCGCCCAGATCAGCGATCAGAGCAAGCAGGTCGCTGGCGGCATCGTCAGAGCGCACGTCAATGCGGCGTGTATGGATTTTCTCGGGCGCTTTGGTCTTGATTTCTTCGAGACGCTTGGTGCGTCTGCCCGCAATGCCGAGTTACCAGCCTTTGGCAAGTAACTGTAATGTGAGCTCTTTGCCGATGCCGGACGTTGCGCCGACAATGATTGCTTTTGGCATAGTATGCCTTGCTCTGAAAGTTGTTTCACGAAATATAGCCTGTGCAGCTACCTGCGTTTCTCTGAACCATGCCTAAAGTTCCACAACCGACCTGTCTACAGTTGCTTCTTGACTTTCGCGACAGGCAAATCGTCAAGGTGCTTAAGTGTGAGCCTGATTGCAAGTCAACGGTGCAGGTTCTTTGGCGCGAAGCTTTGATTGCCTCCGGAGTGGAGGAGGAGCGGATTGTCTTTATCAATTTGGAAGAGCCCGCAGCCGAGCCGTTCAGCGAAGCTAAAAAGTTGCACGACTATGTCAAGTCACGACTCGTAGAAGGTCAGATGGCGTACGTCTGGCTGGATGGGATAGAGCAAGTCCGAGATTTTCCTCGCGTTCTGGCAAGCCTGTTGCTGCAGGAATGTCTTGATCTATACGTTACTTGTTCCGGGGACTTTGCAGTGGACGCTCCAATGGCTACGTTGCTGACCGGGAGGTACGTAGAAATTAAGATGTCTCCGCTGGATGGCTCGAATTTTGACGAGTCACGCGGAGAATCTTGAGGTCGTCATCAAATGACAACGACCTCTCGCATTGCCGCAATCAATCTTGACTACACTGCCGTCCAAAATGGGAACCACACTTTAAACTTCTCATTTGGGTCTTTCGGAGGCACGAGTTTACCGTTTCCGATCGTGCCTCCGTCAGCAATTTCGACCATCGTCTGAGCTTCCCATACTTGGCCGATCAGCTCCAGCTCGGAAAGGTCGGAACGGATTTCCGACTTCTTGCTGTCGTACGTGTAGCGGTAGGCGCCGTCGTCGAGCAGTTCCACAATGGCAATGTCAAAGCCTTCGCTGCCGTCGGTTTTACGGAAAACGTAGCAACCGTTCTCGTCAACTTTGGTCTTCTTTTCGTTGACCAAAAGCCTTGCGCCTTTCGGAACCTCCGGCTCAAGCAGATCGTCCGTTGCGAAGATCATCGGGCCGGCGATGTCTATGTTCTGTACTTCAAAGCGGCCTTGACTTTCGTAAAAGTGAATCGTGATGTCTTCGTCATCGGGGCCGCAGCCGAAGCGTGTAACCGATGTGCCTTTGTTGGACTCCATGCGCTTCTTCCTTGTCAGCTTCTGTACCTTCTGCCGGATCCGACCAGAACGCCTTCGATCTGGAAGTCGTCGTATTCGCCCGGGTGAATGACCGGGTAGTTGCCGGAGCTGTTTTGCGGATGCAGTTCCGGTTTGCCGTCGACGAACTCAAGCTTTTTGAGCGTGAAGTCCCCTTGCAGGTAGGCGAGCACGATGTCGCCGCGGCGCGGTTCAACGGAGCGATCGATGATGAGAATGTCACCCTCGTAGATGCCGGCATCGATCATGGAGTCACCGCGTGCTTCGATGATGAACGTTGCATCCTTGTTTTTCACGAAGTAGTCGTTGAGCGACAGGTCGTTTTCGGCATAGTCCGCAGCAGGGGAGGGAAAGCCGCACTGAACCGTCAGGTCGATGAACTTGATGCCTTCGGATTCTTCACCGGGACGAGCGGGAGCCAGTTTCTTGAGCGCCATTGCCCGCTGCGTTGCCGCTTCAAGCAGGGGTCTCATAAAGTTTGCGCCGCCCAGTGACTTGCAGGTGTCGGCAAGCTTCTTGGTCACGCGAACTTGAAGATTGACATCGAGCAACTCATTGGTCAGACGAGGTCTTCCAACCGGTTTGTGTTCTTGGGACGAAGGCTGTTTTTTGCTTTTTTCCATGGGATTCTCGCACTTGCGATTTGTATACGAATAACGTATCCTACCTCAAAACAAGATTCGTATGCAAATGTCTACGCCTATTTTTCTCCATCTGGACGGCAATTCGTTTTACTGCAGCTGCGAGCGGCTTTTCCGTCCCGAGCTGCGCGGCAAACCTGTTGTTGTGCTCTCCAACAACGACGGCTGCATCGTGGCGCTCACCAAGGAGGCCAAGGCCGTGGGCCTCAAGCGCGGCATGCCGCTTTTTAAGGTCAAGGACATCGTTGAAGCCAACAAGGTGGCCGTATTGTCTTCCAACTACGAGCTTTACAACTCGATTTCAGGGAGGATGCAAAGAACCGTTGCCGGCATGATTCCGCGCATGGAGTCGTATTCCATCGACGAAGTGTTTGGGGATTTAACAGGGGTGGAAGACGGGGATCCGGCACGTTTGACCGCTCTGGCGCAATCCATACGTCAGCGCGTCTACAAGTGGGTCGGCATTCCGACGTGCGCAGGGATTGCCCCCACTAAGACGCTTGCCAAACTGTGCGACTACTTTGCCAAGACCTATCCGGTTTTTAACGGCGTTGTCAATTGGCTGGAGCTGACGCCGGAACGTCAACACAAAGCCATGGCGATTACGCCGATCAAGGAAATCTGGGGAATCGGCTCCAGAAACCGCGAGAGATTGGAAGCCATGGGCGTGAAGACGGTGCTTGATTTTGCCCGGATGGACGCTTCATTCATTCGCAGGCGCTTCACGGTCGTACTTGAGCGAACTCACAGAGAGATTCTCGGTGTCTCCTGCATCCCTTTGGAAGATCATCCGCAGCCGCGGCAACAGATTGTTCGGACACGTAGCTTTGCCGTGACGTGCAGCGACATGGACGCCATTCTTGCGGCCTGATCAGTTCACATGGCCGAAGCCGTCAAGGTTCTGCGGCAGCAAAAGAGAGCGGCCAAAACCGTAGGCGTAATCTTTTTCACGGATCCGTTTAAGTCAAACGCGCGGCATCACTCCGTCTTCGAATCGCGTCCCTTGCCTCACGCTTGCGCTGACATTCTGACGCTTACTCAGGCTGCTTACGACCTTGTTTGGGCATTTTTCAAAGAAGGCTGCGCTTACAAAAAAGCGGGAGTCATCTTGTCTGATCTGATTCCGGCGGATCAATCTTTGGTTCTGGAAACATTGTTTGACAGCGACGAAATTGATGTATTAAAGCGGCGGGAGCGCATGCAGGAATCCATTGATGCCGTGAATGAAAAATTCGGGGGCAAGGTAGTGACTTTGGCAAGCGCCAAAATCAATTCTGAGTGGGCTATGCGTAGAGATCATCTCTCACCGTGCCCAACGACGAATTGGAATGACTTGCTGAAGGTTAACTAAGGGGCGTGGTGTTCTTATGGCTCCAAGTGGAAGTTGGCCAACTCTTCTTCGAGCTTTCTTTGATGCTCTTTCTCGGCGTATTCAGCGGCCAGTCCAATCAAGAAGCGTTCGCAGTCAGTTCGTTCTATAGAACGTTTCCGAAACCGCTTGCTTTCGTAAACCACAACAGCTCGCCATGAGGCGTGGCGCTTGATGCCTCGGATACCTTCGCCTTTTTTCGACGTGTCAAAGCTGATGCTGCCTTTGACGATTTGGCCGTTAATCAGCATGGCTGTCTTCTGATTTTGGGGATTTGATAATCTCAAGCAGATTCGCTTTGGCAAGAACGACTAAAAACTCGTCAACGAAAGGGACAACGCCGTCGGATTGGAGGCGTTCACACGCAAGCAGGTATTCCTTTTTGGTGCTCGTAGCCACCATTGCTGAAGTAAGCGAGGTCAGATCCAGCAGCGTGTCATATGTCGAGCCTTGCAAATCAGCTGACCCCTTGAGAATGTCCTTGCCCAAGGCGTCAACACCAGCCTCGAGCTTTTGGCGAAGTTCCGCACCTTGCTCCATCAAGCCGGCAAGCAGCCATGCTTCGCCAAAACACACAACCAACGTGCCAGATCTTTTCCATTACATCCGGACAATCGCAGACGCAACATGCGATTACTCATGTCGGAATTGAGTCGCTGCACCATCGTGGGCGGCACGGGCAGATTGTCGAGTATCCCCGGCACCTTCACTTGTCGGGGCTTGTAGGTCTTGTTGCGGGTTTTGGAGCGGGGCATGGGAAATAGCCCCCAGAAGGGGGCGGGGAAGGTTAAAACAGAAATGGCAAAGCTGGGCTAGAGATCAAAAAGCATTGAGGATTCGTTCCTTTTGCTCTGCCTCAAGTCCATACAGTCGGCAGATTTGCTCGTCGATCTGATCTTCGAGTGTTTGAGCAGTTTCTTTAGCTGTTTCATCACAAGCTAGTCGCTCCCTGACCAAGCGTTCGATCTCCTCTTTTATGGTTTCATCTGGTTCCGATGGGAGAGGGAAAGGATTTAAGTAGTTGGTCTTCATTGTGCGACTGTCACTAGACAAAGTGTCGCCAGTGAGTTTGAGGAACCACCATAGCAATTTCGAATTCGCTATACCTAATAAATAGTCATAAGAAATATGTGATGATTCGGTTTTAATAACCCAGCTATATACTTTTGTTCCATGGTAAAAAGCTTTATTCATTGTGACATTAGGATGATTTGTGCAAATTTCCATCGAACTAATTCGAGATAGGTCATACTTTGTCATATTTTGTAATCTCAAATAACCGAACCAATGAGATTGTTTTACTGCTTTGCCGTTTTCACGGTCTTTGAAATTTGATTCATGATCGCAAATATATCGATAGGTGTTCGGACATTTATCACGAATAAAGTCGAGGCTCGCTGGCCTAAATCCTCCATTTTCAACAAAATATGGAAAGAATATAAAAAGTTGGGTATTCAGATTTTCATATCTGTGAACATCTTTTCCACGAACAAAGGGCTTGATGAAGTCATCCTCGAAATAGTATTCACGACCAGAAAGCGGAACTCGATAGCTTCCATTTGCTTGCTTTTGTAAAATATATAAATCATCTAGGCTAGTGGGTATGCCTTGGAAAATTTGAACATCATCACCTAAAGGATGCGCTTTTTCATATATTTTATTAAAGATCTCTTCATCAACTTGTGTTGGAAATAGTATCCATTGGTCGCTTCTATATAACTGAGAAGCTTTTACAATGCCACTATACTTTACCTTGTTCGACTTAACGACTGAGCTAAGTGTCTTAATGTAATTTTCATTGTATTTGAAATATGTGTATTCAATCGCGTCATTAGACTGCGGACCAAAGCTCAAAATGCAAGTGTATGTTATAACGTCCTGGAAAATTTGATTTGCTCCAAAATGAATAATCCCACTAACAGAACGATCTTTTAAGAAATACTGGCGTAGCGTGCTTCCATTACTTGAATTTAAAAATTTATGCGGAAAGATAAATGAATTTTTAGCGTTCGGGGATGACAACTGCATCGCGCGTTCAACGAACAAATTGGCTAAGTCATAAGATCCATTTGCCACATTAAATTTATTATCGTAGAATAATTTTGCATCAGGCATAAATTTGGTTATGCTCTGAACGCGCATATAAGGAGGATTCGCTAATACACAATCAAATCCTTGGAAAATGCCTTCGTCAGATAAGACTTCAGGAAATTCAATCATCCACTCAAAGCCATCTTTATAGACTCGATTTAAGCTTTCATCAATGTCTGTCTGGCCGTAAGAAAGAGAGGCAAAACGTTGACGAATTCCCTCAATTTCCTTTTTTACAAGATGTTTTTTAGCCTTATCAGGCAATGTTTTATAATCGCGTACTGCTTGCTTATAGCTTGCCACCAAGTCTTTAATGTCAGATGCAGAATTGCTATCAACAATAGATTTCCCAACGCAGACATCGACATGTGAAATTAAGCTGTTCCCGGATCGAATATTTATGTCAATATTCGGTAACGTTTGCAGCTCTACATTTTCCTTATAGAAAGCACTTTTTAGCAATTCTGTCCAAAGTCTGAGTTGACAAATCTGAACGGACTTTGGATTAATATCCACACCAAACAGACAATTTTCAATTATGGTCTGTTTTTGATTGAAAATAGTTCTCTGGATATTGGCGTTTCTTTCAACCTTATAATTGTATTGATAAATCTCATCATTCTCGTCGCGAATTTCAAGCTCATCGTTGACGCATGCAATAGTTACATTAAGCAATTTGCCATTGCTATCTAGCAATACTCTCAACTCGTCTTTGATAACGATAAGTTGATTCAACGCCGACACAAGAAAATGTCCCGACCCAACGGCAGGATCGCAAATCTTTATCGAGTCGATGGCGTCAGAAACTTCTTGTCGCGTCAGAATGTGGTCTCTGAACGCTTCTTTGCACCACTGGACAAGGTCAGCCCAATGGCTACAGTCACAATCAAAAACGTCACGCATTTTTTGCATGACTACTTTACGCAGGGTGGATTTGCACATATAGCTGGTGATGACCCCGGGCGTAAAGACAGATCCATCCTTGTAGCCATTGATCTTTTCAAAGATCAGGCCCAAGACAGACGAACTGATTAACTGCTTCGAACTTTCGTTCTCTGTGGCATTTTCCGTTTTCTCATAAATTGAGCCAAAATCATAACTGTCAAGGAAAGAAAGCAAATAAGAAAGGTTGCCTATTGGCTCAGTACGATAAGATTTCCCCTTGCTATCCAGTAAGATGGTTTTACCAAATGGAATCATCTTTCCGTCTTTGATTTCGCCGATACGAACATATTTCCGTTCCATATCAGTCATTTCAAAGAGACTACTATTGAGGTATGGAATTAAGTCAAAATCTCCTCGCAAATTGGAGTTTCTTTGTTCTTTCCGTACTGCTAAAACGCCAAAAAATAAATCTGCGATTTCATCAAAGCTTTTAAATTTTCCAGCAGCAAGGAATTTAAATTTTTCATCTCCATTGTGGAAATTAACAAGTTGCGTCTCTAGTAGCTTCAGGAAGATAATTCTATTAATCCACTGTAAAACTATCTCCAAACAAGGTTCAAACAGTTCTTCCTCGTTTGTTCCTGGGAAGCTATAAGAGGCTAATCTCATAGCGCTTTCGAGCAAAGAATGATACTGACGTTTGCCTGCTGCGATTCGCTGAATTATCTTTTTTTCCTGGCCATCTACTTTCTTCTTAACTTTGAGATGAGGGTGCTTTTTCCGGACTTGTTAACGAGGGCG
>UMFO01056175.1_pt1 | contig 17996 bp, 28 predicted proteins | sample 1965051 | NCBI WGS metagenome assembly UMFO01 (sample SAMEA4836050, study PRJEB28245) | human gut metagenome | biome: gut microbiome; material: fecal sample | place: Denmark | collected 2008
ACTTCTTCGAAAGTCGAATATCCGAAACTAATCCCCTCCGCCGCCACGTCGATTTTTGTAACGGGTACGAGTGTGCCCGTCAACTGCTCGCCTCTGGCATACGCCGTCTTTCCCTCGACAATATCGGCAGCCGTGGCCGTAGCGTCGGCTGTCATCTCCGCAAGCGTGGGGCACTTCTTCGAAGGTTGCCCAGCCTGTATCAATCCCAATCTTCCTAAACTCATGGCTTACCGCATTTTATTGATGTTAAGCTGCAAATCTTCATCTCCGACACTAATAGTCGTTCCAGCAGGGAAATAGAAACTGATAATCGTTCCGGTAGCCAAAACTAACCGGCTGTCTGTGCCGTCCGGGTAATCGATTTGTATGACTTTTCCGCTTTCAACGCTCAACATATACACACCGGCTTCGGGCAATTCTACCGAATCCCCGCTTCCTTCAATGTAATATTGCTTTCCGGGCTGCAAAACCCCGATAGGGTTCCTGTTTATATCTAAGGGTTGATATTCGTTCATAACAGAAATGTTTTTAATCTTTATAATATCCGCGAATAACGGCTAAGTTGTTCTCCAATCCCGGAACCGAGGTGTCGAATGTCACCGTAAAGCTGTTTTCGATCACGATTCCGGGATCGTTTTTCAACTGCCACGATTCACCGGGGAATATCTTCACGTTTCCCAATACATAGGCTATCGATGTGCCTTGATTGCGGAATATGATAATCGAAGGGGAATTTGTGCCCTCGTTCTCGATCGTCCCGTTCGACGTTCGGATCGTGTTCTTATATATGATTTTTAGCGGCTTAATCATCGTTATCTCGTTTAAAAATGTACCACAATATTATACCGGCGCAAATGATGGAGCCAGCAATGACAAATACGTCGAACCCAGTTTCTAACCCCATACTTTTTTTTTTAGATCGATCCACCTCTTAAATTCACCAACGGTGATCCGGTCGTCGTGATCCAAATCGATACCGGGGTTTGCGTCGGCTATCACCTTCGCTGGGAGTGTCGATGTTTGCAACACATAACCGTCCGGCTTGCCGAGAGCCGCAGGGAAGAAGGTAACGAGGTAAAGATCATACAAAGAGCTCATCTTGCCCCGATACGGATAAAAATACTTATACACGTAGTCGAGTTGGGCGACATTCGACATCTTCCGCAGTGCTTCGGTCGTCGTGCCTAACCCCTTCGCTGTGTCCGGCATGAACTGGATAAGTCCCGACGCTCCGCCATTCGGATTATAAGCGGCAGGGTTCAAACCGCTTTCCGAGTTCATGACGAACATAAGCCAATCGGGCTCTATACCCAGTTTTGCGCAGATTAGTCGTACCTTCTGCAAGAATGCTTCCTTATTGCTTGTTACTTTATTTTCGAACCACATGATATATAGCTATTTACATTGTTATTCTTCCTGAATGACTAAAAACCAAACGAGGGCTACCGCTCCGATAGCTACCGCCCATTTTTTCCAACGCAAATCCTGACCGGTGACTACCACGTCATCGAATCCGCCACCGTCAAGAGCGCCATCGGCCGAGGTTTCCGGGGATTGAAGCACGGTATTATTCCGGGACGGCATGATGATTCTTTTTTTTCTGTCTTTCCGTTCCATATCCTACATATTATTTTTCAACAATAACAGACCGAGAGCCAATACACCGGCTCCGGCCAATACGTTTTTCTCGACGACTTCCGTAGATGGGTTATGGTCCGAAGTCCCGTTCTCGATATCCATATTGGCTTTGATTTCGTCGGCCCAATCCTCCATAAAATTGGGGTCGCCTCCATTTTGATAAGCGTTGACACGATTACGGGGGTTATCTTCATTGAAAAGAGCTATATAACTATCATTTTTCAAATGCTTCAAATCATAAGCCGGTAACAAATTGTACAGATAAGAATAACCTTTATCTTCGTTCTCGTAATATTCAAATTCATATTCATAATATCCCGGATATTGATGTCCCGGATAAAGTTCTCGGAAAAAATCTAATCGTTCCCGATAAGATAGTAATTCATAGGAGTTTCCTGTTACTATCTTAAATATTTCTTGTGCCCAATCTCCATGAGTACGGGATTGTTTTCTTACCAGATAAGCCGGTTCCCCAGCTGGTTTCCAATATCCCGGATAGTGAGAGAACGTGGCAGCCAATGATTGTCTTTGAGATTTGATATTTTTTCGATCGGATTTTGGAAGCAAAGATAATGCCAGATCATCTATGTTAAGGATCTCAGCCCCATATTCGTCATAGGTTATTTCTATTGCATCTTTTCTTTCCCAATATGGATATTCCTTATATAAATAATCAATCCAGTTACCGGCATCCTCCAACACGGAAGAATCGATAAATTGGCTTAAATATTCACTATCGAAAAATTCGGGATAAATAAGTTTTCCGATAAGATCTTCCCGGACGAAAGCGAATTTAAATCCGACAGAAGAATTTTTTTGTGCTTCTATTTCGTCGGAAGTGGGTTTACGACCAACAATATCTTCAAATTCTTTGATAAATACATTTTCCACAAAATCCCGTTTAAGGAATCTCCATGAAAACAAAGATGTATTAAGCCGTAATTCTTCTTTGATAAATACATAATGCCAACGGCCGTCCGGCATATCGACAAATTGACCGGTTAGCTGTATTTGATAAGGTACGTCCCATTCCGATGCAAATCCTTTTTGATGGTTGTACATGTGCGAAATCATTTGATTCGCATGTATGGTATATATAGATATAGATTCAGCCGTAGGACGAGCCCGGAGATTTAAGTAAGAACAGAGGCGCGTTACATCTTTACCGACAAGCTCTTTCGAAAATCCTTTTGCCGCATTCTTATAGGAAGATTCGATATATTTCCAAAACGGAGTACTGTCCGGCCATTCATGATCTAAATCGTCATCTGTCAAATGGGGAACATTTTCGGCGGAATAATTCCAAGTATTTATTTTAAAATTCTGATTAGTTAACTTGGGTGGATTAGCAGAAGCCAATAAGGATTGTAATTCTTTCTCACTGAAAAAATCACACCAAACAGAATCATATATTTTATCGGAATAGACCATATCAAAAATTATTTTTAATCCACTTGACCACCCAAATAGCACCTACGGCAATGGCTCCATATTTCAGTATAGAAAACCATGTTATATTGGTTGCACTCTTCCAATACCCCGTTGTAAAAGCCCCTTTCATCTGTCGGTTTATATCGTCTTCCAATATTTGGATTTGTTCTTCGGTCAGATCGACATAAACCTTTTTGATAACTTTATCCGATGCCTTGTAGGTGACATTCGAATTGGATGCGAGAGTCTTAGTCTTGTCATAGACATAATATGCTGCACCCAATGAAAGCGAAACTATGGCAGCAATAACAAGTACGGGAACCCACGCTATACCTACCGCATTTTGTGTTACGATATTCCGAAGGTCAGAAGCGAATTTATCTAAAACAGGCTCACCGTAAACCTTATCGTCCAAGTTGGGCATTGACGCGATTATGTTATTCCGGTTAACGATATCGATATACAGATTGCGAATCTCATTTTTTATAGAAGATACATTTCTACCGGAACTTTCAAGCATAGAACAACCACGAGAGGCAACTAATAGATTGATCATGCTATTTTTATCGTTCTCTATAATAAGATTTAATTGAGATTGCGCCGCTTCGTTATTGATAGGGTCGACCGTCTTTAACTCCACATAATCCTCACGTACCCAACCCCACACATGAACACCGTCGATAGAGCCGAGTCGATACCAGTTCCAGCCGTCCACATTTTCATAATTTCCGTCTGTCATTCCGGCAAAACCTTTTATTTCGTACAGGACATCTGAACTATACGAAGGTTTTGCATACACCGTCACACTGGTAAATCGGGGAAATACCCCTTTATTGAATATGTTAGGATTGTATTTCATATCAAGCGAACTGTTTAATCATGCCCAAGAGAGCGGGGTTTTCTTCCAATTTGTCACACAGTTTTTCCAACAGATTCAAGTAGTCCGGCTCGATGGCTTCCAGACGTTCGGCTATTCGCAATATCCGGGAGTTGTCGTCGGAGCCCGGTTCCGGTGCAGGAACTCGGATAGGCTGCGAAGTTCCGGCAACTCCTACCTGCATTCCCGGACGACCGAAGAACCTTTCGAGGATAGCCGGAAGATAAGGGGCTACACGGCCAATCGCTGACTGCAAAGGGCTTTCCCTTTCCTCTAATTCTTCCTCGTATTCCTTTACCTTCGATTCGAGCTCGGCGATACGGAACTCTTTCTTTTGAGCGTCGAGAGCCGCGGCGATTCGCCTATCCACTTCATCGGAAGGCACGCCGCCGATATTCGCCGCTCCCATTTGAGAGGAAACGGCCGTTACATCATCTTCCAGCACGAAATAATCCCGATACCAGTTTCTCCGGGAATTTCCATCGGACATCTCGATGTAATATTTCCCCGGTTCCAAATAGTCGAGGGTACGGGACAATCGATCTTCCATCGTCTTTTTATTCTCGCCTTCCTCGCTCTGGAACTGGAAAGCGTCAGCGCCGGGAGAGGTACGAATCTGTATCTGTTTCACGTTCGGCGTCGATTTCACCCATTCGATTAAATTTTCTTTTCCGCGTATCATAGTCTGTCAGTTTTAATCTTCGTATTCAAAGTTCAAGAAAACGACCTTATCCCCTACCGTCTGGGCGATATTTTGGGAGAGCTCTATATAGGAACTCGGTAAGTCGGCTTGCAGGTTATCCATATTCAGCCTGAAAGGGAAATTCCATTGTGAGAGATATAATACCGGGAAACGGTATAATATGATATCCGATCGCAGAATAAGAGTCAAGAACGAATTATCCGGCGCTACGATTTCCTTTACAGTGGGTGTCGTCGTGTTCACAAAAACCGACGTGGAGTAAATGTTTCTGAATTTCTTATCGACCAGAACCCGGTTGTCCGGCAAGTAATACCTATTCGCCGAATTGGAATATACGGGAACGCTCATCGATTGGATTCTCAATTTTCCGGAGGGAGAAAGCTCGTTATTGCCGACCTTCGAGGTATAGAAGAAGGTAAGCATGACATGATTCGCCGGGCTTGCGGCATAATTGTTCGTAATATAGCAGTTCGGCAACACGAGATAACGGTTTACGGGAATCTGTCGACCTCCGAAGGAGAAATAAACCAGAGGAACATTCGATATAAAATCGTCGTTCTCCAAATCGACCAGAGTAAGGTTCATATAATAAAGCCTGTTCCCGTCTATAAGATTTCCGTCCGGATCCTGTATATTACCATCATACGACCAAAAGGCAAAAACGCCGGTAATAAACTTATCGGACAAAATAGGTGTGTCCGGTAAATACACGCGCTCGCCGGGTTTAGCTTGGCTCATATCCACAACAATGGAATAAGCTCCGGTAAAGGGAAGATATGATAAACCGATATTATTCATAATAGAAAGATAAATTTAGGGTTTGTATAGTTTCGTCCGTGGATCGTATCAAAATTTTACTTCGGTTGAAATCGATCTCTACCGGATCTATGAATTTTCGTTGCAAAGAAATCGGCGTATAGTTCTCATAAATCGAGGTAAAAGACATTCCATCTATAAATTGTAACGGAATGTAATTTATATATCTGGTTTTATCTTTCGGAACTAAATATAGATATCCGTTTATGGTTCCGAATACTTGATCCGGCTTACCTGTTGTAGATCCGATCATCGCATATACGCCGGTTATTTTTTCGTCTTTCAATGCCTGAACCTTCCGGAAAAGGGATATTTCCATAATTCCGGCAACGTGAAAGGTTAAATTGTACAGGTTCTTTTGAGAGGGAGCAGGAAGATTATCCTCTCCGATATATACCGAAAAGAACAAGACAGAGGTCTGTTGTACCGAGACAGGAACGGAAATAAACGATCTTTCCCAATCTATCTCACTGTCTATTCTCGGCAAGTCATTTCCGGTGTAGGTAGAAAAATAGTTGATAAAGAGGGTATCGACAATTAAATTCCCGGAAGTGTCATACAGCGTTACAAATAAACTGTCGAGCGATAAAATGGGATATCGTCCGGAAAGGTCCAAGCCCTTATCCGGATTAAGGACTTCCAAATATAAAACCTTCTTTCCCTGCAAATGGGTAGACACGGGAAAATAAACCCGATCTTCGCCCGGATTTACAGTTAATTGTATAAAGTCTACATTCTGTATAACGTATTCCCTCATTTCATTTCTTTTTAAGATTTCCCGGAGATAGAGGCCACTCCGGGAAATCGATTGTCTGACACTATTATGGAATCATCACGCGGGGGCGAGGAAGTCGTTCACGTCGCCCTTATAGTTTTCGAGCAACAGGGCTCCGTTCTTCACGAGGAAGCCGAGCATAATGAGGCTCAATCCTACGACGCCCTTCGGAGAGCTTGCCGGCTGGAATACCGATGTGTTGGCACATGGGAATTTCAGACTGAAAGTCTGTTCTTTCGTTCCGGCGAAAGCAATCATTTCCGGGGTATAGAAAATCTCGTCGAGGACGGAACTGTCGAGCGATACGACTGCGGTCGTATCATTCCCGCTGTTGGCTGCTTGGTGCGATACGTTGAAGATGGAGGTTTCCAACGCCTCGAACGTTACCGTCGTACCTGTTTGCAAACGAAGCGAACCGCCATAAACGCATTGAACATCTATGGGGATCGTGTCGGTCGAACCCATTACCTTTGCTTTGGCAACGAGATCGGATAACGAAGTGGCGAGTACGGCGGCTCCCGGATTGGCTGTCATCTCGTAAATCAGGAACAACCCCATGCCATAGGCAAGGAACAAGTCGTTACGGTTCAACAACTGCCCGTATGTGCCCTGCTGTCCATTCTGGCGCATGGGATCGAAAACATAGTTGCCTACTCCGTTTACCAAAGTCTGGTCAATACGGAGATAGGAAGATTGAGGGAAAAGTTCGGGACTCAGCGTCTGCACTTTCTTTCTTGCGTCCTCCCAACGTTTGCGAAGGTAAGGCGCTATAAATTGATTATTCATAATTTACCTTGTTTTAAAATAAGACATTTTTAAACGGCGTCCCTTTTACATCAAGACGCTGTTTTGATTTTTTTTTTGACCCTTGCCGGAAAGAAGGCTTTGGCGATAAGCCGTACCATACAGGGCATTATTGAACCGGCTGAACGGAGTACCGGCCAACGAGGGGACCGAGCTTGCGATCACGCCTGCTGCTCCCGCACCTATCATGCCTGCGCCCAATTCTCCGATACCGTCCATCTTCACAAGGGAAGGAAGGATCGCACCGACGGCGATAGCGCCCAAATCGGTATATAAAGAACTCTTTCCTTTCATGATGGTTCCTTTCACCACCTGACAGATGGCGCCGCCTGCGGCTCCACCGAGGACAGTTTTAACGATTCTGTCCGTTTTCGTTTTCTTTTTCATAAAACAATCTTTTTTACCTGTTAATTACTTACTTCATTTTACGCACTTTGTCGATGATGCGTTTCTTCTCCGCTTCCTTACGTTTGAGTTCGTTGTTGTAGCGGTCAACTTCCCGACAACGTTCTTCGTAGCGTTTCCAAACCTCTACCGAACTTTTCATCTTCGGCTGTTTGGGGTACTTTTTCTGTTTTGCCATTTTCTTTATTTTTTAGGGGTTTATAAAAGTTATTTTTTCTTCTTTTTCTTGTCTCCGCTTCCGCCGAATATCAAAGCCATCAATACGCCGCCTACCAGTAGAATACCGAGAAAGTTCGAGCTGGCGACAGTTCCGGTCGGCTTGCTGTAATCGAGCAGAGGGTTGTCGGTGCTTCCGCTTCCTGTATCTGGAATGATAATGTCGTCTGGATTTTGAACGATACCGGCAAAACCATCGGACGACTCCATCTTATTTTTGTCGAATAGTTCATTTGTTTCCTTTTCGTCCGTACCGAAAATCTTTTCGAAGAATTTGGCTATCGCACTTAAAACGCCCAAAATTGAGGAAACGATAGCTAACCAGCCTATTACAGGTATCTCCCCGGTCTTAACTTTATATAGGAACAATTCACCGGATATACCTTTATATCTTGCGGCGATAGCGTTGTTGATAATACGCAAACAATCGGCTTCGGACATAGCCCCCGAATCCTTTATATCCTTATACACCGATTTATAATAAGCTCGCTTCTCTCCGACAATAGCAGGGTATTCTCCTATCTTCGATTCCGGTATAAATGAATACATAAAGTATTCCGCCGATTCATCAAGTGTTTTTTGAACATTATTTATTTCTGCCTGTGTTGGTTTTGATCCCGAAAGGGATGCCGCTCTCATCTGTCGGTATGAAGCCCTCCCGACGGAGATATCGGATCCGAGGTATTTTGTAGCGTCGAATCCCGGCGTACTGATACCGGTAGCTTCGAGCAGGTAATCGATATCGTCCTCGTTAGCCGCGACAGAGGGCGATTGCTGGATAACCGCTCCGAGGATAATGTTCATCATCTGTGAACGTTGCTCATTGGTCGTGCCGACAGGCTGGTCAAAGGCCCCTTCGTCGTACATCACCCGGAGGCAGGAGATGCCCTTTTCGACATCGCCGAATCCGTTTTCCGCATTTTCGTACAGCATGATAGCCACCGTCGCCACGTCCATAAGGTTCTCTATACGGTTGGCAAATGCTTCGTCTTTCGCTGCGACGGCTCCCTTATACAAGGTATTCAACGCATTCAGGTTAATTAAAAAGTCTTGCTCCACACGGGGCAAATATTCCTTGCCCTGTATCTCTATCATTTCGGTTTCGGTAAAATAACCGATTCCGGGACCGGATAACCGGCTTATTTCTGTGGTTCCTTTCATATCTATTTTTTTTGTATATGGACATTCTTTGTTAAAGACGGCTTTTCCTGTTTCGTCTCGATAAACGGGATCGACGATAATCTCCTTTCCGCTTTCATCGATGGCAACCGCATAGACGTGCGTAGGATCGCTGTTACCTTCATAAGCTGCGAACCGGAACAAGTGAGGAATACCCATGCACCGGAGGCACGAGCAAATGAAGATAGAGAAGCTCTTACAATCCCCCTCGCCATCGCTCCATAACCTCGCCGGGGTTCTGATCCATTGCTTTTGCAAAGGGTCTATCTGATATTTGATATTTTTATCAACGAAATCGAAAACAGCCCGGCAACGGGAAAGGGTATCATTCCCCGGAAGGTTATCGGCCAGCTCCTGAACTTGTGCATAGTCGGAGTTGTAGCAATCGACGACTGCCTGCATGATATCCTTCGTCTTGCCCTGACGATTGATTATCGTATCTTTATGTTCGGCTTTCGCTATCATTCCGTAGTAGAGGTTATTTCGGTTACTTCCGCGTCTTTGTCATGGGCGACATCGGTAACTTTGTCGCCGCTCGAAAACAGGTTCTTTATCATTTCCACAAGAGAAACCAGCGAAGGAACGCGCACGTAGAAAGAAGGGGTAAACTCGTAGCTCGTTCCGTTTGCTCCGAGCCGTCCGTTTATCGACACATCGATGTGGTATTTGCTGGCATTCGTGGCCAAATAAGCATTCAGGAGGCTGAGCAGTTTAGAGGTTTTCAGGCTTACCCGTGCCCGTACCTTCACAGTCTGGTAAGATTCCAAAACCACGTTATTGAGGCTTTGGCTCGACGATCCGACGAACGTACCGTTCAAATACAGGCTGAACTGTATGCCGTTCAATACTACCCTGTTCTGCGAAAGGTTTTGCAGCTGAAAATCTATATCTACCGTGGTATAATCCCACTTGATAGAGAAAAAACGGAATCCCACGACTTCGATGTTCGTTTTCATCAATGCCGTTGCCGTGGAAAACTTGTTATATAAATAAAGAAGGGCAGCGCCTCCGATAAGCCATTTTAGAGCACTCATTATTCGTTCTTCACTATCATGGGAACGAATATAGGTATCTTCTTACCGGAGGCTGCAAGAATTGCAATTTATGAAATTTTTGACCGTCTTTTAACTCGGTTTAACTTCCAGACCGAGGAAATCGCAGAACTTTACCCATTCGACAGGCGAGTATTTGGGCAAAGAATGCGCATCGCGATACAGACGTACCAACCGGCACGCTTTGCTCTCGCTGATCTTCAACCGACGCGCTATCTCTTTGTTCGTCACAATATCGATTTGCATGTCTATTTGTTTTTTTAATGTTTTATTTATGTCCGAAAATGGTTGCAAAAATCAACTTAATTTTTAAATAGCTAATAATAAAGCCATTACGATTTTTCAAATTTAATGAATTTATTGAGAAAAACAATGTAATCTATTGAAAATCTTTTGTGTTTTTATCGTTATATTCTCTTTTTATCCAAAAAAAATCCTGTGACTTGTGAGAAAATCCTGTTACATTTGTTACATGATGGGGTAAATCTTTCAAAAAGCCGATGTGTAAAGCGTTTCACGGTGTAACAAACTTTTTTACAAGAGGCGTTCGTGTAAAAAAAATTTGTTACAATTCGGGAACGTAAAAATCGATTTGTTACAATTTCCGATTTTGTTACAAGATTTGTTACAGCTTTTTTATTATATAATGTCTTTATTATCATATTATTATCTCTATTTTGTAACAAATGTAACAAATGTAACAAGTTTTCAGTCAAAATTTTTTTTTATCCTTTTCTCGGACTGATACGAATTAGCAAAATGACAAGAAAAAGCACGATTATCAATCCGATTGCTTCCATAATCTTTTTAAATACGTTGTTTTCTTTTTCCTCCACATATTTGTTTTCTACGGTAGTCGAGGCGGTGACGACGGGAATATTCTTCTCCTGTGTCCGTGTTTCCACTTTCAGCGTGTCGCCGCTGATGGAAACGGAGGTCTCGATCCCCGGTGTTTGTTTCTGGTCTATTCCGGTAAATACGATTCCGGTTCCGGGTATATACGACAAAGTACCGGTAAGCGTGGATCGCTCGGCCGGTACTTGTATCGTGTCGATGGTCTGTTTCTCGATAAACTCGGACTTGACTAACTTCTGTTTGCTCTTACAGCCTGCCTCTGCCACCAGCAGCGCGAGGCAAAAAAAAATCGGTGTTTCATATAATGTTATTTAGTGCGTTATATATTTTTTATTTCAGAAAAATGTCTTTTTTTTGAATAAAAATTATTGTATTAAAAGTTTTTCTACCTATATCGCTAATATTTGAACATAAAGAAGATCCTTTGTTAAGACAATCTTTGTACAGTTTAAGAACCTCACATAAAAATCGGTGGGGACATTCCTTACAAAACTTTGACCTGTTCATATTACATTAATTAGAATAATTGTGTTTGCCGTTTATGAAATTCTTTGTCCTCCCATTCTTTGATTAACAGGTCTACTTCTTTTTCGGCCTGTCGCCTCGCGTCTTGGAATTGGTAATCATTTCTTTTACCGGCGGCTTTCTTCTGGTAGGTCCGCATCCTGCGTACCGCTTCCATGATTTCGTTTACTTCCATATCTTAATTTTTTACGTGTTAAGTAATAGGGTAATAAGTGTGCGAGTCCTTATTTTATTTTTTTCGCGATATCTTCATCCGCCATCTTGACAGTACAACAACTGCTTCCATAAGCATATACCGTCTCCTTTCCTATTATGGTTTTATCTTTCAACCATACCCTCCATACATATGAAAATCTATGAGCTTTTTTAGCTTCACACAATGCATGATGATATGTTTTAGTTCTTTCTTCAAAAAACATTTTTTTTATTTCCTTTTCTTTCATGGCTTATCTCCTTTCTCATATTTTTTTTATGTTTCCAACGAAAAATAAATCTACATTTACCCAATCGTAAGCATATAACCAATCCTTATTCCGCGATTCTTCATGAATCCCTATTATTACATAAGTAGCTATAACTTTCTTTTTTGAGAAAAAAACATTAACAGTAACTCCTCTTTTGGGGACGATATATTTTCCATTGTCATCGTATATCTGTATATGATCTGTTGTTTTCGCTTCACTTTCTGTCATCATCGCCCTATAATTATACCATTTGTCTTTAATATATAATGGTATACCGTTTTTCTTTGCTTTTATCCATTTTAAAATAAACATCTCTTATTCCTCCTATTTATTGGTTAATAAATCTTCTATGTATGCCCAATAGAGAATATTGTTATGTGATGCCGGTGTAAAATATCCGTAAATATTCCATTTACCTACATTCTCCCCCTGTTCTTCTATCCTCCCGATATGCCAACCTTCTCTCATCGTATCGTTCAAAAACACAAGACATTCTTTCCCATATTCCGGAATTTCGCTCTTATCATGCCATGTGTTTTTCAGATAGTATTCCACGCCGTTTGCGAAATCGCAATGTTGGTTGTCGATGACTTCTCTTTTGTAATTAGACAGATAATTTTCTGTATAATTCTTTTTCATGTACTCATCGAAACTCTTTTCAATTGTTTTCTCGTTCATTTCTATTCCTCCTTTATAAAATCCTTCCGTATAAATTTATAGGGCCTTCCGGTCTTGGTTCCTCCCTTTTCCGGTATTATCGTCCCTGTATTGGGATCCGCTTTCATCACATAGTAGTCATACCGCATCATGGGTTCCGGCCTCATGTTCATATCGTATTTCAGAAAATCTATGATCGTCGATTTCGATATGGTGAATCCTCCCACTTGGTTGATTTCTATCGCTAAATCTTTCGGAGAATAATATAATTCAACGGTTTCGTAATCGATGAAGCTCTGCCGGATAAAGTCCTTTATCTCTTTAACGGCTTTGTTTTCCGTGCGTTCCTGTACCCGGATCAAACTTTCCGTCATATATACTTCCGGCTTGAATCCCATTCTCGACTCCCCGCATTCGTAATGATATTCTCTTTTCGAAAGGTAATAGAGAAAAGCCCCTATTTCTTTCTCCATCTTACTCATGATAAAAGGATCGTCTTTTTCCAGTACGCCTACTTTGAGTACGGCATAACGGTTTTCCCCTTCGTCTATCTGCATGAAGTTCGTTTCGTTGTTCGAGCATACGATGATGTGCATGTAGTTCTTTATCTCGCTGGCATCTTTCCCTTTCTGCTCCATTAACATGTTGGGGTTGGTCGCCCAGTTCTTTATCTTTTCCTTTATTTCCGTCCTCTTTTCACTCACGAAGGCTTCCTCTATACCTACAATCAATTTATCGGAATATACGCTTGAAAATTGGCTGTTTAACCGGTCCGAGTCGACGACGATAACATTCTCTTGGAATATAGCCCGCATAAGGTAGAGGAAAGTCGATTTTCCCGTATTCCGTTCTTTTGAAACGAAACAGAGAACCGGCATTTTCTTTCGGGGCTCGAAAAAGGTGTGCTGTATGTAATCCAATCCGAACTCATACATCGTTTCTCCTGCTAAATTGGTATCGGAAAAGATATGCCGCAAAAAGGATTCTATCGTTTTCCAGCTCCCCGGTTTTATATCGTGATATACCGGATTATAGCGGTTATAGCTTACTGTCTCTATGCCTTCGAAAACTTCTCTCTTTATCCTCCTGTATTTGTTCGTGTTCTCCGGTTCGTTAAAAAACATCTGGTAACGGGGGATAAGCGAAATATCCTTCACTTCTTGTTTTACCGTCCCTTCGTTATATCTTACCAGCTTCATAATGGGCTGTTTGTGCTCTTTGTCGTGATCGTCGTCGAATACGATACATTTTCGGTAATACTGGTCGGCCACCTTGATAAACATCTTGGCTTTGGTGAGATTATCCCGAACTACCTTGCTACCGTCGAAGTAATAAGAGGCTCCTTTCCACTTGAATATCCTGTCCTCCAATATGGCTTTGTAATTCTCGTAGAAATTCGCCACGTTGTCGATGAAGAAGTATTTTTCGAGCTTGTATTTGATACCGGGCGAAAGAGCCATACAGTTTATAAAATCTTTCCTGCCGGTAATCAAGTCGTTCAGTTCCTCGACCAGCTTTGTTTTCTTCTTGGGTTTCAGCGTGGAGATCAAATCGTCCAACCCTTTTTCCGAATCGCTGTATTTGGTGGCTATATGGGAGAAATACAAATCGACATCGAAGGGCTTCATATACTCCATAAAGTTTATGACGGCGGAGCAAAAGTTTTGCAGGCGGGTAGCCAGATCTTTGTCCTCGGAATATTTCACATCGAGCAGGTCGGCGTCGAAAAGCAGCGCCACGTTGTCGGGCTTGCAGCGATCGATAATCATTCGTATGTAGTCGTCGATCGTGTTGTTCTCCTTATCCTTGATGTTTTGAATACCGCCGATCCCTATCATGGGGAGCCCCAGCACATCGCCGGAAAGGGCTTTGATTTCGCCCTCGACGATAAACAGTGTTTTTATTTTCTCGGCCAACCGGTATCTTCTGACTATGCCGGGCGTCATGTAGGTATATACACCGGTTTTCGGAGGCTGGCTGTACCGCATTGTCTTTTTCTTCCCGTCTTTATCCTCGTACTCCTGCGGTTCCATGTACCGGAGACGCTCGAAGGGGATTTGCCGTCCTTCGTATTCATAAGTGGCGACTTCTCCGTTCGGATCGCAATAGGGTAATGTAATGGCCTGTTTACGCTCGTTCAGCCCGATAATGGGTACTTCTTTCGGTTGACCGGAGTAGTATAGGGTTCGTTTGTTTTCAGCGGCAGAGAGCCCGATATTTGCCAAACGGGTATTGAGATATTCTTCTAATCGTGTCATAACAGAATGGTATCGTTTTTAACGACAATTTCGGTCGTGTCTATGGTGATGTTCATTCCCGGACGTTCGTTGTCCGGAAAAGGCGGTTCTTCCGGTATTTCCTTCGGTATGCAGGAGGCGAGGAAAAGAAGGATAAATAGCGCTTTAATTCGCTTCATCGGTTACTTTTGTCTGTTCCTCTTTCTCCAATGCTTTCAATACGACTTCCATCACATTTTTGATTGATGGAACCTCTTTACAAAGTTCGAATACCGATTCGGCTATGCTTATTTCTTCCCCTTTTACATGTATAAGTCTCTCATCTTTTGTTTCTATCAAAATAAGAGATGATTTAATGTTGTTGTCTCTTTCTCTTGCCTCTACAAAAGAGTCGAATATATCGCTTATATTTTGTTCATTCTTCGTTTCCATAATGTCAGTGGTTTTTTTATCCTTTAAATTTTTGTATATCAATATAGATAGTGTTATAATGCTAAGCACTATAAATGTCAGCATGGCGCCGGTTAGGGCCAAATCTGTTATAGCTTGTGCCTTTTCCATTTTTAAGAACTTTAATCGTGAATGTTTCCGGTGATGATCATTCGCTTCAAGTCATAGCCGGATATCTGGTAAGTGGGGTTGTCGATTCCTTTGCCGACATATCCGGCCCCGTCTTTGTCGTACTCGACTACGAATTTATATCCCTTGTATTCGAAAGTGTCGCCGGTATAGATGGGGGTTCCTGTTTTATCCTCTACATCGATGGCTTTGCCTACGGTGGCGACGTCTACCTGTACGTATTTCTTTTCTATGCCGTAAATCCATTGTTCGACGAAATATCCGTAATGCCAGATTCCCGCGGCATCTCTCCCTCTGTATAATTTCGATGGTTCCATAATAATAGTGTCAGACAGTTAAGGGGTTAATAATCTATATCTTCTTCGTCAAAGTCATCTTTAAATCGGTCGTAGATATCCGGGTAAATATCCGATAGTTTTTCAAAGTTTTCTGCGGTAACATGAAGGACTTCAAAACTTTTATCTCCTATATCGGATATACTATATTCCTCTTTGTCTTTGCTTATATACCCTTCTCTCTTAAATAGATCTTCTGCCGTTTTCGCTCGATCTATGGATTTTATTAGGTCGCTATCATTGTGATTATATGCGTAATCGTCGACTTGCGCCATTACCAAATCTAACATATCCTCTTTATTCCCTGAATAATCGAGCATACTATTCGTGCGCCTTGCATTGTTTCTTTCAATAGCTACCCACCAATCTATATCGTCACGACCTCTCAACCGGGGAGATCTTTTTGATTTGCGAGCCTGTCCGACTTGACTGTCCGGCTTAAATCCGAATTGATCCAGCCATCGATTCAACTTGGTTTTTGTCATGTAGAGTTCTTCTACATGCCCGTTATCCTCTCTCAATTCTACTCGGAAAAGGTCTCTCCCGTATTCATCTTGTCCACCCGGATAGACTTCTGCACGGCTATTGCGATCCTTCGATCTGTACCGGGTTCCTCCGATAGAATGTTTACTTCTCACTTCTTTGTACCCGTAGCTTTCCAAAAACTTTTGAGCACCCCGCAAGGATTTGAATTTTTTGCTTGTGCTCGCTGTGACCGCTATATACTGGTCTTTCCCGTTAACGAGGATGCCGCCTTCGTCATTTCCTCTTTTGTAGTCAATAATTTTCATACGTTTAATAATTTATTGGTTAGTAATTTGGTTAGTATTCGAATATTTTTTTACCGGCGATATTCTCTATCTTCTGCATGGCGAGATAGGGAATTTTCGTGCGTCCACTCAGCCAATAAGAGAGCACATAGCGAGATATTCCGCAATCCCGCATGATCTGTTCCCGGATTTCCGGGAGTATGCCGAACGGTATTGTCGAAAGCCACGCTAACAGCCTGTCGTTGTTTGTTGTGTCTGTCGTCTTTTTCATATCTTTTTTTGTTTGTTTTGTGTCGTTTTACTTATTTTGTGTAGGATTACACACGACAAAGAAAACTATTTTATCTATTTGTAGATAAAATTTTATAGTTAAAAAATATTTATGCAACAATTTTTATTTATAATAATATGGATTACAAGCTATTAAAAGAAAGAATAAAAAATAGTAGAATTACTTTTAGAGAATGTGCTTCTTTTGTCGGATTGACGGAAGCCGGACTCCGTCAATCTATCGAAGGCGAAAGAATTACAGTTTCTGTGTTTGAAAAAATTTGTAAATTATTAGGTGATACTCCTTTATTATATTTAGATCCTATTGGCTATAATGTAACAGGAAATCAAAATCTAATTGGAGGAAATGGAAATCATTTAATTATATCCCAAGAAGCAGCTGAAATTTCTACTCTTAAACAAAGAATTTTCGATTTGGAAAAATTGGTTGAATCAAAAGAAAAAACTATCTCCATACAAGAAAAAACTATTGAATTACTAACCAACAAAAAATAACCGTTATGAAAAAACTATTATTATTTTTCGGAGCTTCGATTTTACTGTCTTTTTTCGCGTGTGATAAAGCGGATAAAACAGATCTCCATTTCATAGAGTATAATCTAAAAAATGAAACCGATTACTATGTGCAGACAAATACATCTTTTCTCACAAGCGCAGGATTTTATTCTCCTTCTTATTCTGAATACGATGGACTCGATATAAATTGGTATGAAGATTCACAGTCTATTCAAATAGGTGATTCCTTATTTATCTTCGATGAAAATAAACAGGTTGTTAAAATTCCACAACCTTACAAATATGACACTTATACACAAAAAACCGATACCATATATCCCCAAAAAACAGTGACAATTAAAATTCCTATTTGGGATAATCACTATCGGGAACTTCCTCCTTATGGTGAAGAAAAAAATGTTTTTGTGATAAATCCCGATACTGTTCCCTACGATTTATTTAAGGCTAATCCTTATGCTTCAATAAGGATTTTGAATACTATTAAAAATCGCAATAAAGCCCAGTATGAAAAAATTGTCAGATATGAGGGGAAAGGCTATTATTGTAACTCAATCGATAATTCAAGAATTGCAAACAAGATAGATATTAGATTTATAGGTAAATTCTGTACAGGAGAATACAACAATAACAAATTAGTGTTAAACCAAACAGATAAACCAAATTTTGAAAAAACTATAACAGAAACAGTAGATGCCGATTATTCAAAAAATATAATTTTTAAATAATCAATTTATTTATAGTCCATTACATATTATTCTACCGGGAGAAATACGGGAGAAATACCCCGTATTTCTCTTAAAATCTTTGTTGAAAATCAATCATTTATACAACTCTATCCCCTTGAATAAGGTCTTGTCACCCCGACTGATTT
>UMFO01051421.1_pt1 | contig 17949 bp, 10 predicted proteins | sample 1965051 | NCBI WGS metagenome assembly UMFO01 (sample SAMEA4836050, study PRJEB28245) | human gut metagenome | biome: gut microbiome; material: fecal sample | place: Denmark | collected 2008
TATTTACCGGTGCCATCGATGAGTATTACGGATATAGATTCTCCAAAAAGCTTTCTCGGCTTAATGCATCCGTTTTCGTATGTGCTTTAGTTTTTTAGTCATCCCAAATCATCGCACAATAAATTCCAAAACAGTTTCTAAAAATCAATCGGATTCTAATTTTATTTTAAGCATATTGCCTGTAACACAGAGAGTATGTCAGAATTGGATGCATTTCATATCTGACCGACTATACGATTTCGGTAATAGGGAACAGGACGTATGCCTGATAACGTGTGTCTTCGCCTACGGGAGTAAGTGATACATAACCACTTTCCAACCTTCCCCCAACCAACCTGACAGGATATGCATCTTGCATATATATGTGAAACCTCAAGGCTTCGCCCGAAGCAGGATAATGCTCGATAACGAAACGCCCACAGGCGGTGGGACATACATAACGGTCGAAGAAAAGGCGTGAAAGTACGCCCATATTCATCCGCAAGTTGATTTCGACACACGGATGGAGCATATAGTCCTTTTCATGACAAACCATCATGTCGATACCTAAATAGCCAGTATATCGTCTACCCAACCATTGGGGCAAGACTGCAAGCAGATGCTGCCGCACTTCGTATAAAGTCTCAAGTGAAATGTATGCTTCAAGCCAATGCTCTATCGTCCCATCAGAAGCCAGCAGATTGCCTTTGTAATTGCCGAAAGCATCGGTCTCGAACAACGAATAACCGGCAAACGACACCTTTCCATCCTCATCAGCACGAAACTCCATAGCGAAATCACACACCTTATTATATATAGGTTCTGCCATAACCGCCCCTTGTGTACGAAGGATACGGGCAGTCCAACCTTCTACTGAAGCTGTCCAAGTTTCGTTGGAAACAAAAGCCAATCCGCGTCCACTCCCCGACCATGGAGCTTTCAAGACACATCTTCCCCAGCCTGCCACTATCGTACGCACCTCTTCCAACGTGAAACAGGCACACGACTCTCCACATATTCCTTTCATACCAGCAAAACTCTGCAAGATTGGGACAGCACTTGTCCTGCCCGACAAGGCACGTATATCTGCCAAGATTCCGGCGGAAGGAAGATACACTTCGTCTACTTCCTCCTGCCTCAATGTATGCACCAATGCCGGACTCCAGCCCCAAGGCGACCAAGCTACAGAAGGATATGCAGCCGTCCATTCCACTTCTGGAAAAAACATCCCCCCATTACCATCTTCTTCCCAATGAGGCATTCGCCCGATAGAAGGAAGTTTTACTATACTGCCTGCAGGAGCATACCAGGCAGGAAGCGCCGACAAATCGGCAGCCATACGCTGTATTTCGGCTGACACCTTATAATAAGGAGTAAAATTGGCAAGCGCCATATCATTCTCCGGATTGAATAAAAAAACCGTTTTCTTCATGACCTAATCCGATTCTTTACAGAGAACCCAAGACATTACAAAGAACCTCCGTGTATTTCTGTGCCCTCTACGGTAAATAATACACAAAGTTACATGAAAAAATTAATTATTTTGATAACCCCAGTTTGCAAATTAATGAACTATTAGTATATTTGCACCGAAGAAATCGAAATTCATGGAAGCATTCTACAGAACACATAATTACCTGGTTGAGCATACCAACGCCCCCGTGCGACGCGACTTGATGGACGAAATAGACTGGAACGCCCGCCTTATCGGCATCAAAGGCACACGCGGGGTAGGGAAAACCACATTCCTACTACAATATGCGAAGGAAAAATTCGGCTATGACCGTTCGTGTCTGTTTGTAAACATGAACAATTTCTATTTTTCACAATACAGTCTGGTTAATTTTGCAGGTGAGTTTGTGAAGCGTGGCGGCAAAGTGCTTCTCATTGACCAAGTGTTCAAACTTCCGCAATGGAGCCACGACCTGCGCACGTGCTATGAGCGCTACCCAAACTTGAAGATCGTATTTACAGGCTCTTCTGTAATGCGCCTGAAAGAAGAAAACCCCGAACTGAACGGCATCGTACAATCGTATAACCTGCGTGGCTTTTCATTCCGTGAATTTCTGAACTTGCAGACGGGTAACCACTTTTCTGCATACACTCTGGACGAAATCCTGACAGGACACGAACACATTGCGAAAACCATCCTTCCGCACATCAATCCGCTCAATTATTTTCAAGACTATATCCACCATGGGTTTTATCCATTCTTCCTTGAAAAACGTAACTTTTCAGAGAATTTGCTGAAGACCATGAACATGATGATAGAAGTGGATATTCTTCTTATCAAACAAATTGAACTGAAATATCTCTCAAGAATAAAAAAATTATTATATTTGTTGGCGGTAGACGGACCGGTTGCGCCCAACATCAGCCAGCTTGCTTCCGATATACAGACGTCACGTGCTACGGTAATGAATTACATCAAATACCTTGCCGACGCACGGCTGATAAACATGGTATATCCGAAGGGAGAAGTCTTCCCGAAAAAACCGGCTAAAATCATGATGCACAACACCAACCTGATGTACAGCATCTATCCGGTAAAGGTGGAGGAACAAGACGTGCTGGAGACTTTCTTTGTCAACTCATTGTGGAAAGACCACAAGGTGAACAAAGGAGAAAAAGGCACTTCTTTTCTGGTAGACGGCAATTTGAACTTCCGTATCTGCGGAGAAGGCTACAAGATAAAAAGCAACCCTGGAGTTTATTATGCCATGCACAGGACTGAACTGGGACACGGCAACCAGATTCCGCTGTGGTTGTTCGGTTTCCTGTATTAGACAACAAAGAGAAAAGAAACGATATATTTACCTAACAATATAATTAGTAATTGTATGACTAAACAAAAAAAATTTATCACATGTGATGGTAATGAAGCTGCTGCTCACATTTCGTATATGTTTACGGAAGTAGCTGCCATCTACCCCATCACTCCGTCGTCTACCATGGCTGAGCACGTAGACGAATGGGCTGCCGCAGGTCGTAAAAACATCTTCGGCGAAACTGTTTTGGTACAGGAAATGCAATCTGAAGGCGGTGCTGCCGGTGCAGTACACGGCTCGCTTCAGGCTGGTGCATTGACTACTACTTATACTGCATCTCAGGGTCTGTTGCTGATGATTCCGAACATGTACAAAATCGCAGGTGAATTGCTTCCTTGCGTATTCCATGTATCGGCACGTACGCTGGCTTCTCACGCATTGTGTATCTTCGGCGACCACCAAGATGTAATGTCTACCCGCCAGACCGGTTTCGCGATGTTGTGCGAAGGTTCTGTACAGGAAGTTATGGACTTGGCAGGTGTGGCTCACTTGGCTACCATCAAGTCTCGCGTTCCGTTCGTGAACTTCTTCGATGGCTTCCGTACCTCTCACGAAATCCAGAAAATCGAAAAGCTGGATAACGAAGACCTCGCTCCGCTTATCGACCAGAAAGCTTTGGCAGAGTTCCGTGAACGCGCACTGACCCCGAACAAACCGGTTGCACGCGGTATGGCTGAAAACCCCGACCACTTCTTCCAACACAGAGAATCATGCAATACTTACTATGAAGCAGTTCCGGCTATCGTAGAAGAATACATGAACGAAATCAACAAGATTACGGGACGCAACTACGGTCTGTTCGATTACTATGGTGCGGAAGATGCGGAAAACATCATCATCGCCATGGGCTCGGTAACAGAAGCTACCCGTGAAGCAATTGACTACCTGACCGCTCAAGGCAAGAAGGTAGGTATGATTGCCGTTCACTTGTATCGTCCGTTCTCGGCTAAACACTTCCTGGCAAAGATGCCTAAGACGGTGAAACGTATCGCAGTGCTCGACCGTACCAAAGAACCGGGTTCAAACGGCGAACCGTTGTATCTGGACATCAAGGACGTATTCTACGGACAGGAAAATACCCCGCTTATCGTAGGCGGACGCTATGGCCTGGGTTCAAAAGATACTACCCCGGCTCAAATCTTGTCAGTATACGAAAATCTGGAACTTCCGATGCCGAAAGACCACTTCACTATCGGTATTGTGGATGACGTTACCTTTACTTCTCTGCCTCAGAAAGAAGAAATCGCTCTCGGTGCAGAAGGCGTATTCGAAGCTAAATTCTACGGTTTGGGTGCAGACGGTACGGTAGGTGCCAACAAGAACTCTGTAAAAATCATCGGTGACAATACCGACAAGTATTGCCAGGCTTATTTCTCATACGACTCGAAGAAGTCGGGAGGTTTCACCTGCTCTCACTTGCGTTTCGGCGACCACCCGATTCACTCTACTTACCTGGTAACTACTCCGAACTTCGTAGCTTGCCACGTTCAAGCTTATTTACATATGTACGATGTAACCCGTGGTCTGCGCAAAAACGGTACATTCTTGCTGAACACCATTTGGGAAGGCGATGAACTGGCTAAGAACCTGCCGAACAAAGTGAAGAAATACTTCGCAGAAAACAATATTACTGTCTACTATATCAACGCAACTCAGATTGCACAGGAAATCGGATTGGGCAACCGTACCAACACCATCCTGCAATCGGCATTCTTCCGTATCACAGGCGTTATCCCTGTAGACTTGGCGGTAGAACAGATGAAGAAGTTCATCGTGAAGTCTTACGGCAAGAAGGGTGAAGACGTTGTCAACAAGAACTATGCAGCCGTTGACCGTGGCGGTGAATACAAACAACTGACCGTTGACCCGGCTTGGGCTAACCTGGAAGTTGAACCTGCCGCAGCAAACAACGACCCGGCATTCATCAACGAAGTAGTTCGTCCGATCAACGCACAAGACGGCGACTTGCTGCCGGTATCTGCATTCAAGGGCATCGAAGACGGTACTTGGTATCAAGGAACTGCCAAATATGAAAAACGTGGCGTAGCTGCTTTCGTTCCGGAATGGAATGCTGAAAACTGTATCCAGTGTAACAAGTGTGCATACGTTTGTCCTCACGCTGCTATCCGTCCGTTCGTTCTCGATGCAGAAGAACAGAAGGGTGCAAACTTCACTACCCTGAAGGCTGTAGGCAAGCAATTCGATGGCATGACCTTCCGCATGCAGGTTGACGTACTCGACTGCTTGGGTTGCGGCAACTGTGCTGACGTATGTCCGGGCAATCCGAAGAAGGGTGGCAAGGCGCTGACCATGAAACACCTGGAAAGCCAATTGGCAGAAGCAGACAACTGGACTTACTGCACGGAACACGTATCAAGCAAACAGCACTTGGTAGACATCAAGTCGAACGTGAAGAACTCTCAGTTCGCTACTCCGCTCTTTGAGTTCTCGGGTGCTTGCTCAGGCTGTGGTGAAACTCCGTATGTGAAACTGATTTCTCAGTTGTTCGGCGACCGTGAAATGGTTTCTAACGCTACCGGATGTTCTTCAATCTACTCAGGTTCTGTTCCTTCTACCCCGTACACTACGAATGAAAAAGGCCAGGGTCCGGCATGGGCAAACTCTTTGTTCGAAGACTTCTGCGAATTCGGTCTGGGTATGGAATTGGCTAACAAGAAGCTGCGCAACCGTATCGAAGATGCCATGAAGGCAGCTATCGCTTCGGATGAAACTCCGGCTGAATACAAGGAAGCATTCCAGGAATGGATTGACGGACGCAACGATGCAGACAAGAGCAAGGCTGCTGCCGAAAAGATTATCCCGTTGGTAGAAGCCGCTAAGGATAAATGCCCGAACTGCGCAACCATCTACGAATTCAAGGATTACCTCATCAAACGTTCTCAATGGATTATCGGTGGTGACGGTGCTTCTTACGATATCGGTTACGGAGGTCTCGACCATGTAATCGCATCGGGTGAAGATGTAAACATCCTTGTATTGGATACCGAAGTTTACTCGAACACAGGTGGCCAGTCTTCCAAGGCTACTCCGCTGGGTGCTATCGCCAAGTTTGCCGCTTCCGGTAAGCGTGTACGCAAGAAAGACCTCGGTCTGATTGCCACTACTTACGGTTATGTATATGTAGCCCAGATTGCGATGGGTGCCGACCAGGCTCAGACGTTGAAGGCTATCCGCGAAGCTGAAGCATATCCTGGCCCGTCATTGGTTATCGCATACGCTCCGTGTATCAACCACGGATTGAAAGCAGGTATGGGTAAGAGCCAGGCAGAAGAGGCTAAGGCCGTAGAATGCGGTTACTGGCACTTGTGGCGTTTCAACCCAGCTTTGGAAGACGAAGGCAAGAATCCGTTCTCGCTCGACTCAAAAGAACCGAACTGGGCTAACTTCCAGGATTACCTGAAAGGTGAAGTACGTTTCGCTTCTGTAATGAAACAATATCCGACAGAAGCAGCCGACTTGTTCGCAGCTTGCGAAAAGATGGCGAAGAAACGTTACGATTCTTACAAACGTATGGCAGCAATGGACTGGAGCGAAGAAAAAGCTGAATAATCAATCGCTGACAAATATTAAGAACAGCCGGTCTGAACATTCGGACCGGCTGGTTTTTTATACTTCCCGCGACATTTATTTATATGAATGTCCGCATTTCACCAATAAAGAGTTATTTCTGGGAATTAAAGGGAGTTAGAAGCCAATACTTTTACCAAACATTGTAGGGGCGTATCGCATACGCCCTGAAGACATCCACGTGGATTAGTTGACGTATTCGGGCGTATGCGATACGCCCCTACATGGCAATTGGGTGAAATGCGGAGATTCAAATTTTTATTTATGCATAATATATTTTCCCTCAACTCATGAATACATTTTTAGAAACCTCCCGACTTATTCTCCGCCCTTGGCAAGAAGCTGATGCGGAAGCCTTGTACAAGTATGCGAAAGACCCTGCTATCGGGCCTATAGCCGGATGGCCACCCCACACCTCCATAGCACACAGCCTGGAAATCATCCGCACCGTCTTTACTGCTCCCGAGACCTACGCCGTGGTACTGAAAGAAACAAATGAACCAGTAGGAAGTGCCGGCATTATGTTTGGCGACGGCATGCACAGTGCTGCCATGCAGGCTGATGAAGCTGAAATCGGCTATTGGATAGGTGTGCCATACTGGGGGCAAGGATTGATACCCGAAGCTGTAAGATGCCTATTGCAGCGGTGCTTTACCGACTTAGGCGTGTCGGCGGTGTGGTGTGGATATTACGATGGAAATACCCAATCGCGCCGCGTAATGGAGAAATGCGGACTTACCTATCATCACACAGAGAGCGGCAACACATCTCCTTTGGGCGATATACGCACGGAACATTTCATGCGGATTACGGCAAAAGAGTGGAAGGCGCTTCAACAGATTCGGGAAATAAACAAAGATGCCCGGCCAACGGAACTCATCAGCCAACTGATGCAGGTATGGGAATCATCCGTCCGCGCCACCCATCACTTTCTGAGCGAACAAGACATCTGCAACCTTCGTCCCATGACCGAAGAAGCATTGCGCACCATCGATACCTTGATTATAGCGTTTGCCGCCAACAAACCTGTTGGCTTTATGTGCATCCAAGACCAGAAAATAGAAGCCCTGTTCCTTGCTCCCGGACATATCGGAAAAGGAATCGGGAAACGGCTCATCCGGTTGGCTATCAATCGATACAAAGCTTTCTACATCGACGTAAACGAGCAGAATGCACAAGCTACAGACATTTACCGCCACCTCGGTTTCGAAGTCTTCCGCCGCAATGAAACCGACAGCCAAGGAAACCCTTTCCCAATATTGTGCATGAAGTTCAATCCTAATAAGGTATAACCATGCTATCGGATTCTACCTGCCATCATAAGTGGTCAGAAATGGCAAAGAGATAGAACGTACATTCATCGTTTTCGATATTCCATATACAAAAATTTCCTCATTTATGAGGATTGCATGTGTCGGAGATTTGGCGTTACTTTGCAGGCGATTGGAAAAAACGCAGATTAACGCAGATTTCCGCGGATTATTTTTATTGACTATTGGACTATTTAGATTTACTATTTTGCCCTAAACCGTACGTTGTCAATCGAAAAATTGTAAATAAAATAATCTGTGTTAATCTGCGAAAATCTGCGTTTCAAAAAAAACAAAGCACATATATGAAAACAAGACTTATCTTTACAACGCTGGCACTTGCCGCCACCGCCGCGGCATCCGCCACAACACACGACACCTTGCGCGACACCACACGGGTGATCGACATCGAAGAGGTAGTGGTCATCGCCACCCCTAAGGAAAACACCCGCCTGCTCCAACAGGCACTCTCCGCCACCTCGCTCTCGCAAGCGGACATACGGAGCCGGCAAATCGCATCGGTAAAATCGCTCTCTGGGTTGGTGCCCAACCTGTTCATCCCCGACTATGGGTCGAAGCTCACCACCTCGGTCTACGTACGGGGCATCGGGTCGCGCATCAACACGCCTGCCGTAGGGTTGTATGTTGACAACGTGCCCTTCATCGACAAGTCGGCGTTCGACTTCAACTACTCCGACATCGAACGCATCGACGTGATGCGCGGGCCGCAGGGCACGCTTTACGGGCGCAACACGATGGGCGGGCTGATACGTGTGTTCACCAAGTCGCCCTTCACCTATCAGGGGACGGACGTGCAACTCAGTGCCGCCACCTACAACGATTACAAGGTGATGCTGAAGCACTACCACCGTATATCCGAACAATTCGCCTTCTCGGTAGGAACCTTCTACGAACACAAAGGAGGATTCTTCAAGAACGCTTTCAACGGCAAGCGCATCGACACCGATGACGAGGCAGGAGGACGCATCCGTGCCATCTGGCTTCCCAATGCCAACCTGAAACTGGACTTCACCGCTAATTACGAGTACACCAACCAAGGCGGATACCCCTACGCCTATACCGGACGCACCGACGGCGAAGAGGAAGACCGCGCCGAATACATCGGCACCATCTCGTACAACCGCCCCAGCGGATACAGGCGCAACCTGGCAAACGGCGGACTGAGCATCGAACACCACGCAAGGAACTTCATCCTGAGCAGCGTCACCGGATTCCAGTACCTGCACGACCGGATGACCTTGGACCAGGACTTCACCGAAGCCGACATCTATACCCTGGTGCAGAAACAAGACGCAAAAACCCTGAGCCAGGAAATCGTACTGAAGTCGAACCCCGGCACGCGCTGGCAATGGACCACCGGCGTGAGCGGATTCTACCAATGGCTGGACACCGGCGCACCCGTCACCTTCCACGATGAAGGCATCAGCAGCCTGATAGAAGACAACATCAATGCCGGACTGGCACAACTCCCCGCAGGTGCCCCTACCCTCTCGGCAAGCGTCACCACCCGGCCTCTCCTTGTGCCCGGACACTTCAAGACACCAGTACTGAACGGTGCCATCTACCACCAGTCGACATTGAACGACCTTTTCACCGAGGGACTCTCGCTTACCGTAGGACTACGGCTGGATTATGAAAAGCTTTGGCTGGACTATGACTCCCGCTGCGACATGGGCTTCGACTTCGGCGTATCAGCCCCTTTCCTGCCCCAGCCCATCTCCCGCTCGCTGGCGGCATCGGTGCGCTTCGCCGGCAAAGAGCACACCGACTACCTGCAACTCCTCCCCAAGTTCACCCTGCAATATGCGTGGAACCCCGAAAACAACGTCTACGCCACCGTGAGCCGAGGATACCGTTCGGGCGGATACAACATCCAGATGTTCTCCGACCTGATACAAGCCGATTTGCGCACCGCGATGATTGACGCCGTGAAGCAAGATGAAGTGTTCGGCAACTTCGCCGGAATGATTCCCGACTTCCCCTCTTCGGACGTAGACGTGACAGATGCCACCCTCTACAAGCCCGAATATGCATGGAACTACGAGGCGGGCGCACACCTCACCGCGGCAGGTGGAAAGCTGCAGACCGACCTTGCCTTCTTCTACATGGACACGCGCGACCAGCAGATTTCGCGCTTCGCCGAAACAGGATTGGGGCGCATCACCGTTAATGCCGGGAAAAGCCGAAGCATCGGAGCGGAAGCATCGTTGCGTGCCCGCCTGACCGATAATTTCCTCCTGAACGGAAGCTATGGCTACACCTACGCTACCTTCACCGACTATGTGGTGAGCGACACGGAGAACTACAACGGACGCTACGTGCCCTTCGTGCCCAAACACACGTTCCACATCGGCGGGCAATACCGTTTCGTCTTGCGAAAGAACGCCATCCTCGACAACATCACCGTAGATGCCAACTATCGTGCGGCAGGGCGCATCTACTGGACCGAACAGAACAATGCCAGCCAGCCCTTCTACGGTACACTGGACGGGCGCCTCAGCTTCAACAAAGGGAACGGGCAGGTGGCACTCTGGATAACAAACGCCCTCAACAAGCGTTACCAGGCGTTCTACTTCGAATCGATGAACCGTGGTTTCGAGCAACAAGGACGCCCCCTGCAAGTAGGAATCGACCTGCGGTGTAACTTCTGATTGGGTTTCACCACAGATAGCACAAAGCTTTTTATTCAATAATGCGAATCAGGAACAGACTTCCAAAGCATGAATGATGAATGAAGAATCGCTTCGCCCGCATGGAATTCTTCATTCTTCATTCATCATTCTTCATTAAAAAAACTTATCTTTGTGGCTGAAAAAAAACAAATGTTTCTATGCCACTGAATTTACCTGATAAATTGCCTGCCATCGACTTGCTGAAGGAAGAGAATATCTTCGTTATTGATACATCGCGGGCAAGTACACAAGACATACGTCCGTTGAAAATCGTCATCCTCAACCTGATGCCGATAAAGATTACTACCGAGACCGACCTGATACGGTTGCTCTCGAACTCGCCCCTCCAGATAGAGGTGAGCTTTATGAAACTGAAAAGCCATACCTCGAAGAACACGCCCATCGAGCACATGAAGGCGTTTTACCGTGACTTCGACCTGATGCGCGACGAGAAGTTCGACGGGATGATTATCACTGGCGCACCGGTGGAGCATCTCGATTTCGAAGACGTGAACTACTGGAGCGAGATACAGGATATATTCAATTGGACGCGTACGCACGTCACTTCTACCCTTTACATCTGCTGGGCGGCACAGGCTGGGCTGTATCATTTCTATGGGGTGCCCAAGTATCCGCTGGAGAAAAAGATGTTCGGCATCTTCGAGCATCATGTGTGCGAGGGGTTCGGGAAGCTGCCTATCTTCCGCGGGTTCGACGATGTGTTCTTCGTGCCGCACAGCAGGCATACGGAAGTGCGCCGCAAGGACATCGAACGCTGCCCCGAGCTGCAGATTGTTTCGGAATCGGAAGACTCGGGCGTACATATCGTGATGGCGCGCGGAGGACGCGAGTTTTATGTGACGGGCCATTCGGAATATGCCCCTTATACACTGGATACCGAATACCGGCGCGACTTGGCGAAAGGCTTGCCCATCGATATGCCGAAGAATTATTATCGCGGAGATGACCCGGAAAAGGGACCGCTGGTGCGCTGGCGCAGTACTGCCAACCTCTTGTTCTCCAACTGGCTGAACTATTACGTATATCAGGAAACACCGTATGATATCAATGAAATCAAGTAACCCCCTTTCCGTCCCCCCGGTGAGGGCTATCGAACTGCTGGCTCCTGCCAAGAACCTGGAGTGTGGAATCGAAGCCATCAACCACGGAGCGGATGCCGTGTATATCGGGGCACCCCGTTTCGGAGCACGTGCTGCTGCCGGAAACTCGTTGGACGACATCGCGGCACTGGTGCGTTATGCCCATCTGTACCGTGCGCGCATTTACGTTACGGTGAATACCATCCTGAAAGAAGACGAACTGAAAGCCACCGAGGCGATGATATGGGACCTGTACCGCATCGGGGTAGATGCGCTTATCGTACAGGATATGGGCATCACACAACTGGACCTGCCGCCCATCCCCCTGCATGCCAGCACGCAGATGGACAACCGCACGCCGGAGAAGGTGCAGTTTCTTGCCGAAGCCGGATTCCGCCAGGTGGTGCTCGCCCGTGAGTTGAGCCTTGACGAAATCGGCCGTATCCACCGCCGGTGCCCCGGCACGTTGCTCGAGGTCTTCGTCCACGGGGCGTTGTGCGTGAGTTATAGCGGGCAGTGTTACGTCAGTCAGGCGTGTTATGGGCGGAGCGCCAACCGCGGCGAGTGCGCCCAGTTTTGCCGCCTGGGATTCGACCTTGTGGATGCCGACGGGAAGACCATCGTAAACGACAGGCACCTGCTCTCGCTCAAGGATATGAACCAAAGCGCGAACCTCGAAGCCCTGCTCGATGCGGGGGCTTCATCGCTCAAGATAGAAGGAAGGCTGAAAGACGTGTCGTATGTGAAAAACGTCACGGCATATTACCGCCAGCAATTGGATGCCATTTTCCGCCGCCGGAAAGAATACATGCGGGCATCATCGGGCACGGTGCATCTGGCTTTCCGTCCCCAATTGGACAAGAGTTTCAGCCGCGGGTTTACCGACTATTTCGCCCACGGACGCAATCCGGGCATCTTCAATCTGAATACTCCGAAATCGTTGGGCGAAGAGGTAGGCACGGTGAAAGAAGTACGGGGCAACTTCCTGACCGTGGCGGGCGTGAAGTCCTTCGCTAATGGAGACGGATTGTGTTACCTCGACGGGCAAGGCAAGTTGCACGGTTTCCGGGTAAACCGTGTGGAAGGCAATAAGCTGTTCCCGTTGGAAATGCCTCGCGGCATACGCCCGAAAACAATGCTGTACCGCAATTTCGACCAAGAGTTCGAGCGCGTGATGCAGAAGAAGTCCGCCATAAGGAAGATAGCGGTGGACATGCGTCTGGAAGCAAATCCTTCCGGCTTCACCCTCGACCTTTCCGATGAAGACGGGACAAGGGTGAGCGTGGTGCTGGAACGGGAAAAAGAACGGGCACGCACACCGCAAGCCGAGAACCTGAAGGCGCAGCTGGGCAAGTTGGGCACCACGCCTTTCGAAGCCCGTGAGATTGCCATCGGTTTTGCCGAAGACTGGTTTATCCCCGCATCCGGACTTTCGGACTTGCGCCGCCGGGCGGTGGAACTCCTGCTTCAGGCACGCCGTATCACCTATCCGCAAGAGCGCAGGCAATGGGAGCAGACCGCGCATCCTTATCCCGAAAAAGAGTTGGATTATCGCGGCAATGTGATGAATGCGCTTGCCGAGGCTTTCTACCGCCGCCACGGTGTAGAGCAGACAGCTCCTGCTTTCGAGCGGGAAGCACCGGCAGGAGTGGCGCTGATGTTTTGCAAGCATTGCATCCGCTATAGCCTGGGCTGGTGTCCGGTGTATCAGAAAAAGCGTTCGCCCTACCGCGAGCCTTATTACCTGGTGAGCAGCGACGGCAAGCATTTCCGGCTGGAATTCGATTGCAAGGCGTGCCAGATGAAAGTTTTTTCACCACAGATTACACAGATTGAATAAATAGATTTTTTCTGTGTAATCCGATGATGAACTTATTTGCTAATGAACTTTATAATCTGTGTAATCTGTGGTGAAAAATGTTGAAGAGTAAGTATTTCGTACCGTTCCTGTTGCTGCTGGTGCTTGCTACGGCTTGCCGCTATCAGCCTTTGGTGCCTTCTTCCGCAGCAGAGGGAGGCGACTCCGTCCGTTTCTATTCGCGGATGTATGCCCTGAACAGCAATTTTCAGATAGAGGCAGACACACTATGGCTGCATGTGCTTCCGTTTATGGATACGGTACCGCTGCTCCGGGGCGATGAAGTGGTGGTGGCGGAGTTTGATGTACATCCGCAAGATTCCGTCGACTCGGTGTGGGTGAAAGTGGCACGCGACCAGGAGACCATCGGGTGGATTCAGGAACACCGCCTGCTGGACAATATCGTGCCGGTCGACCCTATCTCGCGCTTCATCCATTTCTTCAGCAACGCCCACACCCTGCCTTTCTTCCTTGTACTGGCGGTGTTTTTCCTGTGGTTCGTCTACCGGGCGGTGCGGCGCAAGCAAATCAAGCTCATCTGGCTGAACGATATCGATAGCGGCTTCCCCATCCTCTTGTCCTTGCTGATGGCAATAGCCGCCACTACCTACAACAGCATCCAGCACTTCGTGCCCGAGACGTGGGAACGCTACTATTATGCCCCCACGCTCAACCCCTTTGATGTGCCCTTTATTCTCGGCTTTTTCATCGTGTGCGTTGCCCTGGCATTGCTGGTGGGTGTGGCGATGCTCGACGACCTTTTTCACCAGACCAAAGCAGAAGTAGCGTTCTTCTACCTCGTGGGGCTGGTATCGTGCTGCATCTTCATCTATGTGTTTTTCACCTACGTCAATGTTTATATCGCCTATGTATGCCTCGTGGCGTATGCCGCCGGCTGCATCCGCTGGCTGTGCAAGCCAGAACGCTACCCCTACGTATGCGGCGCATGCGGTGCCAAGCTGCGTACCAAGGGCATCTGCCCCCATTGCGGCGCGCTGAACGAGTGATGAATATTTTCACCGCAGATTACACAGGTTCACATTATTATATGCACAGACATATGCATACGCTTGCAGGAAGCTTTGCATATATATCAATGAATTATGCAATATAATTGCCTTACGGGTGAAAAGAGAGAGGCTATGGCGTTACAATTGTTACAATTACAGTAATTTGAAATGACTTTTTAGACGAAGAAAAAAGTGAATTAAAAATTTATATTATATATATTATTATATAATATATATAATATAATATTCTAAATGATTTTTCTCTCTTCCGGACAACGGGATTGAAAAAGCGATTTCAATTAACTGTAATTGTAACAATTGTAACGGGTAGTACAGACAGCACCTATAAGATTCCTTGCATAAAAGAGAAAGATTTTTATCACTGCAACTATTTGATTTTCAATAGAAAACACAAATTATCTATTTTTTATTAACAGATTTTTACACATACCGTTTTTTATTCTGCCGATTATTCACAAAAAATGCATATCTTTGCATTATAAAACTTTAAATGTAATAGCTATGACCGACCAATCAATCACACCTTGCCCGCTGAGTTTCAAGGGCATCCCCTATTCTGACATTATCAACCGCTGGTTTTCGCTCGCCGGAGGCGAACCTGTAGAAGGAGAACGCAACGACAAGCTGCACCGCCTGGCTTCGCACCTGCGCTACATCACGGACAACAACGAAGAAACCCTTTTGCAGATTATGCCGCGTTACGGGCTTCCGGAAAAGGAAATGAAGGGGCTGATTCATTCGGCGTGCTCGGCGAAATGGTATTCGGTGCCGAAGCTGATGCAAGAGGCTTGTAGGGGCGTATCGCATACGCCCGAATGCGCCAACGAGGGCACCAATGAGGATGTGTGTGCGGATGTTTCCGGGCGTATGCAATACGCCCCTACAGTGCCTCCGATGCCCAAACGTCTTCCCAAGCTTATCCGCCTTCTTGTGAGCCGCACGCCCGAAGTGTACAGGCCTGCCGTGGCGCATGCGGTATTCCCTTCGTTGGCAACCCATTTGCATCAAGTGCGCTTCAAGTATATTGACAATGTGGAGCATGAGGCGACCCTTATGAACGTGCTCATGGCGGGGACGGGTGCCGGAAAAGACTGCATTTCGGAGCCGATAAACCGCATCATGGCAGACATCCGGCGCAGGGATGAGGTGAACCTGCGCAGAGAGCGCGAATGGAAGGAAGAGGTGAACTCGAAAGGAGCGAACAAGGACAAACACCAGCGCCCCGAAGGGCTTATCATCCAGGAGATTGATGCAGACATGACCAATCCGGCATTCGTGATGCGCACCGCCGAGGCGGAAGGACATTTCCTCTACACGAAAATGAACGAGATAGACCAGTTCGATGCCCTGAAAGGGTCGGTAAGGGGACGCCAGCAGTTCCAAATCATGTGCCTTGCGTTCGACCCCGGAAACCGCTACGGGCAGACACGCGCCAGCGCACAGGCCGTGACGGAAAAGGTCACCATCCGTTTCAACTGGAACGCTTCGACCACCATCCAGAAAGGGAAGAAATACTTCGCACGGGTACTGACCGACGGACCTATCTCGCGCATCAACTTCTGCACCATTCCCGAACGCGAAATCGGGGCGGACATGCCGGTGTATGGCAAGTATGACGCGGCTTTCGACGAGGAGCTTCGCCCGTACATCGAGAACCTGAACCGTGCCACGGGACTGATTGATTGCCCGCAGGCGTACAAGCTCGCCCAGGAGATGAGCGCCGAAAACGCGGAATGGGCCGTGCTCTCGCAAGACCGTGTGTACGAGAACCTTTCGTTCCGCGCCAACGTGATAGCCTACTTGAAGGCATGCGTGCTCTACGTGGCGAACGGGGAGAAATGGGAAAAGTCGATAGAAGACTTCGTGCGCTGGTCGTTCCACTACGACATGTGGTGCAAGCTGGAGTTTTTCGGGGAAGCGATAAAGGAAGCGATGGACGAAGACAAGCGCCCACTGTACGGCAGGCACCGTCCGGGCAGGCGCAACCTGCTGGAGCTGCTTCCCGATGAGTTTACGCATGCCGATGCGGTACGTGCGCGCCGGACAGCAGGCATGAGCGAGAAGGGCACCAGCAGCATGCTGAGGCAATGGGTATTCCGCCGTTACGTTACAATTGTTACAAATAACAATTATCAAAAACTGAAGTTCAAGGCGTAAAAATGAAGAATTAAGAATGAAGAATGAAGAATCGCTTCGCCCGCATGGAATTGGCTTACGCCGAACGTTGTTTCTTCATTCTTCATTCAAAAAAGATTCTTCATTCTCAAAGCCTGTTCTTGTAAATCTCCGCCATCAGCTTCTGGTACCGGTTCTCCAGCTCGATGTATGCCTGAAGGTTGCGGTAGATGTTGTCTGCCTCGGTATAAAATTCGATGATGGAGAGCTGGCCCGCCTTTACGGCTTCGTTGAGCAAAGCCAGGGTGTGGTGCATCAGGACGACATCGTACGCCTGCATCGCCTCGCGCAACTGCTGCATTTCGTTGAAACGGGCATGCACGTCTGCCGCCGCTTGCAGGCGGGCATTGTCCAGTGCCAGGCGGGTACTCTCCACTTGCAAGCGGGCTATTTTTCCTTTTTTCCGGTTGGAAAACAAGGGCAGGCTTCCACCTATCAGGAAACCGTTACTTTTCTCGTCAAGCGACGTGTTGCGCCTGTAGCCGACCTCTATTTTGGGCAACCAGCTCTGGCGGTTCACCTTCAGTTCCTTCTCGGCGGCACGCGCATCGGCATCTGCCGCCAATAAACCGGCATCGGTAGCCATCACCTCATCGTAAAAGGCATTGCAGTCTTTCAGTTCCTCCACGTGGGGATAGGTGTCTGCTGTAAATTCCAAGGGCATGTTTCCGTTCATTGCCAGCAACTGCTGGAGCGCGGTGCGGTGGGCGGCATTGTTTTGCGCCACTTCGGTCTGCACGCTCATCCGTTCCATTTTGATTTTGTTCACTTCGAGGATGCCCGCATCGCCTTCTTCCAGGCGTTTTTCGAAGAGGGCAAGCAGCTCGCCGGCATTCTTCGCCCGCTCCTCCAGCAAGGCGTGTTGCTGGTTGAGCATTATCAGGTCGAGGCAAAGGTTCTTGGCACTGAGCAGGATATCGCGGCGTGCCGCCTGTTGCCTGCGGTCGAGAGCCGCCTGCTTCCACTTGCCCGACTGGCGGCGTGCACCGTAAAGCGTAGGGAAATCGAAGCCTTGTGTCACGACCAGTTCGGAACTGGACATGCCGGTGATGCCCCGGGTGTAGAACGGGCTGTATTCCACCGAAGGGTCTTCGAGGTTGTTTTCCGCCTGCACTTCGAGTTTCGAGGCGAGCGTGCTTTGCCGTTGTGCCTGAAGCTCCTTGTTGTTCTGCTCCACCTGCCGGAGCACTTCGTCTATGGTTTGTGCCTGCATCGGCGCTATCGCAAGGCAGGCTATGGCTAATGTAATGTATTTCATTTGATTTTTTCTTATGGATTGATGTTTTTGAAACGCAGATTCACGCAGATTTCCACAGATTATTTTTATTGACTATTGGATTATTTACAATAGAGTTTATGTAAATTAGTTATGATAGTTCCAAGGGTT